>WNFI01199400.1_pt1 | contig 22696 bp, 20 predicted proteins | sample 5400471 | NCBI WGS metagenome assembly WNFI01 (sample SAMN13153348, study PRJNA577476) | soil metagenome | isolation source: 100 cm saprolite on Douglas fir-dominated hillslope | place: USA:California | collected 2013-09-17
GGCCCAAAATTCCAATTGTCAGCAGCGATCGGGTCTCCTTCAAGCAGACGGCCGGCCAGCACTAGATAACCATGAATGAGCGCCATGACGTGCTGCCATGGTCGAATCGCCTCCGGATTGCGCAGAGAGATCGCGGTGTTCGAATCAACGGCTCGAACGAAATCGGGAACGATCCGGTCGGCTGACCAATCTCCGCCGCCAATGATGTTGCCGCCACGCGCATTTGCGATCAGCACGCCATTACCCCGCACCGCGAGTGTGGCGCGATAAGAGCTCGCGATCAATTCGGCACATGCCTTAGATGCGCTATAAGGATCCTTGCCCCCGAGCGGATCGATTTCGCGATAGCCCCAGGACCAATCCTGGTCGCGATAAACCTTGTCGGTGGTAATGCAGACCACAGCTTTCACGCCGGGTGATAGCCGGGCTGCCTCCAGCACATTCACAGTTCCGATGGCGTTGGTCGAGAATGTCTCGACCGGATCGGCAAACGATCGAGACACCAGAGGTTGGGCTGCAAGATGAAAAATAACCGCGGGCCTGTGTCGATCAATCGCTGTTTTGACGACGGACAGGTCGCGAATATCACCGACAATGGAACTCATACCTTCGTCGATACGCGCGGCTGCGAATAAATTTGGTGTGGTCGCCGGCGCCAGAGCCAGACCTGCAACCTCGCAGCCGAGCAGCTTCAGCCATGTCACCAGCCATCCGCCGGTAAATCCGGTGTGGCATCATCAATGGCATAGCGATATTCCAATTGCTTTCGGACAGCATTCGATCATCAATCAATCGGACATGGCATTTGCCTGCGGCAAGAGAGGTGCGGAGACCTTCTCCCCCCGCAGCACCCGCTCGTAGGATTTCGCGATGGTCGCCCAGGTGAATCGATCGCGCCAAGCCTGCTGCCCGGCGGCTCCCAATTGCTTGAGAAGAGCGGGTGACGTCATCATTCGCTGCATTTCCGCTGCCAAGACCGCGGGTGAAACCTTGACATAATTCTTCTCGTCGACTTCGGCGGGGCACAACTGGCCACCGCCGGTCCAGCGCACAATCTCAGCCGCATTGCCGGCAGGGACCGTGAGAAACGGTGTCCCTGCAGCCGCCGCCTCGAACAGCACGAGCGGCGAATATTCGACTTTCGAGGCAAACACAAACAGATCGGACTCCAGGAAAGCCCTGATCACATCCGGACGCGGCAGATCAATGCACAGCGTGCGCTTTGTTCCTTTAACTTCCTTGATCGGCTGCCCCCTCCCAGCCGTCGCGGCGGGCTTCTCCGGAGCGGCGACGAGCGGTGGCGGCTTCGGAAATAGCCGCTCCCAAACGCTTCGCCATCCCTCCTTGTACAAGACCACAAGACCTTTCATGACGGTCTGGGGGCGGAGGAAAAGCCGCAAAACTGGTAGCAACGAACGACGACTTGGCTTGGGCCAGCTGCCGTTCAGAATCAGAGTGGCGTTGCGCGCACCGACATCCATTTGCGCGAACGCCTCTCCAACTTGCATGTGCCCTTTGGCATTGACCGGAGTCCCAACGGTCAGGAAAAGGAAATCGTCCTTCGCGATTCCGAGTTTTGAGCGCAGGCTGCCATCCGCGACACGACCGAAATCCACTTCGCTGGCGCCGTTGGGAATGATGGAAAATGTCGTGATACCGTGCGCCTTGGCAAAATCGATGTCGCGATACTTCTCGGCATAGAAGATCAGATGATCAAACTTACGCAGGATTTGTGGCAACTCAGCAAAATATCTTGCGAATTCCGGCTCGTACAGGCAGGAGAACCCACACGGCACGAAGACCTTCCGAACCTTGATATCGTCCAGCACGGGCCAGAGCGCATCGAAGCTCCATTGCTGCGCGGCCTTGATCAAGATCGCATCGCCGTCAAAGCTAGTGATGAATTTCTGGTAGCGTGCCACCTCGCCTTGCATACCCGCGACAAGATTGCCGCCGACGGCGAATTCGTGGATCCGCACACCGTTGTGATTATCCGATGCACGGTCGGGCTGCTTGCGGGTGGCAACCCCGACGTCATGACCCGCCGCCGCCATTCGCTCAGCGATTTGACGGATCACTTCCTGCACGCCACCGCGGCTCGGCCAATAGCTCTCGCAGCAAAAGAGAATCTTCACGTCCGCAACCTCATGGCGCCATAGGCTTCAAACGCCGCAGCCCGCTCCTCAGCCGACGGGCGACTTTCCATACGCCCTGAAGGCCATGTTTTTGAAGCCCGTAATAATGTCGCAAATTTCCAATCCATCTTGCAACCCGTTCGTTGATGTCGTTCGATTTCCGGCCGCCAAAAATTTCGAACCCAGCCTTGGTTAAAACATCGCACATCGGCTCGATATCAGCGTCTTGCGACAATCTCTCCGGCAATCCATGCACCAGGGAGGCGATATCGAAATGGATCTGCTCCGGCGCTGCCCGCCCTGTCGCAGCCGCCAAATTTTCGGCCGACAGCAGCACCAGCTTTTCCCGGAATGGGTGCGCGCTGACCCGCGACATGCTGCTCGGCACCTCGCGGTAGATCGTCAAACGCTCGGGCAGATTGGCTACACAGAACCGCCGCGCAATGCGCGACCACAATTCATAATCTTCCGGAGGCTGGCGCGCGGGGTCGGTGGTATAACCGCCCACTTGATCGAGCGCCGTTTTTCGCATCATCACCGAAGAGTGCACGAATGGATTGTTGAAAAGGAGCTCGAAGCGAAGCGCCGCATCGTCGGTGGGATGGTCATGAAACCGGCCTGTCGCGCAATCACCGATCCAGATCTCAGCGCACGTGCCAATCAGCGCGGTCTCGGGATGAGCATCGAGAAAGCTGACCTGCTTCTCGATGCGTGTCGGCAACGCCCAGTCATCGTGATCCTGTCGTGCGATGTAGCGGCCACGGGCCAGCGAGATGCCGCGATTCAATGCGGCGGCAAATCCCGCATCCGCCTGGTGATAGACGCGCACGCGCGGATCCTCGATCTGGTCGAGAAATGGCCCGCTCTTGTCGGTCGAACCGTTGTTGATCGCAATCAATTCAAAATTGACGAAGGATTGCGCGAGTATGGTCGCGATTGCCCTAGGAAGATCGGCTCCACCGTTGCGGACGGACAAGATAACGCTCACGTCAGGCGGCGAACTCATGGCGGACATATCCGAGATATCATTCGAACGGCTCCTGGACTTGCGCGCTAGACGGCAGCCCGCGGATGCGATCCGGCTTCGTGGCCCCAAAGAACAACGGGTTTGGGAACAGGAACGATGAACTGGCCGCCCCACCCATGGATTTCCGCGAGCTGCGCAATGATCTCCTCCCGCAGATTCCAAGGCAGGATCATCACATAGTCCGGCTTGCGCCGGGAAATCTCATCAGGGGGTAAAACCGGAATGCGCGTCCCGGGCAGCAACAGCCCCTGCTTGTGAACATTCCGGTCCACGGTATAGGCGATGAAATCGCGCCCGATGCCGCAATAATTCAGCAACGTATTACCTTTGGCTGGCGCGCCGTAGGCGGCAATCGACTTGCCGCCCTCGATCAGGCCGATAAGCAACTGCAGCAGCGACCGCTTCAACTCGCGCACGTTCTTGCCGAAAGCAGTATAGGTCGCCGTCTTGTCGAGACCAGAAGCCAATTCGACGCTCTTGATGTCCGCCACGGCGACGCCTTGTACGACGTCGGCCTCGGCATGGCTCACATTGATCCGCAGCGATCCCCCGTGCGTTGGCAATCGTTCGGCATCGACAACGCGCAACCCGTGGCGTGCGAACAGCGGCTCAAGCGCCAGGATAGAAAGGTAGGAATAGTGTTCATGGTAGATCGTGTCGAACTCGTTATTACTGATCATTTCGAGAACATGTGGAAATTCGAACGTCGCCACGCCACGCTCGCTGAGCAGGATCTTGAAACCTGCGACGAAATCATTGATGTCGGGCACGTGGGCGAGGACGTTATTGGCGACGATCAGATCGGCCCCGCCGCCCTGTTCGCGCAGCCGTGTTGCGGTTTTCGAACCAAAGAAGGCGATTTCGGTGGGCACACGCCGCAGCTCCCACGCAGCCCTTGCGCAGTTCGCCGCCGGATCGACGCCAAGACAGGGGATGCCGCGCTCCACGAAATACTGTAGCAGATAGCCGTCATTGCTCCCCACCTCGACGACCCGGGAGCGGGGGCCGAGCGCGAAGCGTGCAACCGATTTGTCGACAAAGGCGCGCGCATGAGCCAGCCAGCTGTCGGAGAAGGAAGAAAAATACAGGTAGTCGCTGTGAAAATGGATCTCGGGCGTTTCGAAATCCTCAAGCTGCACCATCCAGCAGCTGTCGCAAACAAAGCTTTTCAACGGATAGAACTTCTCACCGAACGAGGCGCGATCGGCACGCACAAACGCGTTCGAAATCGGCGTCATGCCGAGATCGACGACGACGATGGTGAGCGTCGCGCCGCAAGACCGGCATACAGGAGGGCCGGAAGACATCGGGTTCAGCTCCACACCCGCCACGGCGCGCGACCCGATTGCCACAGCTCCTCAAGAAGCATTTTATCGCGCAAAGTGTCCATCGGCTGCCAGAAGCCGAAATGGCGGAACGCCGACAACTGCGCATCGTTCGCCAGCGCCTCCAGCGGCGTCGACTCCCAGGACGTCTTGTCGCCTTCGATCCGGTCGATCACCGAGGGGTTGAGCACGAAGAAGCCGCCATTGATGTAGGCATTGTCGCCAGGCGGTTTTTCGACAAAGGAGTTCACCGTCGTGCCGTCGATTTCCAGCGCACCGTAGCGGCCCGGCGGGCGGACGGCGGTCACCGTCGCCAGCTTGCCGTGAGCACCATGAAACGCGATGGAGGCGGCGATATCGATGTCCGAAAGGCCATCGCCGTAGGTGAAGCAGAACGGCTCCTTCGGATCGAGATAGTTGCGCACACGCTTGAGCCGGCCGCCGGTCAGGGTGTTTTCACCGGTGTCGACCAGTGTGATGGTCCACGGCTCCACATTGCTCTGGTGGTAGGTAATGCTGTTCTTCACCGCGTCGATGGTGACGTCGGAATGATGCAGCACGAAATTCATGAAATATTCCTTGATCATGTAGCCCTTGTAGCCAAGGCAGATCACGAATTCCCGCAGCCCGTGATGTGCATACAGCTTCATGATGTGCCACAGGATCGGGCGGCCGCCGATCTCGATCATTGGCTTTGGCCGTATCGACGTTTCCTCCGCGATGCGGGTACCCATGCCACCTGCAAGAATGACGACTTTCACGATCTCACCTGCCTTGATTAAACTGGATGACGCTGGCGTCAGCTTTCGTTCAATATTGATCTTCAAGAACTCGTTGGAGTACGTCTCGCCTCCACGTGGAACCCCACGGTGAACTCCTTCATGGGAACTTTCTCGTCAAGTTCATAAAAGTACCGCGGCAGAATGTCTCCCATTAACCGTAAGAGCTCCTCTTCGTGCCCACCATGCTCTCCTTTATGCCGTTCAAACGTCCACGAGAAACGAGCGCATTCCTGTGCCAGGTGCGCAAAGAACCCATGGTTCGGCTCGATCGAAACAATCTCGCATTTGAATTCCGTCAGAAATTTCCGGTACCAGTGATCCGTATAGCCGCCGTAGAAGTGGTAGGGCTCCTGATGAAGCCCGGATCCCAACGGCGCGGTTAGAAAAAGCCGCCCGCCCGGTTTGGTGATTCTCACTATTTCTTGGAGAGCCTCAATGGGACGCGGGACGTGCTCCAGCACTTCAGTACATAAGATGACGTCGAAGCTAGCGTCGGGCATTGGAATGCTGGTGATATCCGAGACGTAATCAATGTCGGCATACTGCCCTTCTGGTCCCTTGTAACCATCGTATTGCGAAAAATCCTGGGTTTCGTATCTGCAATGACTGAACAGGTTGCGATACGGCGCGGTGCCTGCTCCGACGTCGAGAACGCGCGATCCCGATACAACCGACTTTGCTCGATCTTTGACCCACTCGTCCCGCGCTCGCGCGTTGAACCTTTGAGCCATCTCGGAATCGACAGTGGGCTTCTTTTCAAGCTCGGAAAGCATGGCCTGAGCCCTGTACACAGCACTTATCCTGCGGAGAAAACTCCACTTCGAGTCCTTCAGGTCCCTGACAAATTGACCAACTGCTGAGACGTTAGTCATTTTATCATCGTCCTTGGTTGTATATATTCAGAATTCCCCCATTGCTCAGAAGCCAACCGAAGCTATCGCACACGCCTTCTCAATGGCGCGTGCAAAACTCGCATTGGAACCTCGATCATCGTTCTTGATGACGTAGTATCCAGTCCAACAGAATTGTAGATTGGCTGGCTTAGAGCAGCGAGGAAACGCAACGACTATCACGTTTTCGATCTGAGTCCTCAAGGCGCGTTCGCGACCAATTCAGGTACGATATCTTGAAATCGGACTCCCGCCGCAAACGAACCGCGCCATCCAATCTTGATGCCAACCGGATCCGCGAAATTGAAGAGGCGCCATTGCATTGTCCAGCGTGGGGCATGAGAAACGTTTCGCCCGGATGCATGCAAGGTCAAGAAGTCCATGTTCAAAAGATCGCCGGGATTGGTTAGCGGTGCGATAGACGTGTACTTTCTCAAAATTTCCTCTTCACGATGCAATCGCATTGCATACGCACCGGTTTTGCCGACCCCCTGATCATCTTCGTAAACGGGTACCGGCCCCTCTTTGTGAGATCCAGGGCAAAGCTCGACGGGGCCTGTCTCAACATGAACAGCCAACAGTGGCGACCAAAACACGATACCGTCGAGACTTCTCAGTTGCGCGGGAAATTCCTGGTGCCACGGCGTCCTAAATTTCTCTTCCGCGGGGTTATCAATCCGAATGCCATGACCCCCGGCTGCAATTCCAGGTTTGGAATGCGGACGAAAGCTCTTGAATAGCTCTATATTTTTTTGCGCGACAACAAGCTGCATAAACTCCGGCAGTTGCTTGACCGCGTCGTATATCTCAGCGCCGTATTTGCGGTCGACGGCAGCGATGGCAGAGTAGCCGCGCGTCATCGCTTCTTCAGCGGTCGAAGCCGGCGCGTCAATGTTATATTTTTTTGCCACAAGGCAGATGATATCTCTGATCCCATCCTGAATCGGCTTAATTTCATTTTGATAATCATAGAACTCCTTGCTGAGGAAGTATCCATCCTCAGCAAACTGATTGGCGAGTTGATACGACATGACTCGTGGTTCCTTCCATGATCAGTCAAGGCACAACGCACCGCAGGTATCCGCCAGGTGAGCTTGAAAAGATGAGCTTGCCATTGATGACCGGATCAATCGCGAAGCGGTCGGTTTCACCAAGAAAAATATTGAGAGCGCTCAGCGGTTCGTTGCCCTTGAACCACATCTTAGAACGGCTTTTTGGTGCGCGTTGCTCGTCAATATGTCCCATCAAGGTATCCGCGACGACCAGATACTGCCCATGGGTCACCAGCGGGCCATAAGCCCGGAGCTCTGCAAGCACATGGTCGCGGCTGTGATCGGAATCAAGCACAACCATCACCGAGGCGTTTGCCGGAATTTCGGCGCGAACGCGAGCAAGCGTTGCGGCATCGGCCGACGGGCCTTCGATCAAGCTGATTCGCTTGGCCATTTGATGGTTCTGAATCGTTTCGCGATTGTGCAGGCGGATGTCGATATCCACGCCAATTACCTTACCTTTTCCGGTCAATTCTAGCATCGAGGCCATGAATATGACGGAGCCGCCGCGTGCAACGCCGGTCTCGATAATGATATCCGGCTTGGCTGCGAATATGACCTCCTGAGTCGCGATAATATCGGGGGGCAGCTGAATAATTGGAACTCCCATCCAACTCCAAAGGTAGGGATATTGATATTTATCCGCAGCCAACAACGCATCAAGCGCCTGCGCAAACACCACACCATCCTTGCCTAGAGCGATAGACAGTTCGCGCACCATACTGCTGAATTGGTCGCGGTCGTCAGTCGTCATTTTCTTTTCAGCCGGCTCTCGTTCGGTCACAACAGCTCCCATTTTTACTAAGCCTGACGGCTAGGTTCGCGGATCATCCACCCAGATGAGAATTTCGATGATCCGTCCTGCCTTGTCGCGGCTTAACGTCCGCCGACAAGCCGAACCACCGTCTCGACGACCCGGTCCTGCTCTTTGTGTGACATGTCGTGAAAACTCGGTAAATTGATCGCTCGCCCCGGGATATCCCATGCGTGCCGGTTGCTCGGCGCATCATCGAACATCGGAAGCCCGATCTGCACGCCAGGGATACCCCGCAACCGGTCGCGATAGTAATGAAAGATTTCGCGCTTGCGGCGGATCAGTTCGTCGATCCGCTCCATCTGGGCGCAACCGAGTGCCGCCTGAATATTCGACATCTTGTATTTGAAGCCGACCATATCCGGCCAGAATTGCTTCGGCTGCGCGCGCGAACGACCATGATTGGAGAGCGTCAGCACGCGCTGATACAGCTCGGGATCGTCCGTTACGAACATGCCGCCTTCGCCGGTCGTGACGGTCTTGGTGCCGTGAAACGAAAACGCCCCGAACCGCCCCATGCATCCGGCGCGCTTTCCGAAATATTCGGAGCCGATCGCCTCCGCGGCGTCCTCGATCACGGGAATGCCATGCCTGCTCCCGATCGCAAGGATGCGATCCATATCGCAAAGATTACCGTAGAGATGCACTGCAAGTATCGCCCTGGTCCTGGGAGTGATCGAGCGTTCGATGAGATCAGGATCGATGCACCAGCTATCGGGACGGATGTCGACAAATACCGGCGTCGCCCCCAGATGAACGATCGGCGCCGCCGATGCGATCCAGTTGGTATCCGCCAGGATCACTTCGTCGCCGACGCCGATGCCCAGCGCCGCCATCCCTAGGTGCAGCGCACCGGTGCAGCTCGACGTCGCAATAGCGAACGAACTTCCGAGATGGTGTTTGAACGCAGCTTCGAAGCGGTTGATATAGTCGTAGCAACGATCACCCCAACCGTTGGCGGCGGCGTCGGTCGCATACCGGACTTCCAGTTCCGTAATGGAAGGCTTAGTATACGGGATGCGTTGCTGCATTGATGACACTGCATCGCGAGCCGCCATGCTCTCGCCCGTCACAGCCGCAAGCCGCCACAAGACAACGGCAACGCTTTGTCGCGGTCAGAAATGATAGCACACGCAATTGGCCAGCGGATACCAAGTGACGGGTCATCGAACCGGAAGCCCCGATCGGCGCCGGGCACATAGGCCGGCGTGATTTCGTAATCGACTTCGGTGCTGTCCACAAGCGTTTGAAAGCCGTGAGCAAAGCCCTTCGGGACATACAGCATCATGCGGTTGTCGGCGCTGAGTTCTTCGCCGTGCCATTGGCCATAGGTGGCGGAGGCTTCGCGGAGATCGACCATCACATCGAAGACCGCGCCGCGCGTGCATCGCACCAGCTTGGCCTCTAGATGCGGCGGAGCCTGGAAATGCATTCCGCGCAAAGTCCCCGCATGTGCATTGAATGAGACGGAGCGCTGCACCAGATCGCTTTCGAGGCCACGCGCACGAAACGTCTCAGTACAAAACCGCCGCGCAAAGGCGCCTCGCTCGTCCGTGATCAGTTGCAACTCGATGCGATAGGCGCCGGCGAGATGAAGTTGATGAAAGATCATGGTTCAGCAAGCTTCAACGTCTCTTGCCGCCGTTTTTCCATCGTTCGAAATCCACAAAGACGGTGTTTATATAAGTGTCGCCAAAGGCAAAGTAGCCATTTTCCGACATCATCTGTGGGATCCGCGTATCCTTCATTTCCTCACGTGTCTCGCTGTATTGAAGCGTCTCGACACAAACAATCGCTGGACGGCACTTATCGAAATCCAGACTCGATAGAACATCAAAATCGAGTCCCTCGATGTCGATCGACACTAACGTCGGATCGTGATTCGGGAATCGATCTGAGAAGATTTCGTCTAATGTTACCATTGGAATATCGAGAATTTTCTCGATCCGTTGTCCCATAGCTTCGTACCGTTTGGCCTCGATCTCGGAAAAGGTATTGAGGGTTCTTGTGCTCATAACAAAGAATTGCGATGTATTCGTTGAGCGAAGGCCGACGCCCGCCTCAATGCAAACGTCCCGCGGACGAACGCGCTTGATTGCAGTATTCAATTCCGGGTCCGGCTCCACCAGCACACCGTGGCATCCGCGCTTATAAAACAGATAAGTATTGCTGAAATGCGTGGGATGATGAGCACCGATATCCAGATATGTCATGTTTTCAAGCTGCATGGCTTTGGCGATAAAGTCGATGATCAAGTCTTCGCCCGCTTGCGCATAGGAATGCTTCGCGTCGCGCCAGCGCCAGGGCTCGAGAAGTTCGATCACAAAAAGCTCCGGTCGATTTGCAAAGTCGATTTGCAAAATAGGTACCAGATGTACGGGACTTGAAATTCGCTCACGCCCTACTGCCATGATATCGTCGAAGCGTGAGGACCAGTCGAGCCAACTTGACAAGAAGCTGAGCTTTTTCGAAGTTCGACAACCGCGAACAGCGCAGAAGAGCGACAGACGAATGCGAAAAGAAGGGCCAAAAATCTAGCCGCTTCCTTTCGGAAACCCGATCGGTGTATTTGATTTCATAAGTAGGGGTATCAACTCCTGCGCCATACAGATTCCGATCGACCGTCCGGAAGTTACTTTCCAGGATGGTGCGAAGAACAAAATAGCAATCATAGAAATCGAAATGGGAGCCACTAAGGGCAAATAAGATCGTCTTGCGGGGGTGGAGGCCGTAAAAAAGACTCGGCTGCATGTTCGAGAAGTAACTTTCCACGTTTGCAAACGTCGTCATATCGGGCGACAGCGAGGGCACTGGATTTTCCTCGAACGTCTGTCTCGCCCTAAATATCGTGTTGAACCGTGTCATGACGGAGCACGACGGACCGGACGCCGCAAGACAGATTTCGATAAACCTTGCGTCCCATTCATCGTCATCGGCCGCCCACATGAAATAGTCTCCCGACGCCTTCGCGAGAACGAAACGGAAGTTCGCGATTACCCCGATGTTGGTAGGCTGGCGAAAATACTTTATACGTTTGTCTCGCGCGGAAAACTCGCGAGCGACGCGCTCGGTTTCCGTGTCGGGGGAAGCATTGTCCGAAACCACGACCTCAAGATTGGGGTAGGTTTGACCACAGATAAGCTCTAACGTCCGACGTAGCCCAGTCGGTCTGTTAAACGTAGGGATTCCAACGGACACCAACGGCTTGTTGATACCGAAGGTATCGGCCTGTAACGAATCCTTGATTCCGACGCTGCCCTGCATTCACTTTTCCTGAACGAAATCCCAGTCGAGGTCCGGCCGAACAACGCCGGGAAATTCCTGCGTGTAATCGTTTCGGCTTGCATCAAACAGATCGTCAGTCACATGAAATCGAAGTGCATCATGTTCGAAGAAGTGAACGACTATTGGGCTCGTTGAAGTCACCGCGAGTCCGACAACAAAGAGACCATTGTTGAGAAGGCGCGGCGGAATCCACATCGTCGATCGGTAAATGCCAGGTGGCAGGTGTTTATCTTGCAGCGGAGTACTCACAAACGCGTACTGATCCTGCAGAAAGACGTGGAAATTCGGCACAAGCCGGTGTCCGCCCTGGAGAACTTCGAACGTCATCTCGACGCCGACAGATTCGTTCCGACTGATCTGGTCAAATTCTTCCAGTTTACCGTTCACAATCCTCGCACCGCATAGTTGTGCGACACTGTCACCTGGGCGCGGAAGTTCTTCTGCATATTCCAAAGCCGATCCGCTGTGGTTTCCTTCCGAGAAATACAAATCGGCGATTTTGTGCGATGGCCCGATCGCACGCATGCCGCCCTGCTCGAGCAGAATGCACCGGCTACACAAGCTTGTTATTGTCGCCATGCTGTGGCTGACGAAAATGACTGTGCGCCCCTCGCCGGTCACGTCCTTCATCTTCCCCAGGCATTTTTTCTGGAATTCGGCATCGCCGACTGCAAGCACTTCGTCGATGATCAGAATTTCCGGCTCAAGGTGCGCAGCGACTGAAAAGGCAAGCCGGGTCTGCATGCCGCTGGAATAGCGCTTCACTGGGGTATCGATGAAAGCTTCGACCCCGGAAAAATCAACAATCTCGTCGAACTTGCGCGAAATTTCGGCACGACTCATGCCCAGGATCGCGCCGTTGAGGAACACGTTTTCGCGGCCGCTCAGTTCGGGATGAAAGCCGGTCCCGACCTCGAGCAGCGTGCCGGTGCGGCCGTTGAGGCGCACCTCGCCCATGGTCGGCGCCGTGATGTGCGCGATGATCTTGAGAAGCGTGCTCTTGCCCGATCCGTTGCGCCCGATGATGCCGACGACCTGTCCCTGTTCGATCGAGAAGGATATGTCCTTGAGTGCCCAGAAAGGCTCGACATCGTTGGCTGGGTGACCACCTTCGCGCGCCCGGCAGACGAGCCTACGGCCCAGTTTCGTCATCACCTCCGACAGCCGGGTATGACCATGACGAATGCCACGAAAATACTCTTTGCTGATGCCGGAAACCTCGACCGCAACCGTCATCGCGGACCGGCCCTCGGGTTGTGACGCTTCGAAGGTCCGCTATCAGATGCGATCAATGAGATTACCCTCCATGTGCCGAAAAAGCCGGGTGCCGCCCCAGAACAACAGCACCGTCAGAACCGCGAATACTCCAAGCCCCGCCGACGATGGGGTATTGGTTCCCAGCACCACCCAGCGCATCGCGTCAACCATCACCCCAACCGGATTGAGTTGAAATAGCCAGCGGATTTTTTCCGGCACCAGCGAGGCTGGATAGACAATCGGACTCATATACATCGCCACCTGCATCGCAAACGGCACCGCGATCCCGACGTCGCGGTAGACGGCATTGAGCGGCGCGATCCACAGCGCGATCGCATAACCGAAAACCGCGACGGCAAGAACGACGAGCGGCGCGAAGATCACGGTCCAGCTCACATGAGCACCCATCAAAAGAGCCGTGACCACCAGCGCCAGGACTGCGATCAGGCAATCCAGCGCCCCGGCGAGCGGCGATACCAAGGGAATGATCAGCCGCGGAAACGATACTTTTGTGATCAGCGCGCTGTTGGCGATCAGGCTGCCGCCGCCCTCCGCCACGACTCGATTGAAATACTGCCACACTGCGATGCCCGCAAATGCGAACAGTGGGTAAGATTGCCCCTGGTTGGGGATGCGCACGAATACAACGAAGACCGTGGTGTAGATCGCCGTGGTGAGCAGCGGCTGCAGCACCACCCAAAGCAGGCCGATGACCGCTTGCCGGTAGCGCACGGAGATTTCACGGCGGACCAGCACAAACAACAACTCACGACCCGCCCAAACGTCCGTTACATCGTCCACAATGCTGCGTTCGCTGCGGGGTTTGATAATCTTGATTGTGTTCGTTGCGATCATACCGGCCTTGATATCTCGATAGCCATCACTGAGCCATCAACTTTCGTTCCCACGCGAGCGCATGGTGGACGATGGTTTCGATATCGTCATAGGCGGGCTTCCACGACAGGACGCGCCGGATCATTTGCGTATCCGCGACGATGGACGCCGGGTCGCCCGCCCGTCGGGGGCGGATGGTCACCGCGAAGTCGATGCCCGAAACCCGCTTGACCGTGTCGATAACTTCTCGAACAGAATAACCGCGTCCGTAACCACAATTCAGCGTTGCGCTGGGGCCGCCGCCACACAGATAATCGAGCGCATCGACGTGAGCATTCCCCAGATCGCAGACGTGAATGTAATCGCGGACACATGTCCCGTCTGGCGTCGGATAGTCCGTGCCGAATATCTCCATGCCGCTGCGAATGCCGACGGCCGCCTGCACTGCAACCTTCACCAGATGGGTCGCCGCGCGGGTAGATTGACCGGTGCGAAGCTTCGGGTCGGCTCCGGCGACGTTGAAGTATCGCAGCACGACATAGGTCAGACGACTTGCCTGCGCCGCGTCACGCAGCATCGTCTCCGTCATCAGTTTCGACGCACCGTACGGCGACATCGGTCGAGGAACATCACCCTCCCGCACCAATCGCGCGTCCGGGTTGCCGTAAACCGCGGCAGTCGACGAGAACACGAAATGCTTGATGCCTGCCTGGATCGCCGCTCTCAAAACGAACAGAGAGCTTGCGGTGTTATTGCTGTAATAGCCGACCGGATTTGCCAAGGAGTCCGGCACCACCGAGGACGCCGCGAAGTGCATCACAGCCTCCACGCGATGTTCGGCCATCAGCCTCGACACGAGGCCTTCATCGCCCACATCGCCGACGACCAGCCGCGCCTTGGACGGAACCGCGTGTCGAAAGCCTGTCGACAAATTATCGAGCACGAGCACGGATTGCCGCCGGTCGACCAGGTCATGCACGACATGGCTGCCGATATAGCCCGCACCGCCCGTCACCAGGATCGTCACGCCGGAACCCTCGCTTCAGCGAGTCCCGTGGCCCGGCTCACAAATCTGCCGCGCGAGCTTGCTATCGAACGGTCAGGCGTCTTCACAATTGCACCAGAAATTCCATGCTACCGCAGTCCGGGTGACTCACGTGTCACACGGGCGCTCCAAACCGGAGCCGAGATGAAGCGCGCCGCATCGGCCGCGCGCGATGAGCCGCTTGTCAGGCGGCGGCGACCATATCCGCATCAAGACAGACGCGGACCTTGCGGCCTAGCAGATCCAGCAGAATTGAGACGCGGTCATGGTCGGCCAGCCCGTTGAAGAGTCCCGCGCATTCCATGAAGGCCCCAGCCAGTACCCGCACCTTGTCACCGGGCGCGAAGGCGGGTTTGCTCTCCATCGTGATGAAGCCGCTGTCGTCTTCGCGCGCCTTCAGCGCCCGAATAACCCCTTCCGGCAACATCGTTGGATCGTCGCCATTGCTGACAAGGCGCGCGACGCCAAACGTCGATTGTATGGATCGCCAGCGCTGCGTCGCCACGTCGATCGCGACGAACAGATAACGCGGAAACAGCGGCTTCGCCGTGACGTCAAGCTTGCGGGCATGGCGTCGGCGCTTCAGGTAGCGCGGCAGATAAATTTCATAACCTTGACGCATGAGATTGTGCGCGGCCTTGAACTCGCCGTTCACCTGCGTCTGAACCACATACCAGCGCTCGCCGGTTGCTTCGCTCATGCCTTGCCCCCGTCCTTGTTCGATAGCCGCAGACCGAGCAGCGCCGGTGCGAGAACGAGGTCCGCACCGCAGGCCTCAACCGCCGATGCGAATGACATTTCCGCAGAGGTCACGTCGGTCACGATCACCGCATCGAATTTTCCCGCGACGTCGGCATAGGATTTGACCACGCCGACGCCGATGAATTGCCTGTCATCACTGCGCGGATCGACAATCGCGACGATTGTCACGCTGGCCTCCACCGCGCAAAGAATGGCGATCTCGGCGAGATCCGACTTTCCGGCTAGCACCACGCGGCTGAACCCCCCGGCCTTCGCCGCCTCGAGGACCCGCGCGCAGTCTGCCTTGGCCAGGCGAAAGAATGAAAACGAATCGGACAGATATTGCACGGTAAGACGGGACTTTTCTGCAAACCCGCGGGGCGTCAAGTAGTAGGCATAACGGCGCGCCGGCACATCGTGCACCTTGACCAGGCCTTTTTTGATGCAGCGCTTGAGGTAGGCGTTAACGAGGCCCAGTGCGATGCCGAGTTCTGCCGCAATGTGGCGCTGAGAGCGCTCCCCGTCATGCTCCACGGAATTCAACAGATCGAGCACAATGCGCTCGTTCCCCTGATCCGTCTCCAGCAGCTGATCCATCACCCGCCCCTTTAGGCTTCGGAGCGTTCTCTTAGCTCGTTCACCACGTGAACGTCAAGCCCGTCGTTCAAACGGTGAACGTTCGTAAGCCATTGAAAGAATGAACAATTGTTAGGATAACTTGCGCAGCCACGGATTATCATCACCGTTCACTGTAAAACAATATCGGCGTGAAAGCCGCGCCGCCGGATGACTGCGATGGCGATCTTCCGGCCTGAATTCCGCGATCCATACGCGGCGATCTTGCCAGAATGGACCGGACTACCCTAATCACGCCTTGCCAGGACATTCTAGAGAACAGGGACGCTGCTAGGTTCGATTACCCAAGCGGCCAATTCTTGAACGGCAACGGACGTGCCATTTCAAATTGCAGTAGGCGTGATAAAGTTCACCATCGAGCTAAAGTTTGACCAGAAGAGCGAGCATGCACTTAGGCGAGAGATACTATTCTGATGTTGAACTAGCCGAAGTTCCGTTTCGGCGTATCGGCAAGAACGTCAAGATCAAGCGCAACACAGGCTTGTTCTTCACCGAGAATATCTCGATCGATGACAATACGCGGATAGACGATTTCACGATTATCGTCGCGAGCCGCGAACCTATCACCATCGGAAAGAACGCTCACATCGCGGCGCATTGCTACGTCTCCGGCAGCGATGGTTTCACCATGGAGGACTTCACCGGGATGTCCCCTGGCGTGCTTGTCTTTACATCGAGCGATGACTACACGGGCAGAAAGATGACAAATCCAACTTTGCCGCGTCAGCTGATTGGGGGCCCGTGCGGGCCTGTGACGCTTAAAAAACATGTAATCATCGGCGCGGGGTCTGTAATTCTACCGAACGTCACGATTGGAACAGGGTCATCTGTTGGCTCGCTATCGCTTGTCAGCAATTCCCTCGATGATTGGGGGATCTATTGCGGATCGCCTGCGCGCCGAATTGGCGACAGGTCAAAAGACCTTTTGCGACTTGAAGCCGAATATCTCTCCAGTTTAATGGCAGAATAAGATTATGAACGATCGTTCGCTATCGATGCTCGATCCTGCGAGCCGCACCGAGAAAGACAATTCCTACGATGCGGGCATGTCATCCTATTTCGGCGCCAGTATGGGCGCTGAAATGGACAAACTGCGAAGCTTTACAAAGTTTGTCCCGCGACAATCGCTGAGCTTGTTTCTTGCCAAACACGAGCTTTTTAAGCTCGTCGAACCAGTGCACGGTCACATCATTGAATGCGGCGTCTTTTTGGGGGCCGGACTGATGACCTGGGCGAATTTTAGCGCGATCTACGAACCGTACAATCACATCCGCCGCATCGTCGGATTTGATACGTTCGCTGGATTCCCCGATCTTTCAATCAAAGACGCTTTAGGCAGCACTGTCTACTCTAAGCCCCAAGGGTTGGCGGCAGATTCCTTTGATGACATAACAGAATGCATCCGCCTTTACGACTTAAACAGACCGATTGGGCATATCCCGCGTGTGGAACTTGTTAAAGGTGATGCGAACGCAACGATCCCCGAATACGTCGCTAAAAATCAACACCTGGTCGTAGCGATGCTTTATCTGGATTTTGACATTTATGAGCCGACGAAAGTAGCCATCGAAACGTTTCTTCCACGTATGCCCAAGGGTTCCGTCATTGCATTTGACGAACTGAATCAGTCGGCCTGGCCAGGCGAAACTCTTGCTGTTTTGGAGACCATGGGTCTGCGCAATCTTCGTTTGCGAAGGTTTCCGGCGACTCCGGCATTGTCTTACGCAGTGCTGGATTGATTTCGTATAATCAGCCCGAGATGGCCCGCACCGAAGATCAGAACAACCCGACCACCTGAACGGTCGCACCTGCTTTGGAATCTGAGAGTGCACTGGTCGGCATTGGCGAACGCCCGCCTCCTTTAAGGTTTGCCCGGAACCGCTCGTTAACCAAAATTCCTTGCCCGGCGGGGTTTGGAAACGGGCGAAGAATTTCCGAAGCGACTTGGTAGCGCGGCGTGCTGCCTTGAGGCCACGATCGTTGTGGTTACTGCTTGAATCCAACATTGCGCGGGCGGCGGACAATCCAGTTTCCTGTCTGCCCTGATATTTCCGTACAGATACGCCGTCGGCTTAAACTTCGAATTAGCAATCATTGGCTATCTTCCGCCTGCCTCGTCATCAGGAAGGCTCAGCCGCGACTTGCTATTTATTCACTTCCGCAAGCTGGGGCTTAGAGAGGGCACTGGATTATGGACTCTTGTTAAGGGCGAAAGACTAAACGATGAAGTCTAGATTCATCACCGACCCGCAAGATGACTTCGATGGCTTTCTCAACACGGCCGGCGCCGAGATCTATACCCACTTCCCGCCCGAGATCTATACCAACTTCCGGCCTCCGATCGGTCGCGATGGTGGATATCCGTTCAGCGACGGACCGGTGGAGATTGCTTCAACTCCGGCTCTTACGAGCGAAGCTGCCATTTCCTCAAGCGCGCAAAGTGGCTCTACCTCTGCCGTCGCCACGACGTCTGGAGGCATCACGATCAATCTCCTGTTCGATGCCGCGGCCATGGCCGCGCCCGCGAGCTTTCGGGCCGACATACAGCAAGCCGCATCAATATTGACCGCGGCGATTCCCGACAAGATCACGGTCAACATAAAGATTGATTATAGTGGAAACGGTGGCGGCGCGGCAGCCGGGCCCGATGCTGGCTTGTATGAGAGCTATTCGTCGGTCAGGGCAGACCTGATCAACGGCGCGACACCTGGCGATACAATTTTCGATGCGTTGCCGAACGGCTCATCGATCCAGGCGCAATCTAGTATAGCGGTGTGGAATGCGCAGCTAAAGCTTTTCGGGCTGCTCGGGGCCAATGACACCACTAGCGACGACGGCAGTGCCACCTTTGCCACCGATATCAACCCGAATCTGCTGGTTGGCGTTGCACTTCATGAACTCACCCACGCAATGGGCCGCGTCCCCTACGGTTCGGCACCAGACATCTTCGATCTGTTTCGCTTTACGAGCACCGGCACCCGGCTGTTCTCTGGCAGCAACACCGCTCCAACCGCTTACTTTTCTGCCGACGGAGGCAGTACTAAATTGGCCGACTTCGGCCAGACTTCCGATCCAAGCGACTTCCTCAATAGCGGGATACAAGGCCCCAACGATCCATTCAATGAATTCTATACCGGCAGTACGAGCCAGAGTCTCACGACCGTCGACAAAGAACTGCTCGACGCCTTGGGCTTTCATACGGCAGTACCCGTTACGACGACAGTAATCGAGGCGATCGGATCGACCAGTCTCACCCAAGTCGGAAGCAATTTCTTCCTCTATGCCGGGGGGATCGGCCCCGAACTTAAATACAGCGGCGCGGCAGTATTAGCCGGCCAGTTCGGTAGCTGGACGCCGATCGGCGCGGAGCACACGACCGGCGGATACGACGTGGCCTGGAAAATGCCCGGCGTCGATCAGTTCACAGTTTGGAGCAGCGACAGCAGCGGCAATTACATCTCAAATCTCACCGGCATCGTGTCGGGTAGCAGCGCCGCACTGGAGTCACTGGAGACCATCTTCCATCAGGATCTGAACGGCGACGGCACCATCGGTGTCGTCACAACGGTGATTCAGACCGATGGATCAACCAGTCTGACGGAAGTCGGTAATAATTATTTTCTTTACAATAGCGGGACTGGCCCCGAACTGAAATACGGCGGCGCGGCTGTCATCGCCGGCCAGTTTGGTAGCTGGACGTCAATCGGCGCGGTACAGACCACCGGCGGATACGAAGTGGCCTGGAAGATCCCCGGCGCCGATCAATACACGGTATGGACTACTGACAGCAGCGGCAACTTTCTCTCTCTCAACGGAGTCGTGTCAGGAAGCAGCGCCGCACTGGAGTCGCTGGAGACTACCTTCCATCAAGACCTCAACGGCGACGGCACCATCGGTGTCATCACGGTGGTGATCCAGACCGACGGATCAACTAGTCTGACCGAAGTCGGTAATAACTTTTTCCTCTACGATGGCGGGACTGGACCTGCACTGAAATACAGCGGCGCGGCGGTCGTTGCGGGCCAGTTCGGCGGCTGGGTGCCGATCGGCGCGGAGCACACGACCGGCGGATACGACGTGGCCTGGAAAATGCCCGACGTCGATCAGTTCACAGTTTGGCGCACCGACAGTAACGGCAATTACATCTCAAATCTCACCGGCAGCGTGTCGGGTAGCAGCGCCGCACTTGAGTCACTGGAGACCATCTTCCATCAGGACCTGAACCGCGACGGCACAATTGGTGTCGTCACGACGGTGGTCCAGACCGATGGGTCAACCAGTCTGACGGAAGTCGGTGATAACTATTTTCTCTACAATGGCGGGGCTGGCCCCGAACTGAAATACGGCGGCGCGGCCGTGATGGCCGGCCAGTTCGGTAGCTGGACGCCGATCGGCGCGGAGCAGACGGCCGGCGGATACGACGTAGCTTGGAAAATGCCCGGCGCCAATCAGTTTACAGTCTGGAGCACCGACAGCAATGGCAGCTACATCTCAAATCTCACCGGCATTGTGTCGGGTGGCAGCGCCGTACTGGAGTCACTGGAGACCATCTTCCATCAGGACCTGAACGGCGATGCGACAATCGGCATTCCGTCCAGCCCTGCGAGCCCAACGCTCGCATTTGCTGGCGCGAGTACAGACACGGTGACATTTGCCGGTTCGCCAGGCATCTTGAGCCTCGATTCGCCATCAACATTCAACGGCCAGATCATTGACTTCACCGGAGATGGCAGTCTGGCGGGCTCGGACCAAATCGATTTGCGCGGCATGGACTACAACACGTTCCGCGCCAGCTACAACAATTCGACCGGGATCCTCGACGTCAGCGACGGGGGCGTAACGGCGGATCTACAATTCGTTGGAGCGTATTCTCAGGCCAACTTCAAGTTCGCGGACGACGGTAACGGCGGAACCATCGTCTACGATTTCCCAACATCCGCCTCGGGTCCCGCTCCAGACGGGGCAGTTAGCGAGACCACCATTCTCGCCAGCAACGGCACGTCCGACCTTTCAGTCACGGCCGGGCACGACTCGTTTGTGTTCGCGCCACATTTTGGTCAGATCACTATTGCGAACTTCAACCCCGCCGCCGACACAATACAGATCAGCCAGTCGATCTTTACGAACGTGACCGCTTTGCTCGAGGCGACCCATGACGATGCACATGGGAACGCGGTCATTACGGCCACCGCGCACGACACCATCACCGTCGAGCATGTCTCCACGGCGCAACTACTGCTTCATCAAGGCGACTTTCACTTCATATGAAATGAGCGTCGGTGTCCTGTGCGCCACGGTGGAAACCTTCAAATCGCCACGCCCGTACTAGACGGCACCACCCCGTCCCTTTACATTGACCAGAAATTTCTCGGAAACTTAGTGCGATGAGCAAGGTCGCGCGGAATTTCGATGCTTGACGCCTCTTATTTCACTCTTACGATCATTGCGATGACTGCAAAGCCGACCGATGCCAACGAACTACTGAAGCAGGCGCTCATATCCCATCAGGCCGGGCGCATCCCAGAGGCCGAGGAACGCTACCAAGCGATCCTGAGCGCATTTCCCGATCATTACGACGCCCAGCATTACCTCGGGGTCCTTCGCGCTCAGCAGGGCCGCAATCATGAAGCACTGGTTTTGATCGAGGCGGCGCTGATCAAGAATCCCTCCTCGGCTCGCTTTCATTTGAATTACGGCAACGTCCTGCTCGCACTCCGCCGTCACCAGGACGCGATGACGAGTTATGAGAGAGCACTCGCTATTGCTCCGTCGAACATAGACGCGCTGAACAATCGCGGCAATCTTCTGCTCGATCTGAAACGCTATCAGGAAGCGCTTGAAAGTTACGAGCGAGCACTGTTGCTTGATGCAGATCACGCCGTAACGCTGAACAATCGTGCTACAGTGCTGATCTCACTGAGGCGCCCGGAAGCTGCTTTGGCGGACATCGAGAAAGCCCTCGCATTGCGCGCGAACTTCGTCGAAGCCCTCAACAATCGCGGCAACGCGCTAAAGGAACTGAGGCGCTACGAACTCGCCCCTATGCGGAAGCGCTCAACGGCCGGGGCAATGCGTTGTTATTTCTTGGGCGCTACGATGACGCAATCCAGAGCTACGAAAAAACCCTCGCTGCTCGGCCTGACCATCCCTGGGCTCCAAACGGACTGGCCGATGCCGTCCTTAAAGCTTGCGACTGGACGCGCGCGAAAACACTCGGCGGTGACATTGCCCGGCATGTTGTTGAGTCGAGTTCGATCATTAACCCGTTTACATTACTTGGCTACGATTCCGATGCAGCCTTACAGCTCAAGTGCGCCCGAGCCTTCCTCAACAACAGAATTCCCGAGCTACCGGCGCCCCTTCCCAGACGTCCACTTTCCACGGGCGCCCGACTTCGGGTCGCTTATCTATCGGCTGATTTTCGGACTCACCCCGTTGGCTCGCTGATAGCCGGACTGTTAGAGCTCCACGATCGTGAGCATTTTGAAATTTGCGGAATATCGTTCGGGCAAGATGATGGTAGCGAGTTGCGGTCTCGCATCGTAAACGCTCTAGACCAATTTCATGATGTTCGTTCCAAAGGCGATCGTGAGGTCGCTCAACTGCTATCCGATCTCAAGATTGACATTGCCGTTGATCTCACCGGCTACACGCTGGACGCGCGACCCGGCATTCTGTCTTACCGTCCCGCTCCGATACAGGTGAGTTATCTAGGTTTTCCCGCGACTACTAGCGCGCCTTTCATCGATTACATCATTGCAGACGCCAAGGTTTTGCCATTCGATGAACAGCCACTCTATACCGAGAAAATCGTACACCTGCCCAATTGCTACATGGTCAATGATTCCAAGCGAAAGATCGCGAGCACCGTTT
>WNFI01704879.1_pt1 | contig 22696 bp, 20 predicted proteins | sample 5400471 | NCBI WGS metagenome assembly WNFI01 (sample SAMN13153348, study PRJNA577476) | soil metagenome | isolation source: 100 cm saprolite on Douglas fir-dominated hillslope | place: USA:California | collected 2013-09-17
TATGAACTCATTGATGGTGTCGTTTATGATATGACTGGCTCAACCCCGGAGCACAGTGTTATTGCTTCTAACGTCGAGACCCTGTTGCGTGAGCAGCTTGGCAAGAGTGGTCCGTGTCGCACACATCGGGACCAATATGTTGTGATTCCAGGGAAGTACCCCATCGTCCCTGACGTTGTGGTAACGTGTGATCGAGCAGATTGGGACAAAGACAAACGGCTCAAACCTTTCATGATTCAATCACCGCTTATCGTCGTTGAAGTGCTTTCACCCAGTACCGAGAGATATGACCGGACAGAGAAATTTGCTCGTTATATATGCTGTCCTACGCTTGAGGTCTATATCCTGATGAGCCAGGACGAGCAACATGTTGAGGTGTACCGGCGTTCAATAGCTTGGAAGCAGGAACGCTTTTCCGCAGGCCAGACGGTCAAGCTTGAGCAACTTGATCTGGAACTGCCGGTTGAGTCTATCTATGAAGGTGTGCTTTAGTACTCGCCTTCTTATTGAACCGGAAAAAGTTGGTCGGATCACATCTAATTTTGAGAGCAACCAGCCGCTCATACTTGACGCCATATGAAGCTCGCACCTGCTCTTCCCCCTCATCGCCCAGAAAGTAACTATAAACCCCTTTCGCAATGAATGCCTGTATCGCAGCCTGGAACGTGCGCACCCAATGCATGTGCTTCTCTGCCTCGTGGACTTCGTTTGCATTCCACTCCGCCACCATGTTCATAACATAAGGCGCATCTCGCAGCGCAAAAGCGGCTGCATGCAGCCTGCACATCGGTGAGAAAACCGTCAAAACCCATGTCAGCAACATCCTGAGCAAACTCTAGTTTTCATCTCAAATCCTGTTATGTAACTATCATTAAAATCCAGATAAACTTGCCAGAAATCCATATCCAAAAAGTTCAATATCCCATCGTCCTAATAGTGATTAATTGGACTCGATATCACCCTATACAAATTGTCCGGCAGAACATGAGAAATATCACTTTATATCAAATCTATATCAAAGCTTGAAAAGTCGAAGGAAAGTTTGAGGTGAAAAATGATGTATTATCGTGTAGCAATCACAGTAGACAAGGGATGCACCTGGAAGTGGCGATCAACTGTCTTGACCTCCCTTGATGTCCTGTTTCGCTTCCTCAGGCTCTATAGTGCAGTTCCGCAAAACCATCTCCGAGTGTTCTCCTCCGCTTCACGTGAAAGCATGAACGAATTGCTGGAGCATGAGAACAGCGGCTTGGGGTCACACTCCGTCACCGCGGAACAATTCCTGCATGAGAGGAAGATATATGTACGAGAGGCGACAGTGGAAGCATCAGCGCGTGCGACACGAAAGCTCCAGGAGGTGGGATCAATTGCTGTCACCACCAGGCCATCATCGAATGTAAGCGCGGGAGAACAGATCCCATATGAACGGAGCATGAGTTCGCTGGAGAGGAGACGGTTAGAGCAAGAAAGTGGAGCAGGTGGCGATCATGATCTTCCGTACACCTTCGCCTTGCCTCCCTCGGTACCTCAAGTCCTCGTTTGGATGAGACTACTGGCAAAAGTGCAGTGTGGTAAGCTAGAACCGTAGGCGAGAGCACTTCTGAGAGATCCGCGAACATGGTATACCAAATAAAATCTTTGCCATGCTCGTCGAGGGCAAGCTTGTTGTCAAACTTGCGAAGCCGCGGGTAGATGCGCTCATCGCCTCGATCTTACATTCCCCCACAATCTCTACACCGCATCCACCTTAACATCCTCTTGTTTTACCTTTTCCTCCTCCACCATCTTCTCCACAGGTTCTGGTTCCCGGATATCAATCGTCAGTTTATCGTCTTCGGCGCTAACATGCACCTCACCCCGCTCAGGGATATTTGCCAGCAGGATGCGCAAGCTCAGCGGAACCGTAAGCATTTTCTCGATGACACGACGCAGTGGCCGGGCACCTAGAGTCTGGGTGAAACCTTCTTTGCAAAGGAGATCTATAGCCCTGTCATCGGCATGCAGGATTAGCCCTTGCTCCAGGAGGCGTGCAGCTAACTCGTTCATCTGCAACCTGGTAATGGCTCGCGCTTGCTCCTGGCCCAATGGCCGGAAGATTACAACCTCATCCACACGATTAAGGAACTCGGGTCGGAAAGTTTGACGCAAGCGTTCCATCAAGCGTTCGCGCTGCATCTCCTCGCCGGAGGCTTTTACGTTTGCTCGGAAACCACTGGGCATCGAACGTCCTAGCATGTCGGTGCCCACATTGGAGGTCATGATCCAGATGGCATGCTGCGCATCTACAGTGTGACCTTGAGCATCCGTCAGGCGTCCAGCATCGAAGACCTGCAAGAAGAGATCAAAAACTTCTGGATGGGCTTTCTCAACTTCGTCGAGCAACACCACACAATGCGGGCGTCGGCGCAGTTTACCTGTCAGTTGACCTTCCTCGTCGTGCCCGATATAGCCTGGAGGAGCCCCAATCATGCGCGAGACAGCGTGTTTCTCCATGTATTCCGACATGTCCACGCGAATTAATTGTTCATCAGAACCAAAGACTTCAGCAGCCAGGGCACGCGCTAACTCAGTCTTGCCAACTCCGGTTGGTCCCAGGAAGAGGAAGATACCAGCGGGACGATTGCGCGGCTTCAAGCCCGCACGCGCCACCTGTATGGCCTGTGCCACCCGGCTGATGGCTTCATCCTGGCCGATAACACGTCTCTTGAGCAGCGCTTCCAGGTTGAGCAAGCGATCCCGCTCCTCGCGTCCCGGCGCGAGCACCGGAATGCCCGTGCGGTGCGAGATGACTTCTGCAATCATCGATGGGATAATCACCGCCTGCTCGACAAACTTATCGTCATCAACATCTTCAATAGCACCCGATTCCTTCGCTACTTCATCCTCAGCCAGGAAAACTCGCGCCTGCGAGCATGCTTCATCCAACACACTGCAAGCTTTATCAGGCAGGCGTAGATTGGGTAGGTACTGTACAGAGAGGTATACAGCCGCGCGTAATGCCTCTTTGGTGATGGTGACATGATGGTGCTGTTCATACAACTCGCGCATGCCAGTCAGGATGGTCAGTGCCTCTTCGGTCGAAGGTTCTTCAATCATAATTGGACGAAGGCGCCGCTCCATGGCTGCATCCTTCTCAATTGCGCGATATTCCTGCGGCGTCGTAGCACCAATACAGCGTAGCTGCCCACCCGCAAGCGCAGGCTTGAGTATACCTGCCGCGTCAATACTGCCATCAGCAGCGCGGCCCGTTCCTATCAGAAGGTGCATCTCGTCAATAAATAGAATGATATCACCGCTGCTTTCAGCTTCTTCGAGTACCTTCAAAAGTCGCTCCTCAAATTCGCCTCGATACTTGGTTCCGGCGACAAGCGAACTGGCTGAAAGTTCGATCAAGCGCTTGCCTCGCAGTTCGGGAATAATCTTTCCATCGGCAATGCGCTGCGCAAGACCGGCTACAATGGTCGTCTTACCAACGCCCGAATCGCCGATCAAGATTGGATTATTCCGATCCTTGAGCATCAAGGTCTGAATCAATAGCCGCATTTCCTTTTCGCGACCAATCAACGGCGGTAACTGCTTCAGGCTGGCCTGCCTGGTTAGATCACGCCCCAGGCGTTCGAGAACCGAATTCCCACTTTTGAGTCCTGCTTCAGGAATGATACCAACGGGTAATTCAACTGGAGACACGGCCGGATTTGCGCTGACTGAGGGAACGAGTTCAAGCAAGGCACGCGCATTACTGGCCAGCATCAGCTCGATGAGTTGAGCCGGATTGATGCCCATTTTGGTGAGGAGTTCGTAAGTGACACCATCTTTCTCACCCAGGACAGCATGCGCTATAGCACGTTCATCAATAGAAGTCGAGCCGGCATTGAGAGCATTGCGCTCAGCCGTCTGCAAAATCTCTTTACAGCGGCGGGTTGGTAAAATCGGCGTATCGCTGGTAGCCTTACCAGAGCCGAGAGCAAGACGAATAACATCACGCACTTGCTTGGGAGAAAAACTCAGACTGCGCAGTGCGTCTTGCGTACATCCTCCATCCAATTTGGTGAGAGCTATGAAGAGATGCGGCGTGCCAAGATAATCTTTGTGCATACGCCGCGCCTCCATCAGAGCCAGCCCCAACACCTCCTGTAAAAAGCGGCGGTCAAGCGCGTTGGAAGAAGAGAACATGGGCTGCATTATCTGATCCTCCTCTAAAGCGTCGAAGGAGAATTCCATGGTGCGGTCACGACCACCCGGAGAACTAATTACCAGGGAGAGTGTTGGATCACCATAAAGGACAAAGGACATCCATGAAAGATCATCTGGACGACGCTGGGCCATTGTCGAGCGGGTGTGGCGCAAAGCTTCACCGGCAGGCATCCCATCGGCCAATTCCTGGTAGAACAGGACGGCAAATTCACGCGAACGCTTCATATTGACAGGCCAGCGCATAGTAACAACCGCTCCGGCTCCGGCTGTCATGAGATTGCCGGCGAGCAACTCCATCTCGCTTGCGGGAAGCGTACCTACCTGCTTGTTATCATAGTAACTGAGAAAGACTAATGGACGCTTAGGAAATGCCTGAAATAATTGTGATGCCGCGTTCGTATCTAGACGAGAATTGCCGGCCAATCCAAGCATAGGCTCACCCGCTGAAGTCGTATTGGGTACCGGACCTGCATAATGCAATACATGTGGAGTATCGGCATTAATACGCATGCGTATCTCTAGCTGATTAGCCTGCTGGCGATACAAAATGATACGTGACACCGATTCGGGTAAGGTAGTACAAAGGGTCGCAACCTCTTCTTCTGCGAGAGAACGTTCACTCGTTGGATTGACAAGAAATAAAACTGAAAGTCCCTGGGCTTCACGCCGCCCAATTTTTCGACTTTTATGCAGGGTGGTCTCAACATTTGACCGTTCCGATAATGGCACACGTTGTGCCATCTCGCGACCATTATGCAACTGGCGACTAATGCTCATATGCTGACATAGGAAATACCCGGGCGTGGATTTGCTGTCGTATAAAAGTTCCCAGGGAATATCAGGCGTATTGGTGCTAATGAGAAGAGGGGTATCAAGGTTGCGTAAGGCTTCCTGTATAGAAGTAGGGATAAGTGTATCAAACAGCAACCGTCCCAGGGAGAATAGGTTATCATTGGCTCCGTTTCGCCTCAACTGGGTTTTCGTCTCGGCTGTCTGTATATGCTGCGAGGCTGATTGTAGAGCACGACGCAGACGCTCGCTCAACTCGGTGGTAAGTTCGGTTACGCACTCCAGAGGACTAGTATCTTGGTTATCGGGAAGATCAAGACGAAACCGGTATACCGTGTCCGTGCGGGTAATATTTAGCAGAGCTAACTGTTCCATACGTATTTGTTTCCTTCAGACTTCTCTTCCGCGACTTTCTACCCTCCCAGGCTACAGATTTTATTTGAGGCATCATTAGCAAAAGCAGTATACGTGCCAGGATATGCAGGTGTCAATAGTCGCGATTAGGATACCACCGCCCATAAAAAGTTGCAATACTAACCGCAAAATCGGCCAGGCTGCGCCTCAGTTCTTGTGGCTCCAAATACGTGCGAGAGCATTAGGAACAGCTTCAGGCGCAACACGCAATGTCACCGGGTAGCGCCACTTGAGGATTTCCTCGAATTCAGCGCTCCATTGCATCCAGAAAGCACGCAGATCAAAGTCACCGGGACGATCAAAGCATTCTTCCGTCATTTCAACAGCTTGAATACGCGAAACACGGAAGACCCGCATCTCTCCAGCCGAAGCCGCAACCAGGTACCATAAGCTTGCTTTAGCCACAAGCCCATATGGATCGACCAGGCGCTCAACGACATCAAAGTCACCCTTCTGGTATGTAAGGCGAAGACGACGATCATTCCACACTGCCTCCTGAACTACCTGCAGATACGGTACCTCCTCTTCGCGATGAAACCAGCCGGCTGCATCCAGGTGTACACGCTGGCGTGCGCGTTCAGCATTGCGGCGATAGACAGTGGGCAGAGCGGCCAGAAGCTTCAAAAGCGCATCCTCTCCTGCCTTTCCCAGCCCCAGGTCCGCAATTGGGCCAGCTATGCCCGACATGAATAGCGTGTTTACTTCCGTCTCAGTCAGCCTCGTCAGGTTCGTGCGATAATCCTCCAAGAGTTTCCAGCCACCACCAGGGCCACGTTCGGCATAGACAGGCACACCAGCCAGGCTGAGGGCTTCCAAATCCCGGTAGATAGTACGCTCTGAGACCTCCAGGCGTTTTGCCAGGGTTTGAGCAGTCACACACCCCTTGGTCTGTAAAAGTAACAGCAGGATGAGAAGTCGATCAGCTCGCACGCATGTCTCCTTTATCCGGATTATTTTGTTACCAAATCGCGGCGAAAGGCCCCTGGTTTCAGCCATGGGGATGTAAGCCGCACTACAAGCTGTTTCTCTTGACATTGACCCCTCTAGGTAGTATACTTGTTCTAGTACATTTGACAACCGAATAGTGTTTGCAGGTTCCAAGCTAAAGCGTTCGCTTGGGTAAAAGCACTAACGTACCCTATCAAGTGCATACCATTGCTCTCATCGTCTTGCCAGGGCTATCCCTGGAATGCCTGGAGGCGGGCGTGAGCCGCAAGACGATACCACGAACGTGCGACTGCGGGGTTGGTCTAACCCCAAAGCATAGACATCTTCTGTGCCAGAGCGCGTCGGCTCGAAATTCTGTTGGTCTCCAACGAGGCTCTATCGCAGGATAGAGAGAGTTGGAACGACAGCAGAACCCCTTGGCTTTAGCTGTAGGGAGTCTCAGATGCCATTATATACGAACATGCCACTGCCTTTAGCATAACACAAAATCCTGACAATAGATGTCATGAATTAATCGTTATAAGCATTATTCGGCTTGCAGTCGAGTAGTATTCCCTCAATCGGGTTTTTCTCCTTCCAGATAAAGCATAGGCACGGTCATACACAGTTCACCCTGAGCACGCGCAATCCGGTTGAGCTTGTGTTCCAGGAACGCAAAGACGTGCTCTTCATCCTCTGGATCAACCACCCCTCTCCAGCCGTCTAAGAATCCCAACTGCGTTAGCAAGTGATTGAACAGGGCGCTTCCGTCCAGATAGCGGAGCTGAAAGGACTCCTCTGCTGCGTTAACGATGCGAAACCCTGCTGCTTGGAGCATACCACTGATGGATTCTTTAGCCATCTCGGGTTGGTTCAAATCATAAGTGCGGTGCAGAAAATCTGGCATGAGCAATCCTTTCCTAATTCCGCGAAACTCTACAAACCGGTACCCGTGATCTCGCGCGACTCTTGGCTATCTCCTTGTAGTACCTGGCGCGGCGGGCGACCAGGCACAGCAAAGTATAAAGCGAGAATGAAAAGGAGGATAATACTAGCTGGTGCGTTGATCCAGGCCAGTCCAAAGGCAATGAGGTAGAGAAGCGGGCCGAATAAATACTGTCGGCTAATTGCCGCAACAGCGCGTGTATCTGCGGTTTTGCTTAGGAGCCGATTGTGGTAAGACGCATAGCGCCAGAGAAGATTATAGCAGACTGCCAGGATCACATTCGTTCCGCTGTAGAAGATAGCAGCCGCATTCCGATCAGGACGAACAAGATATTCAGCTACTAATGCAGTGGGGACAGGTATGAAGACAATGATTAATAAGAGCAAGAGATTAAGAAGCATCAAACCAGTATTAGTACGCTTAATGTGAACATAGAGCCTGTGATGATTTATCCACATAACACCTATCGTTGCAAAGCTAGTTCCATAGGCGGCTAGCATTGGCCACTCATTAAGCAATGCTTGCCAAAAACCTGCATCGTTGGGCAATTGACTAGGAGGCAAATCTATCCCAGGTATCCTAATATTTAAGACGAGCAAGGTAATCGCCACGGCGAACACACCGTCACTAAAAGCTTCCAGGCGACCAGTTTCCTTTTCATCCATACATTTGTCCCTCATTCATATCAATACAGTGTATCAGTGTACACGATAGTCGAAGCAACAACAACGGTAAGATAAACAGGAGGTACCTGTAGAGATGTGCAGGCACGTAGATGCGTGTAAATTTTGGAATTCCAAAATTTACACGCATCTACGTGCCTGAAAAGTTCCCTTTCTCATCTTGCTTTCACAAGGAAAGTACTTACTTTATGTAAGTAAGAGTACATGGAAACTAAGTTTTGTCAAGAGTCTTGTTTTCTTCAGATGATAGGCTCCTGCCGAGAAACCGCAGATAGCATTGCCTGGCTGTTTCCCTTCACTCCATTGATACCCAGCGCTATTGACTCGCAGAGGGTCATTCAGCACCAGCTTCCCCGTGTAGTGTGGTCAAGGTGAGAGTAACAGTGTGAAGCTTCCCTGGCATGCTCTCTGACAAGAGCACCTATGACAGAACGTCATATAATAATAGAGAACGAGCATCTATTTTCAGGTCGGGGAACAAGAAGAGGAGCATCTATGGAACAACCTGAGGCCTATCCGATCACGTATGGTATTCTGGGCTTGCTGGCATTTTGGGGACCATTGTCAGGCTACGATATCAAGCGTTTATTTGATCATATGCTTTCCGCTATGTGGGCAGCGGCACAGAGTCAGATTTATAAAGAATTGCGCCGGATGAAAGAGCTTGGCTGGGTAGACATGGAGCGTGAAGAGCAGGAATCACGCCCTGATCGTAAAATCTATTCCATCACTGATCAAGGCCATACGGCGTTGCGCCAGTGGCAGGCACAACCACCTGAGGTCTTTCAACTGCGTGATGAATTGCTCCTCAAGGTGCTGTTTGGCACCTTCGCCTCTCCTGCCGACCTGGCTCAGAACGTGCGCACGAGCATTGCCACGCATGAGATGCGTCTGCTGGCGTATCGCCAGAATGCGCTCTTTCTTCCAACACTGGGATCGTTCCAGCAGAAAAACAAACGCCCTAACCCTTATGCGGTTGAAGGCGAAGAAGATCCCTACTTTCGTTTGGCCGTCCGTTTTGCCATTGAATTTGAGAAGACCTACCTACGCTGGCTGTATGAAGCGTTGGATGAGCTCGAAGATCGTCAGAAGCAACCACCCTTACAGGGCGACGGGGCAAGTCCCAAATAACGACCGGAGGCTTCCCTCAAACAGGGCAACCAGCATGGACGAAACACGGTGCAACCTTTAGCTTCCGAGTATATTCACAGCACGAGCAGCAAGTAACACAATGACAATCAGAGAAAGTATTGCCTCTACCATCATCAGAGCTTTTGCAGTTTGCGTCAGGGGATACGTATCCGCTGGACTAAGGGCAGTTGCTCCGGTAAAAGCCAGGAAGAGATAATCAAGAAGATGCGGCGCCCAACCTCCAGGATTTCCGTTTACCTGTTGTGGGAACATGAAGTCTGCTGCTTGATGCCCGGATAGTTGTCGTTTCAGCGGGCCTCCTCCATCTATTTCCCAGTACCATAACGCAAATATGAGAATGTTGTAACTCCAAAGAAGTGCCGCAGAGCGCAGCAAGTTCGTAGCATGTTTATCGGCTGGCAAAGTAATAATCAAGAGTGCAACACCTATAACCAGTGCTAAAGTAAGCAATCCGAGCAGGATCAGGGTAAGCATACGCTGAGTTCCATGTGAAAAAACTGGTTTGAAGAACAAGGATACTATTAGTGGAAGCAGCATCGCTGCTTCGATTACCAGCAATAGCCAGTTAGGGCCAATTATCAGGTTTGGCGGAAGAGCGGCATAGATAACACCTATCGCTAATACACAAATTATTATTGCCCATTTTTGGCTCCTGTCTATCTGGATCTCACCTGAAATCAGCTTTTGTGTTATGCCGTCGGAATCCTTTGTAGTAACTTTATTAGTTGGTTTCATTTGTACCATCGCCCTTTTATCAAAGAATATCTAGAGTGCTAATTTCTATCTTGGCCTTCTTTTTCTATATTATATATGACAAAATTCCTTCCATAAAAAACATGTTGAGGTAGCTGTGGTATGCAGTGCAGCGCTGGGCGGCGCCCAGCGCTGCACTGCATACCACAGCTACCTTAACACACAACTGATGCAGTCCGCTTGCTGACCGGCCTGGACGAAAGAAACCAAATAGTGTGGGGAAAGAGATGCTATGATCCCCATGTAGAGGTGCAACCTCCACCCATATAAAACTTTGCTGGCGTATAACATTAGGAATGCAAGAGGGCAAGAACGTGGAGCGACCCCCAGCAGGCGACTTCGTAGCATAGTAGGGGCGACCCTCGTGGTCGCCCGCTGTTGGTTGGTCGCCCGCTGTTGGTTGGTCGCCCGCTGGGGAATGAGAATCGCTCCTCAGTCGCATGCACCAGCAGAGTCATTCAAGGCAATATCAGGTGAAGGTCGCCAAACTCATGCCAGAGATACCCTTCTTTAAGCGCTTCTCGTTATCCCGCTGGTATCTGTTACCGTTTCTAATGCTCGCACGACGGTTGTGCCAACGGCAATAACTCGCTGATGTGCAAGACGCGCTGTATTGATGAGGCGTGCTGTTGGCTCAGGTACACGATAATACTCTTCATATACCGGCTCTTTCTGTTCTGTGCTGGCAACTCCTGTGTGCAGAAGAAGGGGAGCAATCTGAATACCCTTGGCAATCAGGCGAGTCAGCAATTCAGGAGTGAAGGCACGCCCGGCAGATGGCATCTCTGCGCTACCCATCTCCGTTGCAAAAACTGTTTGATAGTAGCTCAGAGGCCACCCTTTTTTCACATAGCTATAGCGTATTGGGAAGCCATACCGGTCAAGGTAGGGATGAAGCGGGCCAGGCAAATTAAGGCTCGCAACCCAGAGACGGCGAAAAGTGTTGCCGGGTGCATAGGGCGTATGGAGTGTTACGCTGGCACCGGCAGGCAGTTCAAAGGACTCTCCCGGCTGGATATCATAGAATGGCCTGGTCGTTTTCTCTCGGTTGTCCTGATAGGCACGCATTTCTACTACCCAGAGGTTCGCGGGCAGATGAGTTGAGAGATGAAGTTCAAATTGCGTCCCATCGGAGCGTGTGGCTGGCAATGCGGCGTTCAGCGTCCCGCTAGTATTAATCACCAACACATCTCCCGGCTCTAGAAAGTCTCCAATTTGACGAAAACGTGTATGCACAACCTGGTCAGTTGCGATGTGTGAGACCATCAGGCGCACCTCGTCGCGTGCCAGGCCGCGTGCTTCTGGTGGTTCTCCGGCTTCTAATTCAGATGACAGGGTGAAGTTAAGCAGAGGGAGTCCCGGAAGTCCCTTGTTATATTCCGTTGATAAGAGGATTGGTACCATATTCATTGTTTGCGCATCCTCGAATTTTCATGGGTACATGTTTTATTGACCTTCACTATATCATGAGGTGCGCTAAAACGTATTGGACGAACGGACAGTTCCCAAACTGTCCGAAAGAACAGCGGTTACATTATGTGTAACAGGTAGAATTTCTACCGAGCTCTTGTTGTTTGGGAAAATATATATGACAACTGTGTAATGTTTGGTGTAGTGTGAGTAGTGTGTCTCTGCTTGTTTTTGCTCATACAAACGGGGCTCTTCCTCACATGAAGTGTGCCTGCTTGCTTACTAGAGGGAGAGCTATTGTTGGTACAACTTGATACAGTGTCGGTAGCCAAAAGTAAAAATAGGGCCATAGGAGCGCAGCTATCCTTTCTCGTACTTAGAGCGCAAAGCACCCTTCCTCGCCTCCGAACTCAAACGCCAGAACCTCGTCGAGACTCTCCGCGAGATAATGAAGTTCTGAAATAATTATAGTCCCATCATTGACAAATAACCTGAAGTGATTCCTATAATGATGAGGATTCCCGTTGCATGTCGCTGAGTAGTATACATCTCCCTGAAAAATGAAGGAGGCAGTCTCATGTCGCTCAAAACCCAAGCAGATGCTCTTTTACGGACGGCCGCAGAGTCAGGTGATGTCCCTGGAGTGGTAGCCACAGCTACCGATCGCAATGGAACGATCTACGAAGGTGGTTTCGGCTTGCGTGCTCTCGGCGAATCGGCTGAAATGACCCCCGATACCGTTGTGTGGATCGCCTCAATGACCAAAGCACTAACCGGCATGGCCGCTATGCAACTGGTCGAGCAAGGCAAACTCTCACTCGACTCGCCGGTAGGTAATGTAATTCCAGCACTCGGCGAGGTTGAAGTGCTTGAAGGCTTCGACGCCGACCATCAGCCACGCACCCGCAAACCAAAGCGGGCCCTCACGCTGCGTCACCTGCTTACACACACCGCCGGCTTCGCCTACGAGTTCTGGAATGCGGATGTCATGTCGTGCGCTACCAACAGGTCAAGGGCTTACCCCCTGTTATCAGTTGCCAGAACGCAACGCTGCAGTTACTGCTGCACTTCGATCCAGGTGATCGCTGGGAATACGGCATCAATATAGACTGGGTCGGTAAGCTCGTCGAAGCGGTCAGCGGTGGGAGGCTGGGTACCTATCTCTCTGAAAATGTATTTGGACCGCTCGGAATGACCGACACTGCCTTCCGCATCACCCCGAGCATGCGCCAGCGACTGGCTAAAATCCATCAACGTGGCGATGATGGAACTCTTGCTCCCACTGATGTTGAAATTCCTCAAGACCCAGAGTTCGAGATGGGTGGAGGCGGCTTGTATGGCACAGTTGGTGACTATTTGAAGTTCGTCCGTATGATGCTCAACAATGGGCGTGCTGGCTCAGAGCAGGTATTGAAGCCGGAAACCGTTGATCTCATGTCGCGCAACGCCATGGGTGATTGTAAGGTGACCATGCTACATACCGTGATGCCCAACCTGTCCCTCGACGCGGAATTCTTCCCTGGCATGCCAAAGGGATGGGGTCTGTCCTTCATGATCAACAACGAACAAGCTCCCACCGGTCGCACAGCAGGCAGCCTTGGCTGGGCAGGTCTTGCCAACTCGTTCTATTGGATCGACCAGGCACGCGGACTCGGCGGTGTCTACGCTACACAGGTACTGCCCCTCGCCGATCACAAGGCGCTGCCGCTGTACTTCGAATTCGAGAAGACCGTCTATCAGAGCTGATCGCCGTGCTATGCTGACCCACAGGATGTACATCTCGTTGCGCATCCCGTGGGGAGAAGAGAGGCAGGTTAGGGTAAGGAGACAGAGGGTCCTCGCCCTGCTGATCCACTCAGAGGGATAATGGCACTGTATTAAAAAAGCTTCGTTGGGACCAGTTCCTCCTGCGTTAATTCATCGCCAGAAAAGCGGGAACGAAAGCCTCCGTGACACGCAGTTGCGGTGGTCCCAACCCGGCATTGTGGGACAGCCGATCCTGCCAACTCCAGCGGTGATGCCTGCCGCACAGCACGTGGTGGGCGAGGGGGAGGGGAAATGCTCTTGGGAATGACCGCAAGCTCAAGCACCTCGACGTATTGTCTGCGCCAATGGGCGGCCCAACTGCGGCGAAGCGCTCGACCAGCCACATCCACGAGAGCCGCATCGGTCCCACAACAACGGGCTTTCGCTCCACAGAGGCAGGTGGAGGCAAGAGACGACGGACCCGACTTCCCCGACGAGCACGATTGCCTTTGGCTGCTGGGTCGAGACACTGCTCCCGCAGAGAACATTTGAGACAATCAGTCTGGTAGGCCAAGTAAACGGCTCGCTCTCGTAAAAGCGTTCTCTTGACGCACTTCGCTCAACCAGAGGGTAGCTCCCGCTGGGCAACGTAGCATCCCATTATCTTGCAAGGTGAAGGGAGTTCACCTCCTTGCATCATCTTTCCAAGGGTCAGCCGCAGGTTCCACACCCATTGACAGGCAATTTGCCACAGTTCCTGACCACACTCCGTGTAGGAGCACCAGCGATCGGGATCTTCTTCGACATCCTCATCAGCAAGTACCGCTTCGAAGGCTCCACGCCCATGAGAGAGATCCAGGACATCCTCAACCAGGAATCCGTCAGCGCCCAATGTGGTGATGAAGAGTTCATAGACCCACGCATCCACGCGCTTGCCCACGCTGACTTTCTTGCCCGCAGGAGGAGCTGGATGACGGGCGACAATCACCCGAGCTTGAGGCAAGCCCTCCCCCAGTTCCAGCCACCCTCCCTCAAACAACTCGACGACCTCACCCGTGTTCATCCTGATCACGCTCGCTGTGGGTGGGTGAGCCAGCACACGCTGGATCTGGGGATGCTGCAAGAGTTGATAGCCTCTCCCCCGTGTCACCAGATACACGCCTGCCAGCATGAGCTGTGCAATCACCGCCGCGTCACCATATTGTCCATCGAGACGGACCAGGGCCACTTCTGGTGGGAGAGTAAAGTGCTTCAAGTAGGTGGTGATGGCTTGGAGAGCTGAGGCGAGTTCGTCACGATACTCGCCATTGCCGCGACCTGCGTAGGTACCGACCCATTGACGAGTATGCATCTCTGCGCGCGGTCGTGCGTGTGCGAACCACCTCGCCCCGCTTGCGTCCGCGATAGCCTGGTGCACAGACGGCACCCTCGTCGGCGTTGTGCAGCAGGCAACGCAGGATCGCAGGGCAGCGCGCGTTGCCGCGCTGCCTGGCGTGTGGCATCGACATCAAAGACGATGTAACGGCGGCCCTGACGGTCCCACAGACCGCCAATGCTCTCCGATGTCCACCCATCTGCGAAACTATGCTGCTCGAAGAGCGTGCGGACCGCTTCTAAGCAGGGATGATCGACATCGGCCAGGAAGCGACTCAGGCTGGAGCGATGGGGCAGGCATCGGCGTCCAAACAGCGCCATGAAAGCTGCCTCGAAAGGAGCTAAGCGCTCAAAGAACTCGGCTAGGGTCCGTTCTCCGCTGATGGCATAACCTATCAGCAGTGCGAGAAAATCGATGGGTTCATACGTTCCGAAGCGTCCGCGCACCAAGCACACCTGATGCGCAAAGGCTTCAAGAATCCCTTTCTGCTCCAGGTAGCCAGCAATGATGACGACTTCAGCAAACCACGCGGGCACCGAGAAGCGCTTTTCAGAGGTGGTTTGGACCTCAATACCAAGGTTGGATATCATACGTAGAGAGACCTCCTTCTGGGAAAATGACATATTGCTTTCCCATTAGAGGCCTTTCTTTGCTTCTTCTGCTAGCACTTTCCTTCTTGTCAGCTCGTTGCGCATCCCGTGGGATGATCCGAATTTCGGTTAACGTTTTTGGGGAAGTGGTCTACTATTCGGGCTCATCCCCAAATTAAGTGAGTTCGCTTGCTTAATCTTCAGACCAGAACAGCATCGGTAGGAAAACACCCTAACGGATGAGCGAAAAGTCATCTTAGCAGACTGAGCTTGCATTTTCTAGCAAGCAGGCACACTTAATGTGACGGAGAGCCACTATTCGACTGTCAAAAACACTTTACACCCTCACCGAGGCTAAGATTATTACGCTTTTTGGATAGTTGCTAGATAAGCAACAACACATTTTACGTCAAACCTCAACCGTATCTTAACTAAATCACAACCTTTTTTCCATTTTCGGTTCGATATAATTCATTGACAGTGTACTTCACCTTTTATTCAGTGCTTTACGAAGAGAAGATCAGGTTAACAACGTCGCTTTTGATATTCTATGTGCTTGTAACTTGGGAGGCTCGACTCTATGGCTATGTGTGCTCGTTGTAGTAAAAATGTGGGCTTCTGGGCAGGTGGGGTAGATAAGCAAACCGGACTATGCCGAACATGCAAGCAAGAGGCACGTTTACAAACACTGGCTGCTATACGTAATGGAAATCTACCTCGTGTTCGACCAAGCGTTCATTTAGAGACAGATGAAGTATGTCACTTGGAGTTACTCGCAACCTATCAGAAACAAAACGCGAAGTCCGTGACTATTGTCAATGGCCGATTTGTGGCTACGAGTAAGAAACTACATTTCCTGGCTCCCACTAACACCTATACTATTAGCTGGAATAATGTTTTGAGCGTGAACACAACACAACGTGGCGGTTTATATCTTGAACTTACCCGTCAAGGCGGTACTGGCTATTATTATGGACTGGATGCAGAATATGCAGAGGCTGTATTTGATACCCTGACCCGGATGGCTAAACGGCAAGTAGTTCGTTCGAATGGTATGGGAGACGGACGACAAATTCCTCAAGATGTGAAAGTAGCAGTCTGGCAACGAGATGGGGGAAGATGTCGGCAGTGTGGAGCGCAACAGTATCTAGAGTTTGATCACATTATTCCCCTTAGTAAGGGTGGTGCGAGTACCATCAATAATTTGCAGTTATTATGCCGACAATGTAACCAAATGAAAGGGGCTCATATCTAAGGGAGAAAACAACTCTTCACGCTCTTTTTAATTGGTGTTTAGACTAATGGAAGCCAAAAGGTAAGCCCCCTTGCGGAGGCATGCCTACACGAGTAATGTTCCGGTAGATCATCGAAAGGAGCATTACTCAGATGCACTTTAACACATGGCACCAGGTGCGTCAGCAGATGTATGACTGCTTTGAGCGCAGTGCCGATGCGCTGTTCAACTTGAGCGATGCGCTCTTGAGCGAGCCGCAAGCGCGCAGTCTGCCCGAATTGTCGTTGTCGGTCTTCTTCCAGCGGCGCTGGCCCAGCGTCTACGAAGCGTTGCAAGATGGGCGCATCAACGTCGAGAGCTTGCGGGCGGTCTTTGTGCAGGCGCTGATCGAGAGCAAACCAGCGGACGAGCCGATCTGGCTGGGTATTGATAGTAGCGGTATGCAGCGGTTGGAAGCCGAACACAGCCAGGACCGTGGCATGATCTACGTGCCCAATATGCCGCATGCCACCAAACCGGTCAGCGTGGGCTGGCAATTTTCGACGCTGATGCTCTTGCCCGAACAGCCCAGTAGTTGGGTCGGCATTCTGGAACAGCGACGCATTAGCACCCAGCGGACCGCGATCGAGGTGGGGATTGAGCAACTGCGAGCAGTGCTTGGCCTGACCAGGCGGCGCGTCATTGTACTGGCCGATCGGTGGTACGCGGTGAGCAGCTTTGTGCAAGCCTGTCGCGACCTGGGGGCGCAGGCGCTCATTCGGCTCAAACGCAATCGCAAATGGTATCGACCCGCGCCCCCACGGCAGCCCAAGCAGCGTGGCGCTCCCTGCAAACATGGCCCGCTCTTTCAGGGCACACGGCAAGAGACGTATGGACCTGCTGATGCCGAGTGGGAAGGCATCGATGAGCACGGCAAGCGCGTGGTGGTCTCGTGCTGGAAGCACCTGCATTTCCGTGAGGCACCCCAGACCGAAGTCAGTGTGATCCGCGTGCAACGGGAAGCCGCCCGGGATACCAAACGGGATCCGCGCGAAAGTTGGTTCATCTGGACGGGCGAGCAGGACGTGCCGTTGGAGCAAGTCCGCAGTTGGTATCGCAAGCGCTTCTCCCAGGAGCATGGCTATCGCTTTCTCAAGCAAGACCTGCTGTGGGAACAGGCGCATCTGCGTACCCCGGAGCAAGTGGAACGCTGGAGTTGGATCGTGGCCTGTGCCTGCAATCAGTTGCTGCTCTGCCAACAGCTCGGCCTGGCGGTGCTGCGTCCGTGGGAAAGCACACAGCGTGCGGCCACCCCTCGGCAGGTGCGTCGCGTCATGCCCAGCCTTTTGCAACAGCTTGGCACACCCGCCTTGCGGCCCAAACCGCGTGGAAAAGCGCCCGGCTGGCCCACAGGCAGACCAAGGACGCACGCACCACGCTTTGCGGTGGTGCGCAAACCCAAACCGGTCCCAAAAACGCATCGCAAACGGGCCTAAGTGCAGTAAAATCGGTCGCATCGGTCATCCATTCCGACTTCTCGGAAGAAGTCGGCCAGGTCGTTTTAGTCTAAACGTCAATTTTAACAATGACGGAAATAAACTATGTATATGACTCATCATTTTGTGTGAACATACCCCAAATGCGAATATTGATTTCGTCCACCTTGACCCCTTTTCAATTCAAACAACGATAAATACTCAATTGTAGGAGGCGAGATATGGCGGTTCCAGATTATCAAAGTCTTATGCTCCCTTTGCTGAATATTGCCGGTGATAGGAACGAACACAGTCTCAACGAAGCTGTTGAGAGATTAGCACAGCAAATTGGACTAAGCGAGATTGATAGAAACGAATTGCTCCCAAGCGGAATGCAACGGAAATTTGATAACCGAGTGAGTTGGGCACGTACGTATATGCAAAAAGCTCTTCTTCTATCAAGCCCAGGGAGGTCAAAATTTCGCATAACTGAACGGGGTATCAAGATATTGAAGGATAATCCTCCTCATATCAACGTAAAATTTTTGAGACAATTTCCTGAGTTTGTAGCATTTCATACTCATACAGATAAAGAGGGCAAAATCGATGAAGACAACCGCCTAACGCAAGAGATTATTGAGAAGACAAGCCAGACACCTCAAGAAATCTTAGAGACGAGTTATCAAAGTCTGAGACAAACCCTCGCTCAGGAAATCCTTGAACGAATTAAAAGTAAGCCTCCAAAGTTTTTTGAAAGCCTCGTCGTTGATTTACTTGTTGCAATGGGCTATGGCGGTTCTCGAAAAGACGCCGGTCAAGCCGTTGGTCAGGTTGGAGATGAAGGAATTGATGGTATTATCAAGGAAGATAAGCTTGGACTCGATGCAATTTACCTTCAAGCAAAGCGATGGGAAGGACCGGTCGGAGGCCCAGTAGTGCAGGGGTTTGTAGGTGCTTTGATTGGAAAGAAAGCACGAAAAGGAGTATTCATTACCACATCAACTTTCTCACAACAGGCACGAAACTACGCGAACGGCATCGAGAATTTGAAAATTATCTTAATTGATGGAGAACAGCTTGCTCAGCTAATGATAGATCATGATGTTGGAGTTACCGAAGAGTCCAGGTATATCGTGAAAAAAGTAGACTTGGATTATTTCGGTGATGAATGACGAGATTTGAACAATCGCTACTTGTTACCTTGCCGTACCGAGGTAAACAAATGATCCCGCAGTTTGGCACATTCAAACAAGCGTAACGAGTCCAATAGTCCAATGCAGAGCAACCAGAATTAGGCTTGTCTACAGGGTGAACCTATAGAAATAAACGCAATACTTCCGGTGGGTTCTTCTGAGGGGAGTGGGTAAACGAGGAGAAAAGTATGGCTTCTTTTATTGAAACATACTTACATAAGGTCTTAGCTGACATCGCTTACGATGATTTCAAGGCTTTCTGCGGACGTATGTTAGACGAAAATCAGACCTTAGAATACAAGTCTGGAGAGTTGTTAGTGGGCTATAAAGGAGAATACATCCGAAATGGAAGACTTGATAAAGCTAGGGCGCATGAAGGTTTCATAAAACTTGCGACTTCTATCGCTGGCCTTGCAAATGCACAAGGCGGGCTGTTTGTTCTCGGTGTCAAAGAAGTTCTGGTAAGAGACCCTAATGGACAAATCATTGGCAAACGACCAGGAGCTATTTATCCTGTCCCTGATGGTATTATCCAGAAGGAAATGATTGAAGATAAGCTTAGGGAGCTAATCCAATTTCCTATTGATGACCTTACTATACTCCCTCTAAGAACTACCAAAAGAGGTAAGCAAAGCATTTATTTATTTGACGTTCCACAAAGCGTACGTGTGCCGCACCGCGTAAATCAATCAGAGTATCCCCAACGATACAATTTTGAAACTAGGCCAATGGTCCATTACCAAATCAGTGACCTCTTTGGGAAAAGGTTTGCGCCAGACCTGGACTTACAAGTGGAAATAGTGTATGGTGCAAGCAATCAACCAATGACGTTACAAACTACTATTTATAACTTTGGGCGAGCAATAGCCAAATATCCAATGTGCATCTGGGAGATCACTGAGGGCCCCTACCACTTTACAGAGTCTGTGGGGAATAAAACAGTTTCACAATACGTACCTGGCCCAAATATAGTAGTATATCCATATGTACAACATTCAGTACCAAGTCGCCTAATAGCAGCCAATTCCTCTGATACTATGATGAGTGAACCAATGACCCTAGAATGCACTATTTGTGCTGAGTCCACATCTGCACAGCGATATGTCTACCGAGTCTATCCAATAGAAAGGCTAATAGAACTCATAAGCAAATCTTTTATACAGTAACAAATTTGAGCCTGGATAAAGAACCAACAAAGGATTAAACTCCTCCATGGAGGAGTTTTTCAATAGGCTGGGCTATCGTGAGCTTTCAAACACTACAGTCTGAACTATTGTGCGACCAAACTCTTCTCGTTTCGACTAAGCAGGAGTATAATATCTCAGACTTTTTAAGGGTTCAAACAGCCTTATTTAATCACTACAATTGCATATATTGTCTGTATAAGGGAAATCATGGCTGAGTTACCTGAGTTAAACAGCGATCAGATACTTTTCTTACAGACGATATTTAACGTCTTTCATGTCAAAGGAAAATGGCCCACCTATGAAGATGTGGACAGAATGATAACTCAGAAGTATCCTAATTTTAACATGGAAACAGTATCGAAGAGTATGCCCGATGGTTTTGCGGCTGGTTTCGGGTTTCAGCGTCAATACGATCAAGAGGCTTTTTTCATCGTTCCGGCCTTGCACTACTGTCAGGGAGCAGAACAAGAAATTGCAGACTTTATCCGTGTAGTACGTCTTTGTGTAGAGCGGCATGATAGGTACTATTCGTTTGGTGAAGAGACACCTGAAAAGGATACGCTTGAATTTTCCAGTGAACTGTTGAGTAGCCAGTTGCACATGGAGCCGTTAGCTATTCGCAAAATGGGATTATTGCTCTGCCATGAGCATGATATCGCATTTGGCTTTTCTAGTGGTGATATCGAATATAATAGCTGGCACTTTCCGCTTAAAAAGGGAACGGATGGAGTAAGACGTTTTCGAGGGGTAGAAATGTTTGACCAGTACATAGAAAAGAGAAGTCCGTTAGTCCCGCCATACTATACAGGTAGGTATCCTTTAGGATTAGCTCAAGACAAACCTGGTAGTGATATGACTGTTATGGGGTTGCGTAGGGCCAGCACTCAAGTTCCTGTGCATGGAGATCAATACATGAGGCTATCAGGTAATAGAGTTAGTGTTTGGGATAAATTAATTGCCGAGATAGGATCACTGAATGAAACAGCAAGCAAAATCCAAGTATACGGAGATAAGCTAGACGATATAAGACAGGGTTTGACGGATGATGAGATTAACCAATTTGTTAATCTGTACCTTGCTTGGTATGGAGAGTGCTTATCTCTTTTGCCGGATGCGCTAGTACCCCCTTTTCGGGCTGAATACGAGAAGAAGATTAAGACCTTCCTGATGAACCCCCTACACACGGACGAGGGCTATGTTCCGATGTTTGACGATAGAGGTTTATACTTTATGTGCCCCTCATACCAGTGGTTTTATATCCCATCGTTTGCTCAGAAACAAATACTCTTTGAAGCGAGCAAGCGTCAGGAGAAAATGTATTCGTTGCCTGATGCGGCGAGCAAGATAGAATTGTTAGCACAGCGCTTTGGTCTGATTGCGCGATCACTGGCGCAAAGAGGGCGTAATCGAACGCCCCTTACCATTGAAGATGAATATGATGTGCAGTACCTTTTCAAAGGGCTATTGAAGCTTTTTTTTGATGATATTCGCCCCGAAGAATGGACACCGAGCTACGCGGGCAAAAGTACCCGGATGGACTTCTTGATTAAATCCGAGCAGATTGTCATAGAGCTTAAAATGACCAGAGCAGGATTAAAAACGGCAAAGCAGGTAGGAGAGGAACTTATCATTGATATATACCACTACCGCTACCATACCGATTGTAAAACACTGGTTGCTTTTGTCTACGATCCTGAACGATATGTTGAAGAACCTCGTAGCTTGGAGAATGATTTAAGCAAGATGATGGATGGAATGCCCGTAAAAGTGATTGTTGCTCAAGGTTAAGCAATGTACTATAGGCAATGTCTAAGAAAATAAACATCCAAAGCAAGACTGGACCCACTGTCAAACAGTATGGGCGGTTTCACCTCAAGCACTTTGAGCTCTATCGCGATGGGCGGAAAATCCCGACAAATAGGTATGTGGTAGTGCTTGATAATGAAGATGAGAGCTACGAGGAACTTGGCTTGATCGATAGCGAGAAGAGCACGCTATCCGAATTGCTAGACCACCTCCACGGCTGGTTGCATGCTAGATACAATGATATCTATAGGATAAAACAGTTGCAGGATCAAGCAGAAAATGATGAAGCGAGAGCACGCTATCAGTACGGCCTGGACTTCTGGGAGCTACAGTACCTTCGCGTTGATCGCTCTATCCGAGAGCTAGAGCCTGATTATCAACCAGATGAATCAATCTATGATATCCCTCAAGACCCATCTGATGAGAACAAAGGGCTATGCAGCTTCTGCTAACGACCATTGCAAACTTATCCGGGTCAAGTCAGGAGGAACGGGTAGAACTGACCGTCGTACTGCCGAATATCACCAAGCTCTTGCATGACCTTGTATGTCAAGAGTCTCCAGCTACTGCAAGCACGTTCATGTCATCTCGAATTCCTCCGACGAAAGCGCCCGAGCCGCGTAACGTCCACTCGGCCGAGTACCCGTAAGTAGTTCGAGCAGACCCGGCACACTCACTTCTGGCAATGGACGATCGCTAATATCTTCGCCAGGATACGCCTCCTGATGCATCTGCGTACGCATGTCGCCTGGATCAACCCAGTAGATACGTAACGAGAGATTTTCAGCCGCGAGAATGTTCGAAAGCTGCTCAAGAGCCGCCTTGCTTGACCCATAGCCACCC
>WNFI01538774.1_pt1 | contig 22691 bp, 15 predicted proteins | sample 5400471 | NCBI WGS metagenome assembly WNFI01 (sample SAMN13153348, study PRJNA577476) | soil metagenome | isolation source: 100 cm saprolite on Douglas fir-dominated hillslope | place: USA:California | collected 2013-09-17
CCGGCCCGGGCGAGACGGGCTGACCGGGACGCACCCGCTGCAGGCCCTCGACGATGACCTTGTCGCCCAGCGCGAGCCCGCTGATGACGCCGGCTATGGTGGAGGTCGATTGCCCCAGCTGAATCCGCCGCTGCTCGGCCTTGTTGTCCGCGCCGACGATGAAGACATAATCGCCCTGCTGGTCGGAAAGCACGGCTGAGCGCGGGATCGCCAGCACCTGGACCGGCTGCACGCCTTCCAGCAACACCGTCACAAATTCGCCATCGGTCAATTCCCGCACCGGCCCGCTGGTGGTGGAAGGATCGTGCAGCGTCGGATTGGCGATGACGCCGCGTACCGTGACGGTGTCGGTGCTTTGCGCGATGGTGTTGTTGATGAAGTCCACCTTCCCGGTCGGGTCATAAAGGCGGCCGTCCGGCAGGCGGAGCTTGATCACCACCGCGTTGATGCCGCCCCGCGGCACATAGCGATCGCGCAGTTCCAGCCGCTGGCGCACCGAAACCGGGAAGGTGACGTACATCGGGTCCTGGCTGACGATGGTCGTCAGCACGCCCGACCCCGGGCTGACAACATTGCCCTCGGTCACCGCGGTACGGCCGATCTTGCCGTCGATGGGCAATGGGATATCGGTATAGTCGAGATTGATCTGGGAAGATTGCACCTGGGCCTGGGCGGACTGCACCTGGGCCTCCAGGCTGCGCTGGCTGGCGAGTGCCGCGTCGTAGGTCGATTGTTGACCGGCTGGTCCGCTGAGCAGGGTACGGGCACGCTCGGTCGTCAATTTGGCATTCTCGAGCGTCGCCTGCAACTGCGCGACTTGCGCCTGCTTCGAGGCGAGATCGGCCTCGAACGGGCCGCGCTCGAGACGATAGAGTTCCTCTCCCGCCTTGATCTCGGCGCCCTCGTTGAACAACCGCTTTTCCAGAAACGCGGTGACGCGCGCGACCACGTTGACCCGATTGGTCGCCTCGATCCTTCCCAGAAATTCGCTGGTTTCGGTAATCGGCCGCTTGACCGCTTCAACGACTCCTACCGCTGGGGGCCCGCTTGCGGCAGGCTGCGCCCGAGTCGCGGCGGTTGCTCCGATTGCGACGGCACCCGCAGTCAGCAGGCCAATAGGCACTCTTGCAAGGTGCATTTCGCGCGCCCTCACGATGACCGGACGCATATGTTAGCATATTTCGACCGAAACGGATCACCGGCATGATCAATCTTATTGTTGCGGAACAATTCTGACCTGGCGAGCGGTGCGGCGTCCCGCTACGACGGCAAAGTTACGTCAGCTTGGTGTCGTTCGCGTCAGTACGGCCCGGAACGCGATTAAAAAATCTGATTGCTGCTGCATGGTGATTTTTGCGCATGAAAAGTACAGCCGCAAGCTTTCGTTCCATACATTCGCTGGCCAAAGAGCCCCTAGATCGACAATAAATCCAGCCCAACACATTAAGCATGGCGGGCTGCTGCTACCGGGCTCGGCGCTGCCCAAACACGATGTCCGCGCACCGTCCGCTCTTCCCCTGTTAGCGACTGCATCGCGGATGCGCCGACACAGAGAAACGACCGCTCGGCTTGAAGCGGGCTTTATTTTCGCAGTGATATCGGGACACCGGCTTCGGTCAGGTCCGAGGGCGCTTCGGCAAAGAGCAGATGTCTGTATTCCGCCGCCGGCAATGGCTTGCCGCTGAGGTATCCTTGTATCGCGGAGCACCCTTCCCCGAACAGGAAATCGCGTTGTTGCCCGCTCTCCACTCCTTCCGCCAGTACCGGCACACCAAGGCTTCGCCCAAGTCCGACCACGGCCCGGACGATCGCCATGGAGTGCCGGTTCGTCGTTACGTCCGACACGAAGGCACGGTCGATCTTGATCAGGTCGAATGGAAAGGAATGCAGATAGGAAAGCGAGGAGTAGCCCGTCCCGAAATCGTCGAGAGCGATGTCGACGCCCAATGCCTTGAGGCGGTTCAGCACCGACACCGCACGGGAGAAGTCACCTATCAGGACTCCCTCGGTGATCTCCAGCTCGAGGCGCGCGGGGCGCAATCCGGTTTCGATGAGGATGGAATGAACGAGCGCGGGAAGATCGCCATGGCGGAATTGCTTCGGCGAGATATTCACGCATACCTTGAAGGGATTCGCCCAAGTCGACGCTTCGCGGCAGGCCTCCCGGAGCGCCCATTCGCCCAACGGCAGGATCAGATTCGACTCCTCTGCGGTTTCAATGAAAATCGCCGGCGAGACAAAGCCGCGCTTGGAGCTATTCCACCGGGCCAGCGCTTCGAAGCCGATCAACGTCCCATCGGCTGCAAACTGCGGCTGATAGTTCAGCGTGAGTTCGCCTTCGGCGATTGCGTGCCTGAGATCTTCCTGCAGCGCGCGACGTTCGCGTACCTGAGTTCCCATTTGCGGCGCAAAGAACTGGACGGTACCCGGTTCGGCCGCCTTCGCGCGGTAGAGTGCGACGTCGGCGTTGCAGAGTAATGTTTCGCAATCGGTGCCGTGCTGGGGAAACTGCGCTACTCCGATCGTCATGCCGACCTTCAGCCGTTGTCCGGCGATGGGAAGTTCGGCGCTCATGCTGTCGAGCAGGCGGCCCGCCACCAATTCGGCGCATGAAAGCCCTTCGTCGTCAGGCAGGATCATGGCGAATTCGTCGCCGCCGAAGCGCGCGATGAAGGCTCCCTCGGCGCAAAGCATCATTTGTTTCGCGACGCCCTGCAGCACGGCGTCGCCGGCGGAATGGCCATAGGTATCGTTGATTTCCTTGAAGCCGTCGAGATCCATGCACATCAGGCTGACGCGATGTCCCGTGAGTGCTGCCTGCTGCAGCGTCGCGGCAAAGCGCTCATCGAAAGCCGCCCGGTTGGCGAGGCCGGTCAGGACGTCGTGGTGGGCCATGAACTCGATGCGCTTCTCCGCTTCCCGGCGATCGGTCACATCCTCGAACAGTGCGACGAGATGTTCAGGTCGTCCCGATGCGTCGCGGATCGCCAGCCGTCTCGAGGTGACCAGCCTGACCCCTTTCGAACGGTTGAACGTGCTATGGTCTTCCGAAACCACCGCTCCATCCGTGTGCAGTGTCTGGTCGTCCAGCCGGAGCGAGAATTGCACCCAATCTTCATCTTCCGGAAATACTTCGGACAGGGTCTTGCCGATGAATTCCGCGCGGGAGATTCCGTATAGCTCCTCGGCGGCCTTGTTGATCAGCGAGAAAGTGGATGACTCCGCGGCCGCTCCCGATTGCGGGACGTCCTTGACGACGATCGGGATCGGAACGTTCTCGATCACCGTGTCGAGGAATTTCTTGGTCTTTGCTAGTTGCTCGGCAGCGTGTTTCTGGTCGGTGACATCGTGGATGGCGACGAGCCGCGCGTCACGGCCCTCGTAATTCAGCGCCTGCGAGTAGATGCAGACGTCCATGACCCGGCCGTCGGCCCCTAGGTGCTGCCACATGGTATTGCCGCTGTCGATGCGCGGAATGTCTGTGGCCCACGCCTCGAAGCGCTCGCGCGCTTCGGCCGGCCTGACGTCGGTGACCTTGAGGGATACGAACTTCTCCCTGCTGTAGCCGTACTTGTCGAGTGCTGCCTGGTTGACCGCAATGAAGTCGAGGCTGACCTGGTCGAATACCCACATCGGGACCGGATTGTTCTCGAACAGCAGCCGGAACGAGGCTTCGCGTTTGACGCGCTCGGTGATGTCCTCGTGCGTCGCGACCGAGCCGCCGCCATTGGTGCTCACGCTGAAAATCGAAATCGAACGGCCGTCCGCGGTCACCAGGTCGCGTGCTTCGACATGATTTCCGGCCCGCGAGACCAGCCGTTGTACCCGCTCGTCCGGGTCCCCGAAGAAGTTGCCGTCCGCCTTGCGTTTTTGGAGGATGCTCCGGAAGTCCGTCCCCGCCTGTGTCAGTTCGGGCGGCAGAGCGTACATCTCGGCGTAGCGCCGGTTGCAGATCAGGACGCGCGCGTCGCGGTCAAGCATGACCAGGCCCTGGGAGATGTTGTTGAGCGCCGCGGCAAATTGTTTATTCTGGATGCGCATCTCTCCCAGAAATTGGCGGCGGCTTAACAGCACGATCACGGCAATCGCGACGATGATCGTCGTGGAGGTTCCGGCCAGGTTGAGCGCGGTCGTCCGCCAGTCCGACAACGCCTCTTCCACCGTCATCGTCAGCATCATCGAGATTGGGTAGTGAGACAGACGGCGCGCCGCCACTAAGCGCTCTTGCCCGTCGATCGGACTGGCGATCCGATATTCCAGCAGGTCCGAACTCAAGGCCTTCGCGCCGAGGGCTTGTTCAGAGAAAATCTTGCCAATCGCGCCGTCCTGCGCCGGGTATCTCGCGATCAGCATGCCGTCGCTCCGGAACAAGGCGATCGAGCTGTTGGCGGTGGGCACTAATTTCGAGAACAGATCTTCAAGGTACTGCAGCTGCATGGTCCCGAGAACCATTCCGAGAAATTGTCCGGACTGGGAGGAAATACGCCGCGCGAGATAGATTGCCCATTTGCCGTCGATCGGGCCTTTGGTCGGAGGTCCGACGATCGTCTTGCCGGTGAACGGCCTCAGCAGATCCGCCGGATTGGGATCGAGGACGCCTTTTTTGACGGGCCATTCGGCCGACGAATTGACAACCTCTCCGTCGGCATCCCTCAACACGAGGGCCGAGATGTGCGGTAGCGCGGCAACCCGCTGCCGCAGCGTGAAGTGCGTCACCGGCTCGGAAAACAGAGCGCGGAACTGATCGGGACCGGAAATTGTCTGGCGCCCGATCTCGGCGGCCAATCCTTGTTCGACCAACTCGACTGACTGGAAAGTCCGGTCCAGCTGTTCGGCCAACATGAGCGACAGGGTGCGTTGACCGCGGGTGGCTTCGGAGATCGCGCGGTTCCGCATCGTAACGATGGCAGATGCCGTCCCCGCCAGGATGAGGCCGACAAGAACCGCAGCGCCGACGTTCAGCCAGCGGACGGCCCTTGCGTTGACAACGTCGTCACGGCCGAGCCCGCGCAGCGGCGCGGCGGCGCGCGCGAGGATCAAATCGACCAAATGGCTGATATGGCTGATACGCATGGCCTTAGGTACCGCCGCCCGATTAAGTATCGGTCAAAAATAAGCCCGCGGATGGTCTCCTGCCTTTTATGGCTACCCATTGCCTAACGCATCGGACGCCGCAGTCTTCAACCGCGGTTCTTAGTTCCTATTTCGCTTCTTATTTCGCGGGTTGACCGGTTATCCGCGCCATCGCCTGTGGCGGGCGCTGAACCGAAAGTTGCGATGATTAATTTTCACAACCTTTAGGGCGGAGCGAATCTTCGCCGCCGCCGGGGCGCCCGGTGCGCTGCCCAGGTTCGTTCTCTTGATAGCACGGAGCGGTGATGGCGGCTCAACAGTGACTAGGCTCGGCCCTGAAGGACCGAGAAAAACGATGAACGCAGTGAATGTCAGTCGTCGTATTCTTTGGAGATATCCTTGCCGGTGTGGTCGGGCATCATCGCCGTCGCCACCAGGCTCACCACTGCGCAAGCCGCGATGTAGATCGAGATCGCGTAGCCTGAGTGATAGCTCGCGAACAAGGCGGTTGCGATGAGCGGCGCCGGGCCGCCGGCGACGACCGATGCCAGCTGATACCCCAGAGAAGCGCCGCTGTAGCGCAGGCGGGGCGTAAAGGCCTCGGCGATCAGCGCCGCCTGCGGTCCATACTGCATGTCATGCGGAATGAGCGACAGCACGATCGCGACGAACACCGCCAGGGGGGCCGCGGTGTCTACCATGGCGAAATAGAGGAAGCCGAACACGCCGGTGGTTGCCGCGCCGATCAGATACATCTTCTTGCGGCCGATACGGTCGGAGATATGCCCCGACAGCGGGATAGCGACGAACGAGACCATGGAGGCTGCCAGCACCGCGCTCAGAATGAGGTTGCGCGACATATGCAACGTGCCCACCGCATAAGCGAAGATGAACGCAGTGAAGACGTAGAACGGCGCCTGCTCCGACATCCGCAGCAAAGCCGACAGGATGATTTGCTTCGGCTGCTTTCTGATAACCTCGATGATCGGTGTCTTCTCGATCTTGTTGTTGTTCAGAAGCGCCTGGAACACCGGCGTTTCGAGAATGCCGAGGCGGATCCACAGGCCGACGCCGACCAGAATGATCGACAGCGCGAAGGGAATGCGCCAGCCCCAGATCGCGAACTGATCGCCCGAGAGCTGGCTGAAGGCGAGCACCGCGAGATTCGACAGGAACAGGCCGCACGGCACGCCGAATTGCGGCCAGGACGCCACTAGGCCGCGCTGGCGGTGGTGACGCGACCATTCCATCGCGAGCAGAACGGAGCCACCCCATTCGCCACCGACGCCGATACCCTGAAGCATCCGCAGCGCCGTCAGGATAACCGCGCCCCAGATGCCTATCGTTTCGTAAGTCGGAACGAAGGCGATCAGGAACGTGGCGATACCCATGCACAACAGCGTTGCAATCAGCGTGGCCTTGCGGCCGATGCGGTCTCCGTAGTGGCCGAAGATCGCGGCGCCGATCGGGCGCCCGACGAAGCCGATGAAATAGGTTCCGAAGGCGGCGAGCGTCGCCGTCAGCGGATCCGAATTGGGAAAGAACAGCTTGCCGAAAATCAGCCCGGCTGCCGTGCCGTAAAGGAAGAAGTCGTACCACTCGATCGCAGTACCAATCGTTGACGCGATAACCGCCTTGCGCAACTGCGTGCTGTGCTCGGACGCGGACAGCGTCCCGTCAGAAGCTGTCGAGGTCATTCACATCCCTCCGGTTGGTTTCCTCATCCCTTTCGGCAGCAGGTTCTTGGCGACCGTCTTCCCGAACAGATAAGTTATCAGGGCTCTCCATCCAAGTCGACCGAATCACGATTTCGGGCAGTTGGCTGTCGAATCCCAACGCGAATTTGATGTCGGCTATCTGGAAAAAAATCCGTCATGGAAGTGCCGCGATCCGCCCGACAGCCGCCATCGGGAGATAAGCGACGGCCGTGTCACTTCCGTTGCTCATGAACGGCGCTGCCGCCGGCCGCGCGGTTTCGATGGAGGTTTCGAACATGTTTGCCGACAAAGTGAACGCGGCCCGGTCAGCGGTCGACCGGTACGGCTTTTTCGGAGCAACCTGTTTCAGCTAAACTCGAGAGCGCCACGCGGATTGCGAAGCTCAAGCTGCCTTCCCGTCCGTCCGCCGGACCCGCAAAAATCCAAAAAGGTCCGGAGCCGGAGGTCTCAAGTTTGGAACAGTAAAGCCAAAGCCGCGTGGCGCTGTGCTTCAGATCCATCGGTAAAAGTTTGTCTGCTTTTCGCACGAAAGCGGGCGCCGCACGCAGGAACCTATGACGTCCTGCCTCTGACCGCTCGCCCTTTTCAAATCAGGGTTCCTCAAATAAAGGCTCGAGGCCATCGCCTTTGGCTATCCGCGCGAGCGCGTGTTTTGAACAGCGGGCCCCGGACGGGCCTTTGGCTATCCGCGACAGGCGCCGTGTTTCAACGGCGGGCGATGGCCCCGTCCGTTCAATGCACCGTACCGCATTTCGTTCCGCCGAGCCGACAGTTTCGCTCCAGGCAGTTCCAACCTCGGCGGAACTCTCAGCAGCCTTAAGCGTTTGCCGCCGGCACTGACGTCGCCTTTAGGTCGGACTTCGGATATTTCGACTTATTAGGAAGAACGCTTTGTTAAATGCCAGATTTCACAAAGCTTCCAACCTGGGCCGCCAAAGCTTCGTCCATGCAGTGGTGGAGACCCATCGTGGATCTCATCCTTCGAGACGCGCGACCGGACAGCGCAAGTGCGCTGCCGGGAGAACGCGCTCCTCAGAGCCTGCCGGGAAATACCGACCTCATCCTGAGGAGCTTGCGGAGCAAGCGTCTCGAAGGATGGATGCAACGCATGGCCTCGCGGCCATCCTTCGAGACGCAGTCAAGAGGCCGCTCCTCATAGTGCGAGAAAAATTCCGGAGAAGGCATTGCTCAAGGCGACTTCGGCGATATCGGCAACAGCCCGAATGCGCAAAGCGCAAAGATCGCGACGCGAAGCGCCGTCACCGGCAGTCGATCGAGCCGCTGCGCGATGGTCAGATTGTCAACCATGCCATTTGTCAACAATGCCATCACCCTCCGTGACCGGACTTGCGCGGAAACGGGGGAGAGAGCGGCGCCAGACCGGCGCAAGAGATAGGTCATCGGGATCCGATGAGTCGAGAGCCCGGCGCCGTGGCCACAGGCCGCAGCCCGGCTATTTCGGCTCTATTTCGCTTTGGGCATCTTCGCGTTCGGCGTGGTGGTGGCGCAGCCGTACAGCACCATCTCGCACATCTGGCGATAGCGCGCGGAGAAATCTTCAGCGGCGATCGGCGGCAGGCTCTGGTTCACGGCCCGCCCGCCATCGGCCAGCGCCTGAGCAACCTGTGCCGCGGTGAAACGGCCGTTCAACTTCAGCATCCGGCTTTTCTGCAAATCGAGGATCAGCTTCTCGAGCTCGTCCTGGAAGGCAACGGCGGACTTGATCATGAGGTCCCTGCACCGCTTGAAGGCCTCGGCATTGAGTTCGACGGTGTGCGGAGAGCGGGTGAGGATGCGCCTGGTCTCGCCGTACCGCACGTCCAGGATTTCCGTGATGATGTCGAGGGTGCTGCCGCCTTTCGCCCGCATCGACTGTCCGGCTTGCAAGGCCAGATCGACGACCATGTCGTTGCGAGCCGCAAGCGCCCAGCGGAACGCCTCTTCCTTGTTGCTGAAATAGTAGTACAAAGCGCGCTGCGTGAACCCGCAGGCCTTGGCCATGACGACCATCGACAGTCCGCTGTAGCCGTAGTCGAGAAATGCCTGGTTCACCCGCGCCAGCAGGTCACGTCCAGGCTTGATCATCTTCTTCGACATCAGATTTCCGGTGACGCCATCCGACAGCGCGACAGAAAGCGAGTGAAATCCGGAATAAAACTGCCTGGTTTTTTTAGCAACCCACAAATGCGTTTGCATGGCTGTCGCGAACCGGGATGCGAACGATTCACCGTTGCCCTGCCCTGCAGGCGACCGGGCTGCCGGAGGCCAGCAGCAGCGCCGAGAACGCCAGCACATGCTTCATCAGAACGCCTGCGTCAGTCCGACGCGTGCAACGTAAGTCACCGACTGGAGCTCGGGCACGCTGGCGGTGAGCGAGGCGGTGACGGCGCCGTTGCTCCGCACCGGCAGGCGGATGCCGGCGGTGAGCTCGCCCCAGCCGGTCGCCGAACTGATGCCGGGCGCGGTCAACAGCCATTTGCCGGGCGCAAGGCTGTAGCGCGCGTCGGCGCCGAGTCGCGCGGTCTGCGCGGTGGCAACCACGATATCATGCGGCAAGTCGCGCGTGATGCCTAATGTGCCGGAACCGGCGGGATCGCTGTCGTAGCCGGCATAGGCGAACACCGAGTAAGGCGTGTTGCGGTCGCCCTGGCTGGCATGGGCCTGGGTCGCGTACTCGTTCAGGGTGCCGAGGCTGGCGCCGATCGCGGCATTGCCGGTCTGGCCCAGCGCCGATTGTGCGGCGAAGGATTGCGCGACGCCGCCGACGGTGATGAGGCCGCTGCCACCGCCGGTGCCGCAAGGCGTGGATCGCGGCGTTGCCGGTCGTATAGCCGTCGCCGACCACGACCGCGCCGTCACCGGATACGCCATTGGGCTTGCTGTACGTGCCACCGAGCGAGCCGAGATCGGTCATGGTGCCGCCGCTCCAGCGAAAGGCGTGGGACGCGGTGTTGCCGGTGATGTAGCTGTCGCCGATCACAACCGTGCCGTCGGCGTTCACGCCGTAGGCATAGCTGCTGGTGCCGAAGGCCTTTGGACTGTCGAAGACCCAGGTGAGCAACGTCTTGCTCGCAGGAGAAGCGCTGGGCTATTCCACGCTCGATGAATCCGGCGTCCCGGCGGCGACACAACATTTGCGCGACAGTTTTGGGCGCTGGGTTTCGCTCAAACTGGCGTTTTATGCCCGGCACGTGCGGCCCGCCACACGCGACAATCTCCCGGAATGGCAATCGTTTGGATTCACTGTCGTCTGACGTCTTGACCTTGCCACCGATACCGCGCGGCAGCGAGACGCGGAAGGGTTACCTTCAAAAACTGATTGCGACCGCGGCGATGTCGTCGGACTTCTTGTATCGCGGATATTCCCAACAATTTGGATCACTATCCTCAATCCCGCGAATGGTGTCGCGGACGCGTTTCAGGCCGCCCTGACGAAATAGTTCTGCAATCAGGGAGAAGTCATCGTCAGCTCGCGGGTCCTTCTTGGGGAAGATCAAGCCGTCGCTGAAAAGCAGAATGTGCGTCGTGTTTTCGAGGGACTCCCTGCCCGTCCGCAGGAACTTTTCCGCGTTGGAGTCTCCATTGAGGACACCATATGCGACATTGGCCGTTCTGCGAAGCTCCACGATCCGGTCCTGCAGTTTTGAGCGAATGTCGTTGGTGTGATTGTCCGCCAACGCCTTCCATTGCACCATGACGCTCCTGTCGTGATCGTAGTCCTGCACCAGCGCCCTCGGCGTCCCGTCTTTAGCGATGACCACGATCAAGGAGTCGGCAATCTGCACCCATTCAAATTGCTTCCTTGCCAGATCGATTTCGACAACTGCAAGGGTACTGCACCATGAGCTCTCTTTTCTGCTGGCGTCGATTCCTTTTGCTGCCATGGCCTCGGCAATTTTTCGATTAGCGACGATGGCTGTTTCCCGGATCGGCAAATCGGAATTTTCAAAAGTATCCCTTACGATATTTGCCGCAAGGTATCCGCCGGTTCGACCTTCTTCGTCCGTATAGGCATCGAGACTCGATGCACCGTCAAAGACGCCAAACCTGTTTTTGCCAAGGAGAATGGCGTCCTCGTTGATTTTCCCTACGCCCTTATCCAGAAGATGGTCCAAATGCATCTTGAAGGCCCAGTGGAATCCCTTTGTCTCAGGATCAGTGTTCCTCAGACACGGCATGACACTATACCCAAAAGCGCGTTACCGCCTTGCAGAATATCATGCCGCGCCCCCTCACTGGTCGCCGCGGGCGGACTCTACGCGCGCGGCTGCAGTTCGAAGGGGTGTGAGGGGCGTTTTTCCTTCCCCTCTTCCCTTGTGGGAGAGGGTGGCGCGGACGAAGTCCGTGCCGGGTGAGGGGGCGCGGCACGACGTGAGGTCAATCCCCGCCTTCGCTTCGCGAAGTCACCCTCTCCCACAAGGGGAGAGGGTGAAGAACCGGTTTTCCGTAAAGGTCATGCTCAATCAAATGGGCTTGGGCGCGATTGTGATTCAATCCAGAACGATCGCGTTCGTCGCGCCAGAAAAGTGCGGCCGCGCGGTATTATGGCGCAAACGACTTGATTTCGGCGTGGGGCATCCCGGAAAGATGGCGCCGAAGACTTCAAATGTCTTGTGGCATTTGCGCCATAATACCGCCGCCGCGGACTTTGCCCGGTCAGGCTCTCTTCAGCGCTTCAACGGCGCTGCGGACATTCGGATCGAGACCCGCACCGCCGGCGTCGAGATGCGCCAGGATTGCGGAACGCATGCGCGGATCCCAGAATTTCCGGATGTGCTCGGTGATGCCGGGCACTGCTTGGCCATCACCCTGGCTCTGGAAGAACCTGCCGATTTGATTGGCCATATAGATCAGCCGGTCAGGCGACATGGACGACTCCTTGCGCGGCGGCTCCCCGGGCGGCAGTTCCAGACGTAATTCGGCCCGGATGAGTGAAGATCTCGAACCCGTCGGCACGCGCAATGGCGGCGAGCGTGATGCCGGCTGCATCCGCCATCCGTACCGCCAGCGCGGTCGGCGCGGATACCGCGACCAGCAACGGCGCGCCGATCGCCGCCGCCTTCTGCACCATCTCCACCGAGACCCGGCTAGTCAGCACCACCATACCTTCGCTCGCGGCAACCTTGTCCCGCGCCAGCGCGCCGGCGAGCTTGTCGAGCGCATTGTGGCGGCCGGCATCCTCGCGCAAGGCAACGATGCCCCGCGCCGGGGTCCAGAACGCCGCGGCGTGCACCGCGCGGGTTTCGATGTTGAGCTTCTGCAGCGCGGGGATGCTTTGCATCGCCAGCATGATCTGCTGCGGCGAAAATGACCTTCCGCGTCGAACAATGGCCGCCGGCCGCACCGCTTCGGCGATCGAATCGATGCCGCAGATGCCGCAGCCGGTAGGGCCTGCGATATGCCGCCGCCGCTCGGCGAGCCGGTTGGCTTTCGATTGCGCCAGCCACATCCGCAACTCGATGCCGTCATCGAGATGCACGATGTCCAGCGATTCGATATCGTCAGGAAACTGCACGATGCCTTCGCTGAGGCTGAATCCAATCGCGAAATCCTGCAGATCCAGCGGCGTTCCCATCATGACGGCATAGGTGCCGCCATTGTAGGTCAGCGCGATTGGGGTTTCTTCCGGTATAGCGCGCGCGCCTTCGCTTGCGCCGCCGTCGCGCCAGATCTGCCGGTGAACTGTGCGGACCGGATCGTGCACGGCTACTCCGCAGCCTGCACGACCGGCGCGATGCGGCGGGAATGGCGGGCCTGCTCGTCATAGGCCTTTTGCCATTCCGAAGGACCGTTGGCGCGACTCGCCAGCCTGACCCAGTCGCCATCGCGCACGCCGCGCTGCTCGGCATCGTGGGGATGCATCTCGAGCCGATCTTCCTCGTGCCAGATGATATTGTCGGTGCGCCGCGTCTGCGCGCCGACATTGTACTGGCTGAGGATGCGGCCGGTGGTCAGCAGCAGCGGGAAGCGCGGCCCGGTGCGCTCGTCGGTCGCGATATATTCGGTGATGACGAATTTTCCCTTGCCGCGCACGAAGCCGTCGATGTGCATCACCGGCGTGCCCAGCGGCATCTTCTCGTTGCAGGGCCACTGCACCGAACCGAGTTCGTCAAGCTTGGCGTAGGATACGCCGCTGAACGTCGGCGTCAGTGACGCGATCTCGTCCATGATGTCGGAGGGATGGGCGTAATCCATCTCGTGACCCATCGCCTTGGCCAGGCGAATCGTCACTTCCCAGTCCGCCAGCCCGTTGCGCGGCGTCATGACCTTGCGCACGCGCTGGATACGACGCTCGGCATTGGTGAAGGTGCCGTCCTTCTCGAGGAAGGTCGATCCCGGCAGGAACACATGGGCGTAGTTCGCGGTTTCGTTGAGAAAGAGATCGTGGACGATCACGCATTCCATCGCCGACAGCGCCGCGACCACGTGTTTGGTGTTGGGATCGGACTGCAGGATGTCCTCGCCCTGCACATAGAGGCCCATGAAGGTGCCTTCGATCGCGGCATCGAACATGTTGGGAATGCGCAGGCCCGGCTCCCTGTTGAGTTTGACGTTCCACATCGATTCGAACGACTCGCGCACCGCATCGCCCGAGATGTGGCGATAGCCCGGCAGTTCATGAGGGAACGAACCCATGTCGCAGGCGCCCTGCACATTGTTCTGGCCGCGCAGCGGATTCACACCGACGCCGGGCCGGCCGATATTGCCGGTCGCCATCGCCAGATTGGCGATCGCAATCACGGTGGTCGAACCCTGGCTGTGCTCGGTGACGCCGAGGCCGTAATAGATCGCGCCGTTACCGCCGGTGGCGAACAGCCGCGCCGCGGCGCGCAGTTCCTTCGGATCGACGCCGGTGGCAATGGCGGTGGCTTCCGGGCTGTTGTTCGCCGAGGCGACGAATGCCGCCCAGTCCTCGAACTCGCCCCAGTCGCAGCGCTCGCGCACGAAGGCTTCGTCGACGAGGCCCTCGGTGACGATCACGTGAGCCAGCGCGGTGAGAACGGCGACATTGGTGCCGGGAAGCAGCGGCAGGTGGTGCTGCGCCTCGACATGCGCGGAGCGGACGATATCGGTGCGGCGCGGATCGATCACGATCAATTTGGCGCCCGCGCGCAGCCGCTTCTTCATGCGCGAGGCGAAAACCGGGTGCGCATCGGTCGGGTTGGCGCCGATGATCATCACCACGTCGGTATGCTCGATGGAATCAAAATCCTGGGTGCCGGCCGAGGTGCCGAAAGTGGTGGCAAGGCCGTAGCCGGTCGGCGAATGGCAAACCCGCGCGCAGGTGTCGACGTTGTTGTTGCCGAAGCCGGCGCGGATCAGCTTCTGCACCAGATAAGTCTCTTCGTTGGTGCAGCGCGACGAGGTAATTCCGCCGACGGAATCGCGGCCATATTTGGCCTTGATGCGCTTGAATTCGGAGGCGGCGTAGGCGAACGCCTCGTCCCATGACACTTCGCGCCACGGATCGGTGATCTTGCTCCGGATCATCGGATTGAGGATGCGCTCCTTGTGGGTGGCGTAGCCCCAGGCGAACCGGCCCTTGACGCAGGAATGGCCGCGGTTGGCCTTGCCGTCCTTGTACGGCACCATGCGGACGACTTCCTCGCCGCGCATCTCCGCCTTGAATGTGCAGCCGACGCCGCAATAGGCGCAAGTGGTCACCACCGAGTGCTCGGGCTGGCCGATCTCGATCACGGATTTTTCCGTGAGCGTCGCCGTCGGGCAGGCTTGTACACAGGCGCCGCAGGACACGCATTCAGAGCCGAGGAAGCTTTCGCTCATGCCGGGCGAAACCCGGCTGTCAAAGCCGCGTCCGGAAATCGTCAGTGCAAAGGTGCCCTGCACTTCCTCGCAGGCGCGCACGCAGCGCGAGCAGACGATGCATTTCGACGGATCATAGGTGAAGTAGGGATTGGATTCGTCCTTCGGCATCCATGCCGCATTTACCGTTCCGTTGGATTTGGCGAAGACGTGGTTCTCTCCCTCATAGCCGTAACGCACGTCGCGCAGACCGACCGCGCCCGCCATGTCCTGCAACTCGCAGTCGCCGTTGGCCGCGCAGGTCAGACAATCGAGCGGATGGTCGGAGATGTAGAGCTCCATCACGCCCTTGCGCAGCTTCTTCAGCCGCTCGGTCTGGGTGTGGACCACAAGGCCTTGCATGGCCGGCGTGGTGCAGGAAGCCGGCGTGCCGGCGCGGCCTTCGATCTCGATCAGGCACAGGCGGCAGGAGCCGAATGCATCCACCATGTCGGTGGCGCAGAGTTTTGGAATTTGCGTGCCGGCTTCCATGGCGGCCCGCATGATCGAGGTGCCCTCGGGCACGGTGACGCTCGCGCCGTCGATGGTAAGCGTGATCATCGTCCCGGATTTGGAGCGCGGCGTGCCGAAATCGGTTTCCTGAATGAGTGACATGGCGATCGTCCTTATTCTATTCCGCAGCCTGCAGGCGCGGCGGGGCCGCACCAAAGTCTTCGGGGAAATGCTTCAGCGCGCTGATCACCGGATACGGCGTGAAGCCGCCCAGCGCGCACAGCGAGCCGAACTTCATGGTGTTGCAGAGGTCTTCCATCACGGCGATATTTTCCGCCACGCGATCGCCGGCGCGGATCTTGTCGATGGTCTCGACGCCGCGGGTCGAGCCGATCCGGCAGGGCGTGCATTTGCCGCAGGATTCGATGGCGCAAAATTCCATCGCAAAGCGCGCCTGCTTCGCCATGTCGACGCTGTCGTCGAACACGACGATGCCGCCATGGCCGATCAGGCCGTCGCGCGCGGCGAAAGCCTCATAGTCGAATGGCGTGTCGAACAATTCGCGCGGAAAGTAGGCGCCGAGCGGGCCGCCGACCTGCACGGCACGAACCGGGCGTCCGCTGGCGGTGCCGCCGCCGATGTCGTCGACCAGTTCGCCGAGCGTGATGCCGAACGCGACCTCGAACAGGCCGCCATACCTTATGTTGCCCGCGAGTTGGATCGGCATGGTGCCGCGCGAGCGGCCCATGCCGAACTCGGCATAGGCTTTGGCGCCGCCGGCGAGGATGAAGGGGATCGCGGCGAAGGACAGCACATTGTTGATCACGGTCGGCTTGCCGAACAGGCCCTTATGCGCCGGCAGCGGCGGCTTAGCACGGACGATGCCGCGCCGGCCTTCGAGGCTTTCCAGCAGCGAGGTTTCCTCGCCGCAGACATAGGCGCCGGCGCCGACGCGGACTTCGAGATCGAAGTTTTGCGCAGACCCGCCGACGCGTGGGCCGAGAACACCGGCCCGCTTTGCGGCTGCTATCGCCGCGTTCATCGCTGCGACGGCGTGGGGATATTCCGAACGGATGTAGATGTAGCCCTTGGTGGCGCCGACCGCCATGCCGGCGATGGTCATGCCCTCGATCACCACGAAGGGATCGCCTTCCATGATCATGCGATCGGCAAAGGTGCCGCTGTCGCCCTCGTCGGCATTGCAGACGATGTATTTCTGGTCGGCGCTGGCCTGCGCGACGGTCTTCCACTTGATTCCGGTCGGAAAACCTGCGCCGCCACGACCGCGCAACCCGGAGGCGGTGACATCGGCGATGATGGCTTCCGGGGTCAGCGTCAGCGCGCGCTCAAGGCCCTTGTAGCCGGCGTGGGCGCAATAGTCCTCGACCGAGCGCGGATCGATCACGCCGCAGCGGGCGAAGGTCAGGCGGGTCTGCCGCTTCAGCCATGGAATCTCGTCCGTGACACCAAGCCGCAGGCTATGCGGGCGATCCGCGACCATGGCGTCGAGCACGGAATGAGCATCCGCCTCGGTGACCGGGCCAAACGCAACGCGTCCCTGGGGAGTCGCGACCTCGACCATCGGCTCCAGCCAGTACGCCCCGCGCGAGCCGGTCCTGACGATCTCGATGATAATACCGCGCGCTTCCGCCGCCCGCTCCAACGCAACTGCGACCTCTTCCGCGCCGACCGCAACGGCGCCTGCATCTCGCGAAACAAATATGCGCAAGGTCATCGCTGCGCCTCCGCGACCAGGGCATCGAGCCGAGACGCTGTGAGCCGTCCGACCACGCGGCCATCCAGCATCGCCGACGGAGCCGTTGCGCACAGGCCCAGGCAATAGATCGGCTCCAGCGTAACCCGGTCGTCTGCAGTGGTATTTCCGATGGCAATGCCAAGTTTCGCCTCGGCACATGCGGCCAGCACATCGCCGCCGGCGGCCTGACAGGCTTCGGCGCGGCATAACTTCAGTACGTGCCGGCCCGCGGGTTCGCGGCGGAAATCGTGGTAGAAAGTGAACACGCCATAGACCTCGGCGCGTGACAGATTGAGCGCGTGCGCGATCATGGGTATCGACGGCTCCGGCACGTAGCCGAACGCCTCCTGCAAGGCATGCAGGATCACCAGCGTCGCGCCTTCAAGCTGGCTGTGCTCCGCGATGATTTGTGCGCCGCGCGTCGCATCCCATGGTTCGTAAACTGACGTCATCCACGTTCTCTCGCAGAGGCTGATCACCAGGCCGATGAGAATTGGAATCGATCCAAAGATCAATAAAGCTGTCTCATGCTGCGATACGGAAACGCGATCAATGCGGATATGAAATGCGGTGATATAAAAATGGAATGACCCAAGGCTGGTGCGGCAGCGGCGTTCATTCGACGCGGCTTTTTGCATGTTTGTCCGGCGGGGATCGTGATATTCGTTGCCCTGAAATCGTGAGGTGTTCTTCTTGATCGACAAGCTCGAACTTCTGCTCGCACTGGCCAAGGAACGTCATTTCGGACGTGCCGCGGAAGCCTGCGGCGTTACCCAGCCGACGATGTCGACCAGCCTCAAGCAGCTTGAGGAAATCCTCGGCGTCATGCTGGTGCAGCGCGGTTCGCGCTTCCAGGGCTTCACGCCCGAAGGCGAGCGGACCCTCGACTGGGCACGGCGCATCGTCGGCGATGCGCGCGCGATGCGGCAGGAAATCAACGGTCTCAAGCACAAGCTATCCGGCGAGATCCGGATCGCCGCGATCCCGACGGTGCTGGGCATGGTCGCGTCGCTGACCACGCCGTTTCGAGCCCGCCATCCCGACGTGCGATTTCGCATCGTGTCCTGTACCTCGGCCGAGGTTCTGGGGTTGCTGGAGAATCTGGAAGTCGATGCCGGTCTGACCTACATCGAGAACGAACCGCTTGGCAAAGTTCGCACCATCCCGCTCTACAACGAGAGCTACCGGCTGCTGACCTCGCCGGATGCCATGTTCGGGGACCGCAAGCAGGTTACCTGGAAAGAAGTCGGGCAGGTGCCGTTGTGTCTGCTGACGCCGGACATGCAAAACCGCCGCATCATCGACCGTGCGCTCCGCTCGGTCGGAGCCGAGGCAACGCCGACGCTGACCTCGAATTCACTGCTGGTGCTTTACACCCATGTGAGGACCGGACGATGGGCCAGCGTCATGCCGGCCAAGCTCGCGGAAACGCTTGGGCTGGCAGACACCGTCCGCAGCATTCCCATCGTCGATCCGGTCGTCAACTACTGCGTTGGACTGGTGGTCCCGCAGCGCGATCCGATGACGCCGCTGATTGCCGCGCTGGTCCATACCGTGCGCGAAGTCGCGCCGACCCTGGAAGCGTGAAACTGCAAACCGCCGGGCGCAGCCTTCAAGGCGCAGACGGACGACATCGGTTGGGCGACGAATCCGCAATCCAGGCCTTGCGGTCGGCGACGGCGTTGTGGAATTGATCCAGCGCAATGTTGAAGGCCGAAAGGGTATCCTCTTCGACCGCACCGTCCTCGAAACAATTCAAGGTGTCGCGCATGATGTTGTCGGCCTCCTTTTGCATTTGATCGAGTTCGGCGAGCGAGCTGGTTTCCCGTACCGCAGCGATCATGTCCACCAGACGGTTTCGGAGCGCCGTGTTATGCGCTCGCTCATCACGCTTGAGATAGCTCCGAAGCCAGGCGCCCCCAGAGGCCAGACCTGACAGCACCATCAAGCCAAGCCACATGAAGTCGCTGTAGCGTTCGAGGAATGTGCGTTCGGTGCCATCGATATAAGCCGCCGCGCCGGGGTGAGCCGGGATTGCGGCGGCCTTATCGGTGTCGGGCACCTGTATGTTGGCGACGCCGGGATATTCACTCTGCAGAGAATGACGGATTGAAAATAGTTGCTTCGTGAAGGCAGTTACGGTCGATTCGGACAGCGCCTTCCGTGCAACGATCAGGTGATTGACGCCGAGGGTGGTCACATCGTCGTCAGGCCGCAAAGGATTGGCGCCAAAGGCGCCGGCGGCAATCTCGGACGATTCATACACCGGATGCTTGCGAGCGATGATCTCGGCGGCATCCATGGGCAAGAACGTCGGTGCGGTCCCAGCGCGGGTTGTCAAGTTGATCGCGTCCAAGGTTATCTTGCTATCTCAGAATGAGCTTGAGAAGTTCAACGTTGGCCTGGGTTTTCCCAATGACCCCGACGCGGCGGCCGGCAAGATTCTGGATCTTCTTGATTGACGCCTCCTTTCTCGCGCCTCTCGGTCCAGGGCCATTTGGTGCCCAAAGCACGACCACATTCTTGCGAAAGATCGCGACTGACAGGGCGTCCTTCGGCAGGTCGAGATCGGCCCGTACGACGGCCAGATCCGCTTGGTTGCGACCGATGGCTGCTGCGCTTTCGGCGGCGCCTTCCGTAGGCACCACGCGCAATCGAACGTAGTGGCGCTCAAGCGTGAAGGCCTGGGCAAGCGCCTGAATGACTTTTACGTCTTCGCTCCCCGGTGGCCCGACCGCGATACGCAGCGTCGCCGGCCGCCAACTAAAGAACAAATAGCCGGCCAGTCCGACAGCGAAAACAATGCCTGCGGCTGAAAGAACGACGAACAGTCCACGTTTCATCTGACGTCCTTGATTGGCTTTGCCGAGGCGTGTCTGCGAAAGACTACCTCATTGTCGGGCAAAACACCGTTGCTTCCTGCCTTGCGGGTTTGGCGTACTGGTTCGGCGCTGCAGAGGCCGCCATTCAGCTCCAAAAGTATTGGAACTTAAACACCTTGGCGCTGTTCTCCTCGTTGGGCCGAGTTCGTCGGCTCCAATTCCATCCGATTGTGTACATCATCGAAGGCTGATCTTTCGCGACAACGGCAGCTCAAGCCGCCCTTGTCTTAAAAACTTCACTCTCAATCACTTCACCAAAAAGGAAAGTCTGATGACGAGAACCATTCTATTCGCAGCCGCGGGCGCCTTCATAGCGACGAGTGCCTCGGCAGCGCCCCTTCTCAATCAAGGCAATTCGGTCATACAGCCCACTCTCAAGGAAAATGTCAGGCTGGTTTGTGACCAAGACGGTCGATGCTATCGGACTCGTGGACGGCGCTACGTTGAACGACGCTACTACGACGACTCCTACGCTTACGGACGCCGCGCCTATGTCGAACCCGGTTACGGCTATGCCCAACCGGGATATGGCTACGGTGGCGGTTATTACGGCGGCGGACCCAGCATTGGCTTCAGTTTTGGTACAGGCCGTTATTAAAGGCCGCCACCACGATTTCCGTCTGGAGGATTATCCATCATCGCGTGCCAAACCCCCGCGCCCCAGCATCTCCGCGCCACTGGGCAATGGGCGATCTCTCTGGACGGTCATGGCTTTCAATTATAGCTTGATCGAGAAAGCCTGGAAGATTCGTCTCCCGGGCGACATTCCTCGGAATGCTGCGGACTGAATTGTGCCGGCGGCAGTTGGCCTGCGTTGCTTCGTCTGCGACGAAATGGCAAGTCAACTTCCGCCTTATTTCTGACCTGTTCCATTCAGACCTCGTTCAGTGGCAAGCTGTACTGGATTCGATCAGGTTCCTCATTGTGGGTTTCTCATGAAGCATCAACGCAATTTCGTATTGACCTTACTCTCGGTGCTTCTGTTAGGAAACCTGGCCTTGGCCAGTGCCCAGGCGGCGGAGAAGCGCATCGCTTTGGTCGTTGGCAACGCGAATTACGCGTCCGGAGCCCTTCCGACACCTGCCAACGATGCCGGTTTGATCGCGCAAACCCTTCAGGCCGCCGGTTTTGATGTAGTCGGCGTCCGCGACCTTGATCAAGATTCGCTGCGGCGGACGTTCCGGGATTTTATCGCCAAGGTATCTGCGGCAGGCCCTGAAACGGTGGCGCTGGTCTACCTCAGCGGTTACGGCATGCAGCTGGAAGGCGAAAATTACTTCGTGCCAACGGACGCGAACATTGCACGTGATGCGAATGTCTCGTCCGAGGCTTTGCGCCTTTCGGACTACACCAAACCGCTTGCGGCTCTCGGCATCAAAGCGAGCATCGTCATTCTTGACGGAGCTCGCGCCAACTCTTTTGCCAAATCCGGCCCCCCGCTTGCGGGTGGACTGGCCCTGGTCGAGCCGGAACCTGGAACTTTGATCGCCTTCAACGCTGCGCCAGGAACGGTAGCGCAGAACGAGGCCGGTCCGTATTCCGCTTACGCCCAGGCGCTCGCGGAGATGATGCGCGAGGGCGGCCTTCCTGTGACAGACCTGTTCAACCGGGTTCGTCTTCGGGTGAACGAGATCACCAAGGGCGCGCAAGTGCCATGGAACGCTTCAAAGCTACAGACGCCGTTTTACTTTTTTGAGCGGGCACCTGATGCACCTCCGCCCCAGGTTTCGGCCGAACAGGCTTCATCGATCCGAGCGAAACCCATCCGCGATTTTGACGCGCGGGATGCCTATCTCGCCGCTCTCGATCGCGACACTCTGCAGGACTATGATAACTTCCTGATCGCTTATCCTCACGATCCGATGGCACGACGCGTGCGGGCAATCGTTGCAGCCCGCCGCGAAGCCATCACGTGGCGGCGCAGTCGGAGCGTCGATACGCCTCCCGCTTACTGGTCTTATCTGCGCCGTTACCCTCGCGGCTCCCATGCCGATGATGCGCGGCGCCGGCTTGCATATTTGACGGCCGCGCTCGAACCGCCGCCCCGGTTCGAAATCATCGGCTACGACGTACCGCCGCCGCCTCCGGAAGAGGTGGTTTACGTCGAACGCCCTGTATTGATTTTCGACGATCCGGATTTTGGATTTGAACCACCACCGCCACCGCCGGTATTTTTCCTGCCGCCGCGGCCGGTCTATTTCGTGGATTTGGCGCCGCCGCCACCGCCGGTGTATGCGTATGTTCTTCCTGTTCCGGCCTATACGCCGGTGCCGGTCTATGTCAACCCGCCGGCCTATGTGGCGCCGCCGCCCAACAACGTCATCTACAACAACATCCACAACACGGTTGTCGTGAACAACACGACCAATACCGTCGTGATTACCAATCCAAGCGGGCAGAGCCAGACCTTCTCGCCGCCACCGCAGTCCCCTGCAACTCAGACGCAACCTGCCCCCGCTGTTCAATCATCGCCTTCCAACACGGCGATCGTCGGTGCCGGCATTGCCGGAGCCGGTGCTGCGGCTTTGCTCGCGCCGTCGGTTCCGCCATCGGTCGCTCCAAAAGTGATCCCGGTTCAGAATACGACTCCGCCTAACACTCCGGCTCCCGGTCAGACGCAGGCTCCCGGTCAGACGCAGCCCGCGGCCACGCCGCCAGCGGCAAACGGCGTTGCGGGTCAGCCATCGCCGCCTGCTTCGCAGCCGACGCAAGCGACTCCTCTGGAGCAAGCGAAGAAATCAACCCTTCCAGAAACCAAATCCGGACAGCCGCTGCCGGGAGCAGCCGGACAACCGCTGCCGCCGGTAAACGGCAAGCCACCTGTCGCTGGTCAGCCGGTGCCTTCGGCTTCTCAGCCTGCACAACCGACTTCTCCCGGCCAGGCGCCGAAGCAGACTGTCCCCGAAACCAAAGCCGGACAACCGCTGCCAGGAGCTGGCGGTCAACCGCTGCCCCCGGAAAACGGCAAGCCACCGGTTGCGGGTCAGCCGCTGCCTTCGGCTTCGC
>WNFI01065916.1_pt1 | contig 22689 bp, 20 predicted proteins | sample 5400471 | NCBI WGS metagenome assembly WNFI01 (sample SAMN13153348, study PRJNA577476) | soil metagenome | isolation source: 100 cm saprolite on Douglas fir-dominated hillslope | place: USA:California | collected 2013-09-17
CATCTCCGAGTACTTCGGAAGCGGCCAGAGGTCGTCGGCGACGAGCTTCTCGAGGCGGTCGGCCACCTCCCGCACGTCGTCCATCGCGGGGATGACGGAGTCACGCAGGTAGGTGGCGTCCTTGTGGACCTCGTCGGGGTGGTTCTCGGCGAGGTTCGCATCCTCGAGCTTGCGTAGCGCGAAGTGGAACTCCTTGACGACCGGCTCGACCTCGTCGATCAGCTCGTCCAGGCCGCCCTCCCTCAGTTCGTTCAGATAGCGGATCGCCGCCGGCAGCAGCATCGTGCGCGCGATCGAGGCAGCCGTCTCGGCCTCGATGTTGATGGTGATGACGTACTGCTCGGTGAAGACCTCTTCGCGTGACTCGAGCTCTCGTTTCGAGAGCACTTTGTACTTTTTGAAGGCCGCGACGGTCTGTTTGTTGGTCAGCCAAGGCAGGGCCTCGACGGTGGTCTTGAGGTTGGCGAGACCGCGTTTGGCCGCCTCCTTGTGCCACGCCTCGGAGTAGCCGTCGCCGTCGAAGATGATCTGCTTGTTGTTCGCCCAGACGTCCTTGACGACCGCGGTCACCGCCTTCTCCAGGGTCGCCCCGCTTTTTTTGAGCGCCGTGGTGAGCTTCTCGGCGAGGTCGTCGACGGACTCGGCGACGATCGTGTTCAGGACCGTGTTCGGGAACGAGGGCGAGCCGCTCGAGCCGAGTGCCCGGAACTCGAACTTGTTGCCCGTGAAGGCGAACGGGCTGGTCCGGTTGCGGTCGCCGCCGTGGAGCGGCAGCGGCGGCAGCACGGGCGTGCCGAGCCCGAGGAAGGAGCCCGGCTTGGAGGCCTGCACCTTGCCGCTCGCGATCGCCGTGAAGACCTTCTCGAGCTCGGCTCCGAGGAAGATCGAGATGATCGCGGGGGGCGCCTCGTTGGCGCCCAGGCGGAAGTCCTGCCCGGCGCTGGCGATCGACGCCCGCAGCAGCGCCTGGTGCTTGTTGACCGCCTGGATCACCGCGGCGCAGAAGAACAGGAACTGCAGGTTCTCGGCCGGCGTGTCGCCGGGGTCGAGCAGGTTCAGGCCCGTGTCGGTGCCCATCGACCAGTTGTTGTGCTTACCCGAGCCGTTGACGCCGGCGAAGGGCTTCTCGTGCAGCAGGCACACGAGGCCATAGCGCCGGGCGGTGTTTTCGAGCGTCTGCATCGTCAGCAGCTGGTGGTCGGCGCCTACATTCGAGTTCTCGAAGATCGGCGCGACCTCGTACTGGTTCGGCGCGACCTCGTTGTGACGGGTCTTGATCGGGACGCCGAGCTTCGCCAGCTCCAGCTCGACCTCGAGCATGCAGGCGAGAATCCGCTCGGGGATCGATCCGAAGTAGTGGTCGTCGAGCTCGTGTCCCTTCGGGGGCTTGGCGCCGAACAGGGTGCGGCCCGTCGTCACGAGATCCGGGCGTTCGAAGTAGTACTGCTCGTCGATCAGGAAGTACTCCTGCTCGCAGCCGATCGTCGTGAAGACGCGCGCGGCGCCCTCCACACCGATCTTCTCGAGCGCGCGAACCGCCGCGCCGGACAGCGCGTCCATCGAGCGCAGCAGCGGGATCTTCTGATCGAGCGCCTCGCCGGTCCACGAGGCGAAGGCCGTCGGGATGCAGAGCAGCGCCCCGTTCGGGTTTTCGAGGATGAAGGCGGGGGAGGTCGGGTCCCAGGCGGTGTAACCGCGCGCCTCGAAGGTCGCACGGATGCCGCCCGTCGGGAACGACGATGCGTCCGGCTCACCCTGGATCAGCTCCTTGCCGGAGAACTCGGCGATCGCCGTGCCGTCACCGGCGGGGGCGTAGAACGAGTCGTGCTTCTCCGCTGTCGAGCCCGTCAGCGGCTGGAACCAGTGCGTGTAGTGGGTGGCGCCCTTCTCCATGGCCCATTCCTTCATCGCCTGGGCGACCGAGTCGGCCAGCGTCGTGTCGAGCGCCTCGCCGCGGGCGAGCGTGCGGTGCAGCGCCTTGTAGACGTGCTTGGGAAGCCGGCTGCGCTGAACGGCGGGGGAGAAGACGTTGGCGCCGAACACCTGGTTGTCGGCGACGGTCAGGTCGATCGCGCCGAGCGCGGTTCCGTTGGCGCTCCACTGCGCGGCGGTTACGTTGTGCTGGCGAGTCCTTGGCATGGCGGGGTCGAATCCCTCCTGGGGGTGATAAACGGTGATCGGCCGGCGCTCCCTGCCGGCCCTGAAAGGTCGGCCGGCGCTCCGTGCCGGCCTTGAAGGTCGCATGGGCACGCGCCCCTCGAGCGCGGAACCTCGTCAATCGTAATCGCAAGCGATCGGAAAGGGGTCACCGATTGGCGAAAGCGCCGCGGCGATTCTTGGACATTGGGCCAAACTTGCGCGGGCCGCGCGCGCTGCCTGCGCCTACGGCGAAGGCGGGTAGGCGCCCGTCACTACCTTGCCGTTCGGTTCAACGCGGGTGATCGCAGGCGCGCCCGCGATCTGCACTGCGAACTGCCCGCTCGCGGGTCCCCCTGACGCCAGCAGCGCCTTCGACTTGCCTGCCAGGCCCGCCGCCACGGAGTAGTGGACCGTGTAGGAGCCGCTCTTGAGCGGGACCACGTGCCACACGAACGTCGTTTGGCGGCGGGGTGAGAGCGCGCCGAGGGCCCAGGTGTTCACGTAGGCGGTCTGGCCCCCGCCGGGCGTGCTGACTTCCTGCGTTTCGACGGGCGGCCTAGCCGGCCGGCCGGGGCCCTGTTCGATCGCCCAAACCGGCCGTTTGTTCGCCGCGAGGCCCGCGTAGTTCGAGGCGTAGTTGAACGAGTCGACGGTCACCGCCACGTTGGGGATTGTGCGGTCGCCGGGGTTCTGCACCGTGATCCGCAGGCGCTCCGGAGTGGAGACCGACTGCTTGGCCGGGAAGCTCGCGACCGCGACCTTGACGGGGAAGGTGTGAGCCGGTTCGCCGGCGGTCGCCGGCACGCCTCCGCCGCAGCCCGCGAGCGGCACGGCCGCCGCTGCGAGCGCGAGCAGCGCCAGGGGTGCCCGCGGCACGCCGCGCGCAGAGGCGACGCTCGCCAAGAAGGCTCTCCCTCTCGCCCTCACGATCGGGCCACATTACCAGTGGGCGCGCGGGCTTCGGTGGTGGCACCCTGTCGATGCATGGCGTAGAGTTACCGCGACCACCGATTGCGACCCGAGGGAGGGCCAAGCAGAGATGGTTCGTGGCGTGGCCGAGCGGGTTTTCCCATCCGCACGGCACTTGCTCGAGGAATTCGGGGACATGATGATCCTGACGGGCAAGACCATCTGGTCTGCCCTGCGTCCGCCCTATCCCTACGGCGGCGAGTTCGTCTCCCAGTTCCTGTTCGCGCTGCGGCTGTGCTGGTTTCCGCTGCTCGTCTCGACCGTCTGCATCTGCTACGCCGCTCCCGGCCTACAGGCCGCGAACTTCCTGACGATCTTCGGCGCGCTCGACCGCCTCGGCGGGTTCTTCGTGCTCGGCGCGGTGCGTGAGATCGGGCCGAGCGTGACGGCGATCGTCGTCGCCGGTGTGGCCGGCACCGCGATCACGGCGGACCTCGGCGCACGAAAGGTGCGCGAGGAGCTCGACGCCCTGCAGGTGCTCGGTGTCGACCCTGTCAAGAACCTCGTCGTCCCCCGCTTCCTCGCGCTGATGCTGGTGACCGGCCTGTTCGACATCTACGCGCTGCTGTTCGGGATCTTCGGCGGGATCATCGCCGAGCTCGTCAACGGGCAGGCGCTCGGGCCGTTCTGGGCGACGCTGTTCGCGAACGCCTCGACGACGGACCTCTGGGGCTCGGTGCTGAAGACCACGATCTACGGCGCGATCATCGCGATCGTGTGCTGCTACAAGGGCATGGCCGCCTCAGGTGGCGCCGAGGGCGTGGGGCGCGCGGTCAACGAGGCGGTGGTGCTCGCCTTCACGGCGATCTTCTCCTTCGACTACGTCTTCACCCAGACGCTGCTCGCTACACACCCCCAGATCCTGATCATCAAATGAACGAGCTCCTCGCGATGCCCCGCGAATGGCTGGAGGCGACCGGCGAGATCGGGCGCTTCACCGGCACGATCGTCCGCGACGTCTACGGGCTGCGGGTATTCCGCTTCTTCGGCGAGTCGCTGCGCCAGTGCGGCATCCTGATCGTCGGCTCGACGACGATCATCTGGACCTTGATGTTCATCCTCGGGCTGCAATGCGGCATCGAGGGCGCCTACTTCACCGCCGCCCAGGGTGCGCCGGCGTACTCCGGGGTGTTCACGGCCTGGTGCGACCTGCGTGAGATCACCCCCTATGCGTTCGGCTACATGATGTCCGCGAAGGTCGGCACCGGGATCGTGGCCGAGCTCGGCGCGATGCGCATCTCCGACGAGATCGACGCGCTCGAGGTGATGGGAATCAACTCGATGACGTTCCTCTGCGCGACCCGGCTGCTGGCCTCCTGGCTGGTGCTCCCCTTCATGTATATCGCCGGCATCGGGGCGGCGTTCCTGGCCTCCTACATCGCGGTGGTGGATCAGATCGGCTACGTCTCCTCGGGGGGCTACTTCCTGATCTTCTGGCAGTTCCAGAATCCGCCTACTACGGGTACAACGCAAGTGGCGGCCCCGTCGGGGTCGGCAAGGCGACTGCGAAGTCGATGGTCTTGAACTTGGTCCTCGTCCACGTGATCGGAATGCTCGGAACCCAGATCTTCTGGGGCGCCAACCCGCGCGCGCCGATCGGCGGGTGAGCGCGTGAGCGACGAGCGGCAGGACATCCCCGGGCAGGGAGACGGCGCCGGCACGCCCGGCGGCGAGCCGTCGGTGCCCACCTTCAGCCAGGTCGAAGCACATGACGCCGAGGTGCCCCTTGTGCAGGACGGTCACGACAAGACGACGACGGAGCTGAGGGTCGAGCGCGAACGCGACCGGCCGCACGGCGAGGACGAGTTCGCCTACCACACGGGCACGATCCGTCCGACCGAGGAGCCCGACGCGATCGAATTCATCGACGTCCACAAGTCGTTCGGGCGCAACCACGTGCTGCGCGGGCTCAACATGGGTCTGCCCGAGAACAAGATCTCGATGATCCTCGGACCCTCGGGCACGGGGAAGTCGGTCTGCATCAAGCACATCGTCGGCCTGCTCTATCCCGACCAGGGCGATGTGATCGTCCACGGCCGCTCGATCCCCAGCCTGCCCGACGCGGAGCTGTTCGAGCTGCGCAAGAAGTTCGGCGTGCTGTTCCAGGACGGCGCCCTGTTCGGGTCGATGAACCTCTACGACAACGTCGCCTTCCCGCTGCGCCAGCACACCGAGAAGGGCGATGAGGAGATCGCGGAGATCGTCAACCGCCGGCTCAAGGAGGTCGGCCTCGGCGACGCCAACGAGAAGATGCCGAACGAGCTCTCGGGCGGGATGCGCAAGCGCGCCGGCTTCGCGCGCGCCCTGGTGATGGATCCGGACATCGTGCTGTTCGACGAGCCCGACTCGGGTCTCGACCCGGTGCGCACGGCGCTGCTCTGCGAGCTGATCAAGGAAATCCATGCCGAGAACGGCGGCTGCTACGTCGTGATCACCCACGACATCATGTCCGCGCGCCGCGTCGCAGAGCACATCTCGGTGCTGTGGAAGGGCCGGATCGTCGAGACCGGTCCTGCCCAGGAGCTGTTCGCGTCGGAAAACCCGTTCGTGCGCCAGTTCCTCTCGGGCGAGTCGATCGGCCCCCTCGGCATGGAGTAAGGCCGGGCGCCCGGCCCTCGCGGCCGAGCTCCAGCGGCGTCCACGGGCGATGACGAGCGCGAGGCTGCTCAGCAAACTCGCCGCCGCAGCGGCCCGGCGCGCTGGGCTGACGCTCACGATCGCCGCGCTGCTCGGGATCGGCGGGGCGCTGCTGGCGTTGCGCCTGCAGCCCACGGCCGCCACGAGCAGCTTCGTCTCCTCCTCGAGCGCCACGTATCGAGGTACCCAGGACTACTACGGGCACTTCGGCGAAGAGCCCGTCGCGGTGGTCGTGCAAGGCGATCTCCAGCAGCTCGTCCTGGGCCCCGACCTCGGGCGCCTGATCGGGCTCGAGGGTTGCCTGTCGGGAAGGCTGCCGGCGAAGGCCCTGCCGGCCGAGGGCGGCGCCAACGGTCCCTGCGCGCGACTCGGCCGGCTCGGCAGCGTGAAGGTCGTGTTCGGCCCGGGCACGTTCCTGAACGAGGCGGTCCTGCGCATCCAGCAGGAGCTCTCGGGGCTGAACGCCCGCGCCGCGGCCCGCGGCTCCGAAGCGGAACGCTCGGTGCGCAGCGCAGCGCTCGCGCGGGGGCGCGGCGCCTCTGAAGCTCACTCGCTGGGCGTGGAAGCGCGGAAGGTCGCGGAAGCCGGATACCGCTCGAGTCTCGTCTCACTGGCGCTCTCCTACGGCCTGACCTCGGCGCCGAGCTTGGAGAACAAGGAATTCCTCTCAGATGTGGTGTTCGACTCCTCCAAGCCCGCCGGTACGCCGAAGCAGCGCTTCGCCTACCTGTTCCCGAGCCGCGACACGGCGCTGATCTCGGTGCGGATGCGCCCCGGGCTCTCGCAGGACACCCGCAACCACACGATCGCGGTGATTCGCGAAGCGGTGCAGATGCCGCAGTGGCAGCTCGCGACCGCCGGCGCAGGCTACCTCGTCACCGGTGAGCCCGTGATCGTCTCCGATCTGACGAAATCGATCACCAGCTCGATCGAGCTGCTGCTGATCGCGGTGCTGATCGTGATGGCGGGCACTCTGGGGCTGATCTTCCTGGGCCGCCCGCGGCTGTTGCCACTCGCCCTGGCGGTGCTCGCCGCCGCGATCACCTTCGGTGCGCTGTCGGCGATCGGCGCCTCCCTGACCGTCGCCTCGATCGCGGTCCTGCCCGTGCTGGTCGGCCTCGCCGTCGACTACGCGATCCAGTTCCAGTCGCGCGCGGCGGAGCAGCTCGCCGCCGACGCGCCCGTCGACCGCGCCGGGCGCGCCGGAGCGATCGAGCGCGCGGCCGCCGCGGGCGCGCCGACGATCGCGGCGGCCGCGGCGGCGAGCGCCGCGGCGTTCTTGGTGCTGCTGCTCTCGCCGGTGCCGATGGTCCGGGGCTTCGGGCTGCTGCTGGTCGCCGGGGTGGCCGTCGCGCTGCTCTGCGCGCTCACCGCCGGCGCGGCGACGCTCTCGCTCGTGCCCTCCCGCGCGCGAGGCGGTCGGCTCGCAACGGGGCAGAGGCTCGGGCGGGTGGCTGCCGGGGTTGTCACCTCGTGGCGCGGCGCAGGGGAGCTGCTGCGCCAGAACCCTCTCACGCGCTCGGTGATGGGCTTCGCGCTGGGCCCGGCGCTGCGGCACCCCGAGCGTGTGCTCGCCGCCGGGCTCGTGCTCGCCGCGCTCGGCTGGGGCCTCGACACCCAGACCAAGGTCGAGACCGACATCACGAAGCTCGTGCCCCAGAGCCTCGGTTCGCTGCGGGCGCTGAACACGCTCGAGCGACGGACCGGCGTGGGCGGCGAAGTCGCCGTGCTCGTGTCCGGCCGCGACCTCACCTCGCCGGCGACGATCGAATGGATGACCGCCTACCAGCGCCGGGTGCTGGCGCGCTTCGGGTACAACGAGCAGCGCGGTTGCGGCCGGGCGCGGCTGTGCCCAGCGTTCTCCCTGCCCGACCTCTTCCAGGCACAGGCCGCGCCGGGTTCGAGCCCGGCGAAGCTCACCCAGGGCGCGATCAGCGCGCTGCTCGCCACCGTGCCGCCGTACTTCTCACAGGACGTGATCACGGCCGACCGCCGGGTCGCGACGCTGTCCTTCGGGATCCGCCTGATGAGCCTCGACGACCAGCAACGGCTGATCCAGCAGATGCGCGCGAGCCTGCATCCGCCCGCCGGCGTCAGCGCGCAGCTCGTCGGGTTGCCGGTGCTGGCCGCGCAATCCGGCTCGCAGGTCGCCGACCCGTGGCGGCGCCTGGAGACGCTCCTGGCGGGGCTCGCGGCCGTCGCGCTGGTGCTGCTCCTGGCCTTCCGGGGCGACCGGCGCCGCGCGCTCGTGCCGCTCGTGCCGATCGTCCTCGCCACAGGCTGGTCGGCGCTCGTGCTGTTCGCGCTGCGCGTGCCCCTGAACCCGATGTCGGTGACGCTCGGCGCCCTCGTGATCGCGATCTCGACCGAGTTCAGCGTGCTGCTCGCCGAGCGCCATCGCCAGGAGCGCCTCGCGGGACTCGACACGGTGCAGGCGCTGCGACGCAGCTACGCCCGTACCGGGGCCGCAGTCGCGGCCTCCGGCGTCACCGCGATCTTCGGCTTCGGGGTGCTCGTCCTGTCGGACATCCGCATGCTGCGCGATTTCGGCCTCGTGACCCTGATCGACCTCACGGTCTCGCTGATCGGCGTTCTCGTCGCGCTCCCCGCCGCCCTCGTGCTGGCCGAGCGCAGCGGCGCGCGGGAGGGCCGCAGACTGCCCCGACGCTCGCCCCTGGCGAGGCTCGCGGCCCGCAGGGCCGGCTCGGGCCATGGACAGGCCTGAGCGCGGCGAGCTCGACGCGCCTCCCGGCGCGCCGGGCGGTCGCGACGCGCGCCGCGACCCCTCGCAGCCGGTCGTGCAGCCGCCGCGATACGGTCGCTACGTCGCGCTGCTGGCGATCGTGATCCTGGTCCTGATCACGGTCAACACGATCACGACCAAACCGAACGGGAACACCGGCATCGCGCCGGGCGTGGTGGTGCCGCCGTTCGCCGTGCCGCTCGCGACCGGCAACCTCTCCGGTGAGGCGGATGTGGCCACGCGCGCCCACGAGGGCGGCGCCGGCAACGTGCCGGCCTGCAAGGAGCGAAGTCCCGAGATCCTCAACATCTGCCAGCTCTACGAACAGGGACCGGTCGTGCTCGCGCTATTCGTCGACGAATCCTCCTGCCCCGATGTGCTCGGCGACATGCAGGCGCTCGTCGCCTCCTATCCCAAAGTGCGCTTCGCCGCCGTGGCGATCAAGGGTGGGACCGGCGGCGTGCGCAAGCTGATCCGCTCGCGAGGTCTCACGTTCCCCATCGGGCTCGATCGCGATGGCGCTCTCGCCGCGATCTACAAGCTCGCGAGCTGCCCGCAGGTCAGCTTCATCCGTCGTGGCGGCGTCGTGGAGAGCCGCGCGCTGCTGGGGCGCCCCGGCACCGCCACGCTGCGCTCGCGCGTGGCCGCCCTCTCGGCGGGAGCGGGCGGGTGAGCGCGGCCGGCCCGGCCGAGCCGGCGATCGGCTGGCAGGCCTCCGAAGTCTCCGAGGAGCTGCCCGGGCTGCAGCTGCTCTACAGCGCCGTCGACGTCGTCCGCCGCGGGCCGGTGACGGGCGACTCGCCCCCCGACATCGAGTCGCGGCTGCGCGAACTCTCCAACAGGGTGCGCGGTGCCCGGGCGATCGGGATCCGCCGCGAGCCTGTGCCGGCCGCCTACAGGGTCTTCTTCCGGCAGGTGGGGATGGACCCCGACGTCGAGCGGACGCCGATCGAGGCAGCGGTGCTCGAGCGCATGCTGCGCGGTGGCTTCCCGAGCGGCGGGATGCTCGACGACGTGATGCTGATTGCCCTGCTCGACACGGGCGTGCCGGTGTGGGCGCTCGACGCAGGCGACGTGCAGGGCTCGCTCGGAATTCGCCAGAGCCGCGAGGGCGAGCCGCTCGGGCGCGGGCGCGACGCGCCGCTGCTGCCCGAGGGCCGGCTCGTGGTGGCGGACGAAGATGCGGCCCTCGCGATCCTCTTCGGGGCCCTGGCGCCGGCTCACCGGCCGCACGCGAGGACCGGCCGCGTGATGCTCTACGCGGTGCTTGTGCCCGGCGTGCCGGGGCTGTTCGCCGAAGAGGCCCTGTGGTCCTGCGCGAGCTCGCTTGGCACGCGATGAGAGCTCGATCGGTGCGCGCCCGCCGCTGGTAAGATCGTTGTTCGAAGGCCCGCCGGAGGAAAGGCACTTGATCCAGCGCAGCCAGCAAGTCGTCGACCGTGACCCAGCCGCCGCACAGGCGGTCGCCGAATGGCGCGGAGCGATCGACGCCTCAGCTTCGCCCCAGGCGCCGCCGGCGGATGCCGAGCGCGCGGCACGAACGACCCTGCGGGCCCAGATCGCGAAGCTCGAGAACGAGCTCTCCGCGCTGCTGGCCGACCGTTTCCCGTTCGTCAGCGCACCGCGGCCGGCGACGGTGCCGAACACGGGCCCGTGCCTCCCCGGGCTCGGCGAGCTCGAGCGCGCTCGCGACCGGCTCGCGGCCCGTCTGCAGGAACTGCGGGGGCGCGCCACTCGTCGCACCGAGCACGAACGTCGCGCCGCGGAGCTGCTCGAAAAGATGCGCCTGGAACCCGGCCGCTACAAGTACTACCGGGTTCCAGTGCGCGATCTCGGTCAGACCGGCTGCGGCGTCTGGGAGGTGCGTCCCAGGCTCGGCCTGATCGGCATGCTCGCCGGCTGGTGGGAGCTCACACTCTCGTCAGGCTGTCCGTTAGAAAGGGGGTCGCGCTCCACGCGCGACCCCTACGCGAGGCGGTGAGCATCGACGCCAGCGTGCGTCGCTGACGGTCGGTCATCGAGCCGATCGTCTTCTTCTCGGACATCGGCACCTGCGCCAGGAACTTCCGGCATCGCGTCTGGCCCCATCGCCTCTGGCTCATCAGCAGATCGCCGACGGCCATGCTCTCAGCCTCCCACGGGCAGTCCATGATCACCTCCGCGACGGCCACCTGGTCGACCGCCACCCGGCGCTTGAGATCGGCGCGGGCCAGTCGAACCTGGTTGGCGCGTTCCAGGGCGCGCATGTACTGGGGGCCGGCAGGGGCAACCGTCGCTGTCGCGTTCATTCTTCGCATCTCCCCGTTGCCGCCGCGAGGCTCGTGCGCCGGCAACATGCTTGCTCGATTTTGGACGTGTGGGCGCGCCCTCTATGACCGCACAGAGCGGAGCTGCCACCGGGTGCGGCAGTCCCGGTAGATCACCCCTTCCGATGTCTCATGTCATCCGGGAAAGGACCCCGAACGGTCATGCAGAGCGCACGTGGAAGCTACGTCAGGACGGGGTGTGGGGTCAACATCCCGGCATTCGTTCGTGCGCTAGAAGCGGGCTTTTTCTCCGCCGCCGAACTTGTGAAGAAATGGACAAGTCGGCGGACCGGCCGAGGTGCCGGATCAGTGCGTACCGGGACCGGGCAGCGGGCCGTGCTCGGCCTCGAAGTCCTCCTTGACGGCGGCGAAGACGTCCAGGGCGCGGTCGATCGTCGCGTCGTCGTGCGTCGCCATCACGCTCGTGCGCAGCAGCGCTCCGCCGGGCGGTACCGCGGGGTGCAAGGCGGTGTTCACGAACACGCCGGCGTCGTAGAGGGCCTTCCACAGCACCGCCGCCTTCCAGTCGTCGCCGACCAGCACGGGCACGATCGGCGTGACGATCGTGTGCTCCTCGCCCCTCGAGCGGACACCGGGGGCGTGAAGCTGCACGCCTGGCTCCGCTGCGATCCGCTGCGCTGCCACGACTGCGAAGCCGCGCGCCTCGAGCCCGTCTCGGAGCCGCTCGGCCCGCGCCAGCACGGCCTCCAGCAGCGGCGGACCGTCCTCGGAGCGGACGACGCGCAGCGCAGACAGCGCCGCGCCGACGGCCGCGGGCACCGCCGACGCGGTGAAGAGGAAGGCCCGCGACGAGATTCGCAGGTAGTCGATGACCTCCTCGGGGCCGGCCACGAAGCCACCGCAGGAGGCGAGCGACTTCGAGAAGGTGCCGATCCGCACGTCGACGCGGTCGGCGACGCCCAGCAGTTCAGAGGCCCCGGCCCCGCCCGCACCGAGCACGCCCGCGCCGTGGGCCTCGTCGACCATCAGCCGGGCGCCGTAGCGCTCGCAGAGCTCGCAGATCTCGTGCAGCGGAGCGAGGTCGCCCTCCATCGAGAAGACGCCGTCGACCACCACGAGCACGCCGCCGCCGTCGCCCTGTGCGCGCTCGAGCATCTTCTCGAGCTTCTCCAGGCGGTTGTGGCGGAAGGCCCGCAGCTTGGCGCGGGAGAGCAGGCAGCCGTCGAGGATCGAGGCGTGATCGGCGGAGTCGACGATCACGGTGTCGCCGGGAGCCAGCAGCGTGCCGAGCGTGCCGAGGTTCGCCTGGTGGCCCGTGCTGAAGACCAGCGCGGCCTCGGTGCCCATCCACTCCGCGATCTCCTGCTCGAGTTCGAGGTGCAGCGGGATCGTCCCGTTCAAGAGCCGTGAGCCCGTCAGGCCCGTGCCGTAGCGGTGCAGCGCGTCCTCGGCGCCCGCGAGCACGCGCTCGTCGCCGGTCAGCCCCAGGTAGTTGTTGGAGCCGAGCATGATCCGCTCGGCTCCCTCCATCTCCACGACCGGCATCGCCGGCGAGCTGAGCACGTGGAAGTAGGGGAGGACATCCGCCTCCCGCGCGGCGCGCAGCAGCTCCTCGCGCTCGTGGCCCCGGACCTTGGCGAAGACATCGATGGAAGTCGGCATATAGGGTGGCTTCCCGGTGAGCGTCGAGGTGACAGCGGTCGCGGGCGGGCGAGATCTCAGAGCCTTCATCGACCTGCCCTACCGCCTGAATGCTAACCATCCGCTCTGGGTGCCCCCGCTGAAGCTCGAGCGGCGGCTGTTCCTGAGCCGTCGCATGAACGCCTTCTTCACGCACGGCGAGGCCGAGTACTTCCTCGCGCGGCGCGACGGCCGGGTCGTGGGCCGGATCAGCGCGCAGGTCAACGACGCCTTCAACGAGGCCCAGGGCAAGCGCTGGGGTTGGTTCGGCTTCCTCGAGTTCGACGACGACCAGGAGACGCTCGAGGCCCTGCTGGACGCAGCCGCCGCTTGGCTGCGCGGCCACGGCCAGGAGCGGATGGTCGGCCCGGCGAGCTTCACGATGAACGACGAGAGCGGTGTGCTGATAGAGGGTTTCGAGCTGCGGCCGATGATCGCCCAGCCGTGGAACCCGCCCTACTACCAGCAGCGGCTGGAGCAGGCCGGGATGGCCAAGGCGATGGATCTCCTGATGTGGAACCTCGAGGTCTCCGACCGCTCGAAGGTGCTGCCGGTGATCTTCGAGCTGGCGGACAAGGTCCAGTCCGAGCACGGCATCCGGGTACGGCCGATGCGCCGCCGCCAGCTGCGCAAAGACCTCGACGCATTCGCGGCCATCTACAACGCCGCCTGGTCGAAGAACTGGGACTTCGTGCCGTACTCGAAGAAGGATCTCGATGCGCTGGCGCAGGAGCTGCAGCTCGTCTTCGACAAGCACTGGTTCTTCATCGCCGAGAAAGAAGACACCGGCGAGGTGGTTGGCGTGGCGATGACGATCCCGGACCCCAACCAGGTGTTCGAAAAGATGAAGGGGCGGCTGCTGCCATTCGGCTGGCTCTACTTCCTGCGTAAAGGCCGCTACATCGACCGCGTGCGCGTCGGCTGGCTCGGCGTGAAGCCCGAGTACCAGCACACGGGCATCGCCGCGAAGCTGTACCTCGAACATTTCAACGCCGCCGCCACGACTCGTCAGTCGGGAGGGGAGATGGGCTGGATCCTCGAGACCAACACGGCGATGAACCGCGGCATGGAAGCGATGGGCGGGCGGGTCGTGAAGCGCTACCGCGTCTACGAGCGGATGCTGGGCGGAGCGGGCGAGCCGGACGCGGCGGCGGTCGGAGCCGACGCCCAGCCCGAGGGCCTCGTCGGCGGCGCCCCCTGAGGCCCTCCCCGGCGATGGGATCTGAGGCGCCCTCTACACTCCCGCGGATGAGCGAGGAGCTCGACAACGGCGCCCTGCCCGTCCCCGTCGAGGACGGCGAGCTGGTGAGCGCCGCCCCGGCAGGGGAGCTCGGGCAGCCGCGCCGTGCGACGCTGCCGGTCGTGCAGGCGGCGGCCGCGGCGGCCGGCGGATTCGTCGCCGGCGCCGCCGTCGTGGGACTCGTCCACCGCCGTCACGCCCGCGCCCTGGCGCGGGGCCGACGGGGACGCGGCCTCGGTGGGCGCCGCGGGGCGGCCGGCGTGGCCGACCGCCTGCAGATCGTCGGCAGCCGCTCGTTGCTGCTCGACGTGCACCTGCTCGGCGGTCCGGGCGCAGAGCGCTAGATGGCTGTGGCCGTGGCCGTCAGCGGCCCGGTCGAGCTGCGGGAGGAGGTCACGCCCGCGGGTCCGTTCCGGCTTCCCCGCCACAACGGGATGGACGGCATGTTCAGACGCCACAGCGGCGTGCTCGAGCGGCTCCTTCATCACGGTGAGGAGCCGGTGCTCGTGCGTATCGCCCAGCCGTCGTCCGAGCGCGTGCTGCTCGGCGCCCGGGCCCCGTCGCACGAGGCCGCCCGCCACGGAATCGCGCGGATGCGCTTCGCGCTCGGGCTCGACTTCGACCAGCGGCCGTTCCTGAGGCGCTTCTCGCGCGACCCGCTGATCGGCCGCTCCGTGCGCCGGCGTCCCTGGCTGCGCCCGGGACGCCGGCCGGAGCCGTTCGAGGCGCTCGTGCTGGCGATCTGCGAGCAGCTGATCGAGTACGAGCGCGCCGCGGCGATCGAGCGGCGCATCGTCGGCGCCCTCGGGCGCCGCTGGGTCGGCTGGGACGGCGGCCACAGCACCCTGGCCGACCTGCCTGACGCCGAGCGGCTGGCCGGGACCTCGCCGGCCCTGCTGCAGTCCTTCGACCTCGCCGGCGCCCGCGCGATGACGCTGATCCGGGCAGCGCGGGAGGTGGCGCGGGGGCGCATCGACCTGACGGCGGCTCGCCACGAGGACGGCTGGCGGCGGCTGCGCGCGATTCCCGGGATCGGCCCGTGGACCGTCGAGATGCTGGCGCTCAACGGCCAGGGCCGCCACGACCAGCTTCCCGCGGGCGATCTCGGGCTGCTGAAGTTCGTCGGACGCGCGCTGTCCGGCGGCGACCCGAGGGCGGTCGCCGAAGAAGGGCAGGTTCGCGAGTACTTCGCGCCTTACGGGGAGTGGGCCGGCCTGGCCGCGGTCCACGCCGTCGGCTTGTGAGGAACGCTCTGCTCGCGCCGAGCGCGAGACTCGCAGCGCTCAGCTGGCTTCGCGGCGGCGCTCTCGCCCGAAGCCGCGACCTGTGAAGTCTTCACGGCGCCGGCATGCGGAGCGGATGCGGATGTCGAGAACGGCACCCGGCGAGCGACGCGCGCTGACGGTGGCGGTCGCGCAAACCATCCCAGCGCGGGGAGCGGAGCAGCGACGGCGACGGCGGCGGCGCGAGCGCATCAGCCCTCCACCGGCATCCTGTAGCGCCGGGTGCGAGCATCCTGTTCGAGCAGCCCGACGGCGAGCAGCGTGGTCATGTAGCGATGCGTCGTGCTGGGGCTCATGCCGAGACGGCCGGCGACGTCGGTGACGGCCAGCGAGCCGCCATCCTCCGGGAAGGTCCCGAGCACCAGCAGCCCGAGCAGCAGTGAGCGAGACAGCCGCGGGCTGTCCGACAGCGCTTCGTAGCGCGATGCGAGCGTGCCCTCCTGGGCGAGCCCGCGGAGCAGGCTCGCCACCCCACTGCCCCGTCCGGATTCGCGCACCACTCGATCGATCTGCGGCCGTGTCAACTCGATTGTGATGCCGCTCGTGGTCATGTCCGGCCCCCCCGGGAGTCAGTTGATCATTCCCATCTGTTGGTGAGGACAGCAAGTGGAAACTCCACTACTTGACTTTCAAGATGTTCCGCGCAGCGCCGCGCGGGCTCCCAGCATCACCATCGCGGGCCTCGCGGTTGGGCCCAGCGTGGCGAGCACCCGCGCGGTCGCAGCCGCTGCCGATGGGGCCTGTGCGGCCGGCCGCGACAGGTAGAAGCTCGCCATCCCCGTGAGGATCAGACCGTGGCGGGCGCCCTGGCCGAGTCCGCGGAGCCGATGTACCGACTCTGCGGCGATCGCGCCGAGGCGCTCCGCCGTGACGCCGCCGTGCGCGGCGTAGTGGGAAACAAGCGCGTGATCGCCGCTGATGCTGTCGAGCTCACGGTCGACGAGGCTGTCGAGCAGTACGTGCAGGGCGCCCGCCCACGGGAAGTACGCGTTCGCCGCCGCATCCGCCTGATCGATCGACAGCATCGGCCTCGCGGCGGTGGCGATCAACGCGAAGACGCCCAGCGAGGAGGCGGCCCCTGCCGCCGTCTCCCACCACTCCAGGCCGCTTCCCGGCGGCGTCAGCGCGAGCGCCCAGCGGCGCAGCTCGCTGTGCTCGCTGTCCGTCGCGTCGTGATTGAGGCTCTGATACGCGACCATGCGCGCCGCCGCCTCCTGTGCGAGCGTGGAAACCGCGCCGTAGCAGGGCAGTTCCGCGAGTGCCCGGCGGCACGCGAGCACGAGCTCCTCGACGTAGCCGCCATCGCCCCCGTCGAAGCTGCTGTGCTCGAAATAGCGCTCGAGGGGGCGGCTCGGGTCGAGTGCCGCGAGCAGTGCAAGGTGCAGGCTGCGGCCGTTCGCGACAGGATCCGCAGCGGGCTGCTCGGCGAGCGTGTCGAGGAAGTCATAGAGCGCCTGGAAGGCGACCGTCGCGCGGATCACCGCGGCGCGTCGCCGCCGCGGAGCGAGCAGCGCGAACGCTGCGGAACCGTCGAGGTTGCCCCGCTCGCAAGCCTGGGTGTCGAGCGCGAGGCGCGCGAGGCGCCGGTCGGGAATGCGCGCGGCGCGCCGCCCCCAGCGCGCCACCTCCCGTTTCACATGGGGGAAGACCTCGAGCCAGTAGACCGCCGCGGCGCCCGCGAATGCGTTCGCCCCGGCCGCTGGGAGGCGGAGCCGGACGACCACGCGCGCAGTCTGCGCCGGGCACTCTCAAATATGGAAGTCACTCCTGGAAGGTGGTCCGCGCAGGGGAGCGCGCCGCGGCCAATCCGGGCAATGAAATAACGGCCAACGCGATGATCGCAAGGAGCGACAAGGTGAGAAACACCCCCGGCAATCCGACCGTGAAGGGGGCGGGGAAACCGGTGGACAGCCGCAGCCACCGCGACGCGAGGGCGTGCCCGTAGACGCCGAACAGCGCCCCGACGATGCAGCCGACGCCGAGCACCACGGTGCTCTCGAGCAGCAGTGCCCTCCACAGCTGGGCCGTGCCGTAGCCCTGGATCTTCAGCGACGCCAGCCGCGCCCGCCGCTGCCAGATCGCGGCGCTCAGCGCCGAGGCGACGGCGAGCGCGGCGGCGATCAACAGCATCGTTGCGATCTGGCTCAACGCCTGGAGGCCCTGGCGTGAATCGGAGGCGTACTGGCGCTGGCGTTCGGCGAAGGTCTGCACGCCCAACCCGGGGCGACCTCCGAGCGCGCGCATCACCGCGCGGCGGGCTGCGGCGGGCGGGACGCCGTGCGCGAGGCGGATCTCGAGCGCCGCCGGGTCGTCGGTCTGCCAGCGCCGCCGGTATTCGCCCTCGCCGAGGATCACCGCGCCGGGGGCCCATCCGAGGTTGGTCGTGATCGCCGCGACCCGCAGCGCGGTCGGGCCGCTGGGGCTCGGCAACGCGAACGCGTCGCCCACGGCCAGCCGGTGTTCCCCCGCGAAGCCCTCCGAGACCGTCGCCCAGCCGCCGCCGCGCAGCAGTCCTTCTGCGCGGTGTGCGTTGCCGCTCAGCACCTGGCTCGCGGGGACCTGCGGCGCGTCGCCCGGCGGCCGCGCGATGACCCACATGCGACGGTTGCCGATGTCGAGGAAACCCCCCTGATACGTGCGGACGGAGCTGACCCCCGGCACCGCCGCGACGGTGGCAGCGAGCCCGCCCGGGGCGAACGAATTGGTCGTCAGGTCGTTGCCGCCGGTCGTCACCCAGATGTCGGCGGTCTGGAGGTATTCGCCGAAGTTCGCGTCGAGTCCTCGCAGCAGGTCGTCGCGGGCGCCGCCGATCGCCACGCTGCCGTAGACGGCGAGCGCCGCGATCCCGGCCAGTGCCACAGCCCTTGTGGTGGTCGCTCGCAGCTCGGAGACGACGACGATCAGGGCGCTCGAGCGGACGCGCTCGCCGGTCCAGCGCAGGGCGCGCGCAAGCACCGCGAACAGCGCCGGGATCGCGCTCAGCGTCGTCAATGCGAGGGCCACGCCGCCGGCGATCGTGAAGCCCGGTTCGAGCAGTACGACGATCGTGATCACCGCGACCGAGGCGGCGCCGAGCAGGGCGAGCTCCACCGTGGTGTGGCGCGCGATCACCTCGCTGCCCCCCTCGCGGTCGAGCAGCGCGGCATCGGTCGGTCGGCTCGGGCGCAGATCGAGAGCCGGTGACAGCGAGGCGAGGACTGTCGCGAGCACACCGCAGCCGAGCGCGACGAGCACTGTTCCCGGCCGCAGGATCTCGCGGCTGCCAACCGGGAAGGCGGTGGTCAGGTAGGCGGGGACGCGATGCAGGAAGGCGTGCGAGAGCACGGCGCCGAGCACCACGCCGGCTGCCGAGGCGAGGAGCCCGAGGGCGATCGCCTGGAAGGACAGCAGCACGAGGATCTGGCGCCAGTCATATCCCTGCATGCGCAGGTCGGCGACGAAGCGGCGGCGCTCGGGGACCGTCAGGAGCATCGCGTTCAAGGCGAGCAGGAAGCCGACCATCACGCTGATCGCCGCGAACAGCTCGGTCGACTGGTTGTTGGGGCGGGCAGCGTGTTCGAGCAGCGCCAGCTCGCGGTCGGCCGGCTCCACGTCGATTCCCGGGCCGGCGAGACCGGACAGCTCGGTGCGCACACGGGCGTCGGCGCCGTGCAGGGGCTCGATGTAGAGCTGCGTGATGCGGCCCGGCAGCCCGGTGAGGCGCTGCGCCTCGGGCAGCGACGTCACGGCGATCGGACTCGCCCCGAGCGCGCCGGCGGTGCCTTCGCCGAGCACCGCCGTGACACGGACAGCGTGGGCGCTGCCGAACGCGAGCACCGTGATGCGGTCGCCCTGCTCGACTCCCGTCGCCGCCGCGACCCGGGCGGGCAGCAGGACTCCGCCCGGAACGCCGGTCGCCCGTATGCCGCGCACGGCGGCGGCATGAAGTCTCGCCACGGCGGGGGTGATCCCGAAGAGCTGTGCGGCGGCGCGCCCGCGCGGGCCTACGATCGCGACGTTCTCGCGCAGCACGGGCGCCGCGACCCGCACGCCCGGCAGCGACCTGCCGGCGCGGGCCAACCGCTCGTCGAAACCCTGCTGGGAGCGGGCGGCTAGCTGCAGGCGCGCGGAGCCGATCACGCTGTGCACGAGTTCCCCGGCCGAGCCGGTGAGGCTCGCGTTGGCGACGAGCACGCCCAGCACGAGGGCCACGCCGACGGCGATGCCGCTGCCGGCGAGCGCCTCCTGGACCGCATGTGAGCGAAGCCGCACCCGGTAGAGGTGCAGGAGCATGCTCAGGCGAAGGCCGGCGATGCGCGGGTTGAGCCCGGCTCTCACGTGGACGCCGGAGCGCTCTCCACCTGCACGCTGCAGAGTCGCCCGTCTCTCAACGTCAACACGCGATCGACGTGCTGTGCCGCTCCGGGGTCATGGGTGACGAGCAGCCCGGGTATGCCGCGTTCGTGGCATACCTCGCGCATCAGCGCGAGGATCTCGGCGCTGCGCGCGGAGTCGAGGTTGCCGGTCGGCTCGTCGGCGAGCAGCAGCCGCGGTTCGCTGGCAAGCGCGCGGGCGATCGCGACGCGCTGGCGCTCGCCCATCGAGAGCCGTTCGGGCGTGTGCTCGGCGCGGTCGCCGAGGCCGACCCGTTCGATCCAGGGCAGCGCCGCACGTCGCGCCTGGCGCAGCGTGCAGCCGGCTCCGGTCAGCTTGATCGTGGCGTTGTCGAGCGCCGAGGTGTGCGCCATCAGGTGAAAGGACTGGAACACGAAGCCGACATCGCGCAGCCGGTAGGTGGCGGCCTCGCGATCGGACAGCGCGCCCACGTCACGGCCGTCGAACAGCACGCTGCCGCGATCCGGCGTGGCGAGGCCGGCGGCGAGCAGCAGCAAGGTGGTCTTGCCCGAGCCACTTGGGCCGTAGAGGGCAATGAACTCTCCACCCGAGACCGTCAGCGACACGCCGTCGACTGCGTGCACCGCCTGCCCGCCGCTCGGGTAGCACTTGGCGACGTCTCGAAGCTCGAGCGTGCTCACCTGGCCGACCGCGCCCCGGCCGCGCGACGGCGGGGAAGGGGAACGACCGTCCCGCGCTCCTCGGTCGAGCACAGCTCGCCGTCGGCGATCGAGACGAGCACGCCGACTCCCTGCAGGGCCGCCATTTCCTCGGATGCGATCAGCAGAGCCATCTCGCGCTCCCGGGCAGCCGTCCGAAGCTGTGCGTAGAAGCGGTCGCGATCGCCGAGGTTCGGCATCAGCGCCGGTTCGTCCAGCACCAGCAGGCGCGGATCGCGTGCGAGCGCGCGGGCGAGCATCACGCGGGTGCGGTCGGTGAGCGACAGCGAGGCGGCGATCTCCTGAGAGCCGGTGGCGCCGATCCCGAGCTGGTCGAGGATCAGCAGGGCGCGCCGGCGGGCCTCCCGCATCGTCAGCCCCTCGCTGCCGAGCGACGTGGCGACGTGGTCGACGACCGTCTCTCCCGGGTGCGCGCGCCAGTCCTCGGCGGACATGAACGCGATCGCCTCCCGCAGCAGGCGGCCGCGGGCGCCTGCGCTCATCGCCCCCATGTCGAGACCTTCGAAGTGAACGCTGCCGGAGTCGGGCAGCACGATCCCGGCCGCCATCCGCAGCAGCGTCGACTTGCCCGAACGGCGGGTGCCGTAGACGCCCATCGAGGCGCCCGAACTCGTTGATCCGCCGGCGGGTGCGAGCCGCCCAGTCGACCTCCGTCTGCAGCTGTGCGTAGATGGCGTCGCGCGAGCAGTCCATGCACAGCGCGGCCCACGATCGTGCGGCGCCGTCGGTCGGACAGACGACCTGCGCGAGCACCAGGCACTCCCGCTCGTAGGCTCGCAGTGCGATCTGCAGGCGCGGCGCGTCCTGCTCCCGGGCCACCGACAGCTTCGCCTGCAGGCCGAGGCGGACCGGCTCGCGGGGGAGCAGGGTCTCCATCCACAGCGTCAGCGCCTCGGAGGTCTCCGGTGTCGGGTGGTAGACGAGATGGGTGCGGCGCTGGTTGCCGCGCTTGGGCTCATCGCGGGACACCGCGAGGCCGGTGTTCTCGAGCTGCTCGAGTAGGCGGTAGACGTCGTTGGTGTCCACGCGCCACGTCTCGCCGAGGCGAGCTGCCAGGCGATTGGCGAGATCGCCGCCGTGGCCGGGGCGCTCGAGCAGCAGGCCGAGCAGCGCACCACGCAGCGGAGTGGACGGTCCCCGCATCCATCTGGTCTTCTCCGGGCTGGCGCTGGCCATCGCTCCTCATCTCGGCCGGTGTCCCATCGGCAAGATAACCGACGTCCCGTCATCTTGCCGAAATCATTCCGAGCAGTCGACCCGCTCGACCCAAACCCGCATTAAAAAGGGAAAAACCGGCTCGAATTTGTTTCTGACTACGGCACGATCACGGCCGCGCCCTCGAACTCGCCGGCCCGGAGGTCCTCGAGCGCGCGAGGAGCGTCGGCCAGTTCGTAGGGCGTGACGGTCGTCCTGATCGGGATCCGGGGTGCGATCTCGAGCAGCTCCCTGGCATCCTCGCGGGTCAGGTTCGCGACCGACTTCAGGGTCCGCTCCATCCACAAGATCTCGTAGGGGAAGGAAGGGATGTCGCTCATGTGGATGCCGCCGCAGACGACGATGCCCCCGGGAGCCAGCGCTTCGAGCGCCAGCGGCACGAGCGGGCCGACGGGCGCGAAGATGATCGCCGCGTCGAGCTCCTCGGGTGGCCGCTCCTCGGAGGCGCCGGCCCAGGTGGCGCATCACCGCACATCCTCAGTGCGCGGTAGCCGATCAGGCCGGCGCAGAGCAGCGGCGCGACATCGAGGGGTTCGAAGGAGGGGGGGAGGGGAAGGGTGAAACGGGCGTCGGCCAGTGTGTACTCGGCGTATCCGCCGTCGATGTCCCGGCCGGTGAAACGCGCATTCGGGCAGAGGTTCTCGCGTCCGCTGCGGCAGTACTCGCAGACGCCGTCGGTCCAGCCGAGCCAGGGAACGCCGAGAAGGCCGCCGGGGCTCGCACCCTCCGGCAGCTCCCCCGCGACCAGCTCGCCGACGATCTGGTGGCCCAGCACGCGGGGCGGCTCCGGGACGTCGACCTCGCCGTCGAGCAGGTGCAGGTCGGTGCGGCAGACCCCGCAGGCGAGAACCTTCAACAGCACCTGGCCGGGACCCGGCTCCGGAACCGGCAGCTCGGTTGCCCGCAGTGGTTTCCTAGGCCCGTCGAGCACCATCGCGCGCATCGTCTCGGGGATCGCCATTGCGCAATATTGACGCAGTGCGCGGCGATCCGGACAGGAGATGAGCACGGGCGAGCGGGCCCCGGGGGTGGGCGAGGGGGCGGTGGCCGTGCCTCTCTACTACAGCCACCCGGCGAGCCTCGAGCACGACCCCCGGCTTTTCTCGCCCGGGCATCCCGACACGCCGGAGCGGCTGTTCGTCCTCGAGGCGGCGTTGCGCGAGCACGATTGGCTCGGCTGGGAGCGCCGACTCGCGCCGGCGGCGGGGGAGGAGCAACTCGAGCTGGCGCACTCTGCCGATCACGTGCGGTTCGTGCGCGAGCTCTGCGAGACGGGCGGAGGGGCGATCGACGCCGACACGTTCGTTGGTCCGCGCTCCTATGACGCGGCTCTGCACGCCGCGGGCGGGGCACTCGAGATGACGAGGGCGCTGCTGGGAGGCGAGGCGAGCGTCGGCTTCTCGGCGCAGCGCCCGTCGGGCCACCATGCAGAACGCGACCGCGCGATGGGCTTCTGCCTGTT
>WNFI01343279.1_pt2 | contig 22687 bp, 21 predicted proteins | sample 5400471 | NCBI WGS metagenome assembly WNFI01 (sample SAMN13153348, study PRJNA577476) | soil metagenome | isolation source: 100 cm saprolite on Douglas fir-dominated hillslope | place: USA:California | collected 2013-09-17
CAGCTTTTGGCTTTTGGCCAAAAACGATCGCGGAACCGCTCTGGCCAAAAACCAAGAGCCAACTACCAACGGCCGGTGTACACACACCTCTCCCCGCACGGTGAAACATGGTTGCAGGCCAAACTCCTTGAAGAAACCAGTGCCGCTCCTGGCTGCACAATTCTCTTATCGATTGTGCAGATACTTGATACCACGAAACGCGATATTTGTCAAGCATAAAATGAAATATTTGTCAAGTTATTTTTGAGAGTCCGGCTCTCGGCTGTTGGCTCTTGGCTGAATGGTTTGACCGGGATGGCCTCGGCCAAAAGCCAAGAGCCAATGGCCAAGAGCCGCGCGTCCAAATCTTGTCTTTCTCTAATGACTTTCGTGCATCGCGGACGTGATGAGGATCACACTCTTTCCCGCGCTCTCCCCGTAAGCTGAGAACCTCAATACCCCAGAAAGAGAGATGTCATGTTCACGCTAGCGCCAGGGGCACGAATCATACGCTGCATTGATCCATGGTTAGAAGCTCGACCTGAAGTCGACATAGTGCCATTGCCGGGCTGCGAGCAGTGCAGCGACGTTCCCTATCGACTGCTGCTGATCCAAGCCGACAACGCAGCCGACCGCGGTCTCCTGCTTTGTGGACGCCACTTCCTCCAAGCCGAACGCCACTATTACATCCCGGCGTCTGGAGAGTCCGAACCGCAGCCTTTCTCCGCAAGCTCAGAGCGCAACGACGAGGCTCGACCCCGGTGATCGTGGGCCTGGGAAAATACCGCATCCAGGCGCACAAGCTCTCGTAGAGCCAGGGCTGCCCGGACATTGTCATTCTCGCTTTGCCAAGTTTCGGCCGCCTGCGTGAGCGCCTGCCGGATCTCCGGATACTGCTTCGCGTTACATTGGATCTGACTACCGCGGCCAACCGCTTCAATCACATTTGTGGTGAGGACCGTCTGCTCCAGAAGTTCACTGGAAGCAGCTTCTTCTCGTTCATCCGGATTGCTTTTCTTGCGATAGTACTCAACAATGCCGCCGCCCATGCGATTACGCATGTAGGTCAACGCTTGCGAGGTTGCGTCCACGTCGTCATCGTGGACCGCCCGGGGAAACGTACAAATATTGCGTAGATAATCTTCCATCCACGGCACGTCAAACACCTGCGGATCAGGAAGCTCCACGCTGCCTGACTCCCACAGCGGCGCCATGGCGTGCGCGCGCGTGAGTTTACCGCCTTGCGGAGTCACGGCGACAATCCCCGCGATCTCCTGCCGCAACTCGCTGACGATCGCCGGACCGTTGGCCTTGTCTTCAATCAGCACGGCGTGCGCGCCGGGAAACTTTGCGTGGCACGCTTTGATGGCGGCCTTGGTCGGGCCGAAATCCAGGCGATCGTACAGACGATATGGCAACATGTAAAACTTGCCGTTGGCGCGTCCCCAGACCTGCCCGGCGACAAAGTCATTGTTCGCCGCCGCTTTGAACGTGCAGTCCCACGACTGCACCATGAACTCAAAGCGCTCCGGCAGCTCGCGGTAGTAACGGACCCACTGCCGCTGTATGATCCCGCCGTCCATGGGCGCGGGTTCCTGCTGATACTGCGAGTGAAACGCCCAGCTCCCCATGCCGGTCTTGTAGCTGTCGAGGACATCGGCAGGCAGGCGGTCCGCCCAAAGCAACTCGCCCGCCTCCCGGGTGTGAACTTCTGGCGTTAACGGTGATTTCCATTCTTCGCGCTGCTCCATGCGCGCGGGCAGCCGGACATGTACCCAGCGCTTTGCTTCACGTTGCAGCAGATGTCCGGTGAGATCGCGCTCGGCCAATCTCTGCATGACCACGATCTTCACGCCGGTCCGAGGATTGTTGAGCCGGCTGCGAAACGTGGAATCAAAACGCAGGTTCACCGCTTCCCGCTCAACCTCGCTTAGCGCCTGCTCGGGATTGAGCGGATCGTCGAAGATGAGAATGTCGCCGCCCATGCCGGTGGCCGTGGCTTGCATGGCGGTCGAGAACATGGCGCCGCGCGCCGAGTTCTCATAATGGCTCTTCAGGTTCTGGTCCTTCGCGAAGGAAAACTTGCCGCTCCAGTGCTCCTGATAGAAGTCTGACCCAATCACGTTCCGCCGATAGACGCTATGCTGTGTGCTCAGCTTCTCCGAGTACGAAACGAACATGAAGCGTCGCGCCGGATCGGTCGTCCATACCCATACGGGAAACATTACGGTGATCAGCAGACTCTTCATGGTCCGCGGCGGCACGTTGAAGATCACGCCTTCTTTTTCCTGGCCGACGGCGTTGCGGAACTTGTTGTCCCTGATGGCAGTCAGGTAGTCGCAGATCAGGTCCAGATGCCAGTTCCATTGCAACGGGGCCACCGGCTCGAGAATCCGCCAGGCGTGCTCGACGAACGTCTTGAGGCTGTCTTCGCAGTTGTGGCGCTCTGCCGGCTGCGGCGCATCGTTCTGCTCGCTTTGGGTTTCCGATGGACCATCCGCGCGCACGGTTGGAGCCTTGCTCGCTTTGGGGCTTTTGATTTTCATGGATTGGGTTGAAAAGCAAAACCAACACCTCAACACAGAGGAACGGAGTAAACGGAGGTTGGCAAATTAGCAAAATCAGTCGTTCGAGTAATTCGATTCTCTAAGAGGTTAGTTCTCAATTTTGGCAATTACGGCGATTTTGGCAATTCTGGCAATCCCCAAGCCTCTGTTTACTCTGTTCCTCTGTGTTGAGGTGTTCGATCGTCAAATACGACTAAGCTTTCACATCACGCGGAACGCCTCGGTAACGGCCTCCAGGTGTCCCGGAGCCCATCCGAAGTCGATGATTACGCGGGCATAGCGGACGCCGACGGCGTAGTCGAAGACCACGCGTTCGTCCACTTTTAAGCTGGCGTCGCGCAGGTGCATCAGGCGGGAGTATCGGAGTTGCAGCGCGGAATTCTGATGGATGAACTTGGCCAGCCGGTTCTTGACCAGGCGGACCGCGTCCGCGAACTTCACAAAGAAAGCCGGCTGGGCCGGTGACGCCCGCTCGCACTCGTGCCACCGGCCGCGCCGGCAACTCTTGCACGGGTCCCCGGCAAAACACGCAGCATGCTGCGCGCACGTGGGACACGGGCTCCCCAGCGTGCATGGTGAAACCTTGGTGATCTGATGGCGGCGATAGACAGGCACTAAGATGGCAGACACAGGTATCTCCTACGTCGCGCTGCGCGCGAGCAATTGGTCATTAGCAGTTAGCAATTAGCCAAACCGTGTGGAATCAGCGGTTTGGGTCTAGAACTAGCGGGTTGGAAGAGAATCGGCTTTTGGCATTTGGCCTTTGGCTCTTAGCTCTTGGCGTTTGGCAAGGCCGTTCGCATCACAGATCCGGCTAATTGCCAATTGCTATTCGCTAATTGCTCCCCAGACACACCTCTTCCCGCACGGTGAAACATGGTTGCAGGCCAAACTCCTTACAGAAACCAGTGCCGCTCCTGGCTGCACATCTTTCTCAATTTGTGCAGGCGCGTGGTACCACGAAACAGTGGTGTTTGTCAAGTAAAAAATGCAGGGAGAGCAAAAATTCCGCAGAATTTCTGGACTTTTGACGTCGGAAGACAGCCTATGTCCGGATTTCGAACGGCGGTGGGTAGCGAATCACCCCACGAACTGCAAAAACCGCTGGATCAAAGTTAAAAAAATACCTCGGGCGAAACATGGAAGCGTTCGCTGAGGCGCTTGATGTGTTCCCTGGTCATATCTCGTTTTCCATTCAGGACCGCGGACACGGTACTTGCGGCGCCAAAAGCGTCAACCAGGTCCTTCTGCTTCAGACCATTCGCTTCGATCAACTCTTGCAGGACCTCCGCCGGCGTTGCCGCTTTGAGTTTGTAGTTTTCCTCTTCAAAACTCTCAATCAGAAGGGTGAGAAGGTCTGCGAGTTTGTTTTCCGCCACGCTCCAGTTGTCACTACGGCGCTCCAGTTCCGCCAAAACCGCAATGAAATGCTCGTTTTCCTCTTCGGAATGGATCACGCCTGGCAGAGTTTGGGCCAGCAATTCCGCGTAATCAGGGACCTTACTTGCCAGAGCAGTCATTTTTCCATCCATCCTTTGTGTATTCGGCATGCGAGAGGACGTGACGAATAAACACCTTTTGCGTTTGATAATTGATCCAGGCAATTAGCCTGTACTTGTTCCCTTTGATATTAAAGATCGTGCAGTCTCCATATATATCGGCGCTTGACCATGTGATTCGCACGTCGGCCAAACTCTTCCACTCGGCTTTCTTGGCAATCCTGTACCAGGCATCGAGGCTTCCTCCTACCTCGGCATGAGTACTGGCAGCATCTTTCAGCTTCTTTCGGCTTATCACCCGCACGCCATAGCCAACCCTCACGATCCGATGTTCGCAAATTGCGAAGTGTTGTCTACTTTATTCGCAATTTGCGAAGAAGTCAAGGCGGTTGTAAGCCGAAAACAGCATGCTGGCCCACGCTTGACCCGTCTCTGGCGCTCAGACCCGCGAGACTTTTAGATCGCGTAAATTCCACTCGCCGCGCTACAATGGGCAGCAAAACTGTTCTCTAAACGCTCGGGTTGACCCACTTTTGCGCCGGACTCCGGCCCCTTGGGAGGATTTTGCTTATGCGCTGTTTCAGATTTTTGCCGGTAGTGCTGGTGCTGGTTGCGACCGTAGCTTGGTCGCAGACCACGTCCTCTGACTACATCAAGCGCGGCAATGAGTTTTACGGCAAAGGCGAGTATGACCGCGCGATTCAGGATTACACCCAGGCTATCCGGCTGAATCCGTCTGACGCCGCCGGATTTTACAACCGGGGCAACTGCTTCTATGCCAAAAAGGACTATGACACCGCGATTCAGGACTACACCGAGGCCATCCGTCTTAAGCCCTCAGACCCTGACGCTTTCATGGAACGCGGCAACTCCTATGACGTCAAAGGAAAGTTTGATGCCGCCATGCGCGATTATTCCGAATCCATCCGCCTGAACCCGGGCAATGCTGCTGCCTACCGCGAGCGGGCCATCGCTTACTACAACCATAGCGATTACGACGATGCGATTGCGGATGACACGCGCGCCATCAGCCTGGATCCCAGGTCCAAGACCGCATTCAAGAACCGGGCTGACTGCTACAAGGGTAAAAAAGACTATGACCGCGCAATCCTGGATTACAGCGACGCCATTCGCCTTGATCCTTCGTTTGCCAAGGCATTTGCCAGCCGCGGCGTGAGCTACTACAACAAGCAGAATTACGATCTTGCCATCCCGGACTTCACGGAAGCGCTGCGCCTGGATACGAACCCGGCCAACTCTTCGGAAAGCCTGGTGAATCGCGGCAACGCTTACGACGACAAAGGCGACCATGATCGCGCCATTCTGGATTACACGCAAGCCATCCGCCTCGACCCGGGCTATGCGTCGGCTTATATGGAACGCGGCATCGTCTTCAAGAGGCTCAAAGAGTACGATCGCGCGATCCAGGATTTCTCCGAAGCCATCCGCATCAAGCCTGACCACGCCCGAGCTTACCTGATGCGCGGACGCACGAAAGTTGAAAAAAGCGGCGCTGCCGCCGGCGAAGCCGACCTTGCGAAAGCCAGGCAGATCGATCCTGACTTGAAGTGAAGAACGGGAGCTGAAGTATTTAGTACTTGGTATTTATTACTTGGCGACCCGCCTGTTCCATCGACCTCGTCGCCGGCCCGCAGGAATGTGCATAAGCGAGCGCAGGGTGGCCGAATTCTAAGTACCAAATACCTAAATACCAAGTACTAACTACTGCTCTTTCAAACGATCGCTGATTTCGTCATCCCAGATGAGGATGTCGTCCATGCATTCGGCGGCAAACAATCCGGCGTCCGGGCTTTTGGCTTCGCCGATCCAGGTCACGCGGAAGCGGGCCTTGTTGTCGTTGCGTTTGATCCAGATTTCCTGGCCTGGCGTAAACACGCCGCGGACCTGTTTGAGCCGGGCGCCGCGCGAAGAGACCTCATAGGTGCAAGACCACTGCGGCGCGATGCCAACCTCGTCGCTGATGACCTTGACGGGTACCGCTACTGCCAGGCGGATGTCGCTCTTCGGGACGTTTTGACCATTAACTTGCGCGGATGAAGACATGTAATGAGGGCCCTGGTTCGGATTTCGTTTCCGATTTCCTGAATTGGTTGCCGTCACCATTATCGCACTCCCCCCGCAGCGACCCGGGCCGCAATGCTACGGCGCGCGGTGACGTTGGTAACAGGCGGACCGGCCCCGGCATTGCCGCGTACAATTGAAATGATCGGAGCAAACTTATGGCATTGGATCCCAAGACCCCGAAGGCCACCTCAGAGCAATCTTCTCCGGGAGATCCGGCTTCCTCGCAGGCCGCACAGCATGTGGCCAGCGCCCGCGCGCTGCTGAAATCTGTAGGTGAGAAACATGGATTGCTGGAAAAACATCCTGAACTGGCCGAGGCCATCAACCGTCTCGAGCTGGCGCTCGCGGAACTCACCCTGGAAACGGGCGGACTGCTGTAAATCGATGTGCTGGCGCCGGAATACGCCTAATCGCGGGGACCGCTCAGCCTGTAAGTAAGTTCAGCGTCCCAAATGAACGTTTCATCCAGACACTCAACTGCGAACTGCCCGGGCTGCCCGCCGCCGGGTCCGCCGATCCAGGCCACACGATAGCGCGCTTTGCTGTTGTGACGTTTGATCCAGATATGCTGGCCTTTTGCCAGCACACCCGGTACCTGTTTGAGCCGCGCTCCGCGCCGCGATACCTCATACGTACAGGACCACTGGGCCATTTCCAGGTCTCCAGTAAAGATCTTTACCGGCAGGACAACCGGCGTGCGCAATTCATGGCGCACCTTGGTAAAGAACCGCGCCGAAGATGACATCCGGGCCTCCAAGACAATCCTTAGTGGGGAGACAGCATTAGTAAATTTTTAACCACTCCAAGGCAATTTATGTAATCCGGTCCCAAAAAGGAATGCGGTTTGTACCTTAGGCCGTGCCAGAATCTCATGAATTTTACCCCTCCGGTCCAGGCCGTGCAATTGAAATTCATAAAGCAGCATTCCGCTGACTTCCGGGTGATGATCCGTCGCTAGGGCATGCCTCAGGACTACAATATTCCCAAAGCAGGCCGGTGATGTTCGAATCCGATCCCGCCCACGACCGTGACTCTCAAAGCCGCACCCGGCGGGCGTTTCTGCTGGCCGCGGCGACTCTGTGCGGCGGGGTTGCGCTCTATTCCCTGACCAGGAGGCCCCACGTGCTGGCAAGAACCATCAAGAAGAACCCCGAATGGGTGGACATTGTGCAGTTCTCCGATTCCGGAGAGAATCTCGGCAAATTACACGTCCAAAAGGTCGTGAAGACAGACGAAGAGTGGCTGCAGCAGCTCGGCGAAGACGTCTACGACATCTCGATTCCGGTACCGGCTGGCCCAGCTTCTGGGTCCCGATTGCTCCGGAAAACATCACCACGGAGGAAGACCGCACCTTCGGCATGCTGCGTACTTCAGTCTCCTGCAAGCGCTGCGATGCGCACCTGGGGCACGTCTTCAATGACGGACCTCCGCCAACCGGCGAGCGCTACTGCATGAACTCCGCGGCGTTGCGGTTTGTGAAGTTTGCGTGAAAATAGAGATTAGCCATCTCTTATGGCATTTCGCTAGATCGACAATGCTCTCAACTAGAAAGAGGCTGAGCGCACTGAAAACAGCCTGAACCTGTCCCGGCTTCTCCGCCGCCTGTAGCTCCCGTCGCGCGGCTCACCGCCATGCGACGGATTTCTATACCAGAGATCGACAAACCGGAATGGGATCAATCCCCCGGTTGGGCCAGGGGATTCCAGGCATGAAATGATTCAACGGCTTCCTTGACTAGTCCAGCAGATTCAGTTCTTTTACGATCTGCCGCACAAGAACATATCTGTCGTCGCTTGCGGGAATGAACTGTTTGGCCCGCATGATGGCCAGGACCTTATCGTCCCTGCCTTCTTTCAAAGATTCCAGCGCCTTGGCGAAGCGTTTCCGTTGTGCGTCAGGCAGTTCCTTTCGGCCTGCGATTACCCAATCAACAAAAGGTTTGCTCGTGTAGAAGACACGGACTTTCCTGGGGTCAATCTTGCCACTCTCAAGCAGCGACTTATAGATCAGCTCGTCCATCGATCCTGCGTCCACGATCCCACCTTCCACTAGCTTTGCCGTATTGGGATGGCCGCCGGAATAGCGAAACTTGAGATCGGTCTCCTGGTTGATTCCCGCCTTTTTGAGTTCTATATAGGGGATCACATGACCGCTGGTGGAGTATGGGTCGTTAAAAGCGAAGCTTTTGCCCTTCAGGTCCTTGAGCGAATGTATGGACGAACCGCTACCCGTGATGAACACCGCATGAAAAGCCAGATCCGACGGGCGCTGGACCAGCGGAACGATTCCAATCTTTGCGCGGGCACGGACATAGTTCACGGCGCCCAGAATGGCAAAATCGATCGAGCCGTCCCCCAGGCCGCTAAGCGTATGGTTATAGGAATCCGGCAGGACCAGTTTCACCTCCTGCCCCATCTCCTTGGAAAGATAGGCGCGCAGAGGCTCTCTCTCGGCCACGGTGAGCCCATCGCCAACGATCGCAAAAATGATTGGCTTGCTTTGCGCGATTAACGGCATAGCCGTAAGAACGCACAGTAGGACCACCACATTGACTAGATTACGTAGAGACATAGCGTACCTCTCCTCCGCATGAGCTTCATTGTAATTTCTTGAAGGAGACCATTATAGACATAGTTCCTGCCACTGCTACAAACAAAAGTAACCTATCGCCATAACTCATTGGTATTGGCACTAATATGTACACTTCTATACACATTTCAGCTGTTAACTACCGCGCTTGCTGTTGTTTGCGCCTATCCCGGAAGGTTCGCTTTTAGTACGCTTCTTGGCATTGTGGTATCAGGACTTTAGTCCTGTCCTGCGCGACTTCGATCCCGCTTCTATCCCTCTTCCGTCTCGTCCAGGCTCATCCGTCGCCGGGGCATCTCGTCCCACGGAATGCGGCGCTCGCCTTCCTCGTCCACGGTGAGCCCGGCGTAAAGTTCGTGAAACGGTAGCTCTTTCCGCGTAAGCCCAACACCCAGGACGATGAAGCCGCGCTCCAGCCCGCACGCCGGGCACGCTATCTCAACCGACCCGGGATAATCCGCACGCGCCTGCCGCACCTCACCGCAGTTCCGACAATGCAAAACGATGTAAATACACGCGGCCAGCGCCGGATCCGCGGAAAACAAATGCAGATTCTGGCGCAGCCTCAGCAACAACGCCCGATGCCGCTCCTGCGCCGTCGGCGCCTCAGAAAAACGTGGCGGACGCTCAGCTTCGTCGTCAAACGTGGGCGGATTTGATGCCATGATGAAATCCTTCTGTAATAGCACTCAGCATTCAGCCCCTGGATATTTGGAAGACATTGGGCTACGGCACCCAACCATGCCAACGCCGATCGCTGCCTTCAGCCGACAATGTTGTGCGGGCCGAATGCTGACTACTGATTGCTGACTGCTATCTCCCCACCACAAACCTCACCTCGCGCAACGGCAAGCCCAGCGCCCGGACCGCCTCGGCGATCTCGCGGCCAAATTTTTCGTGGATGTGTTTGAATTCCGGAGTCGGCACTCGCACGTACAACACCGAGTCGTTCACGCCCAGCGGTCGTGGCGGCCTCAGCCAGGTATCGAATGCAAGTCGCGTCGTCTGCAGTGCAAGCCGTTCAAGCAGCACCGCCCACGCACCGTTTTCAGGCGCAAGTTCTGGGAGAGGGTCGGCGTAAGAATACTCTGGCTTCGCTGACGCCGGCTTCTCCGCAGGGACGCCCGAGCCCATACTCAGCCGCTTCTGGAAAACTTCCGCCGAGCCGAAGATGTGGTCGATCCAGTCCGTGTGTCCGTTCTGTACATGAAACCGGCTGCACGCCAGGTTGTAAATTGCGTCTTTGGCTGAAGCCTCGGCCTTCGCCAGATCACCACCCACCGCCTGCAGACACTCAATCAGACGGCGTTCACATTGTTCCGCGCGCCGCTCCGTGAGTTTGTAACGTGCGTCTCTCTCTAGAATTTCCTGATAGTAGGAAAAAAGCCGGCACACCGGCGCTTTTAGATCTTCGTTTTTGATTGAAGAAAAACCTAAACCAGAGAGAGATAGAGTTTTTTCTTTTGCAGGTTGTTTTTTTCGATGCAGTTTTTCGTTCTGCTCCTTCAGGACCTCAAGCAGACGCGCGTTGTAAATCCGAAGCCCGTCCGCTGTGCGACGGAACTCGCGGTCCACCAGGCCGGCTCCGTCTCGTTTGAGAAAGAAGTCCCTGGTGCGCGCCCCGGCAAGCCGCCACAGCACGTCAACGTCATTCGGCAGATACCCCGGAGTCTCCGAGTCCGCCAGCTCGATGATCAACTTCATGAACCAACACCACTGAAAGTCCGGCATGGCCCAGGTCCGCGAAGCCTTAAGTGCGCACAAGCCTGTCCGCAGACGGGTTCATCGTGTTCGCGCAAACTGATCTGCGACGAGTAAGCGCGACAGACGAACACGCCCTCTTCCACCGACGTTACAAACCAATGGTTGGCGTGCCCACGGACGTTGGTGCAGCCAGCGCCGGCACACCTCACCGTCAGCACCATGTAGGGATTGCGTTTGTCACTGCTCATCGCGACGCCTCCTCAAGCACGAGGAAGTAGATCCAAGTGAGCAGCCCAAAGAGCGCAAGCCAGGAAACGCAATCCGCGAGAAGACGGACAAGGCGCGCCAGCCGCGGATGAAGCCGATACCGCACCGGCCGCGCGATCATCGTCCACCTCCGCCGGAAAGGCGTCCAGCGCCCGACATCTCGCGCGCCGTGTCCGAATCACTCCAATGTCCCTCGGCCGAGTGATCGTCCATACAAGCTCCGCAAAGGGGAGTGCTGCACTCAACGCAAACGTAGACATGCGCATGACAAAACTTCTCTCCACATCCATGACAGACCTTGCGCGCGAGCGACCCGCACACCGGACAAACACTGCCCACCCTCTCCACCAACGACGTCAGTTCAGGAATCAGCTCGCCGCCGTAAGGTGAGTGCTCAGCAGAGGACGAGGCAGGTGCGTTGCCAGATCCAGAGAAAGTTGGTTCAGGCGGCGAATCAAGAACTTTGTCGGAAATCTCGCAACCGTGGCGGACAGAAGAATTCCCAAGCAAGGACGACCGGCAAGAGTCGAGAGTCGCCAGGTTCCCGCGCTGCCGCAGCGCCTGTGTAACGCCGGCGGAAGAAGCCTCGAACCGGAAAGCCCAGCGGAACCAAATGCCTAAGACACACGAACCCGAGGCCAGTCTCTTCATCGGGAGAAATGTCTTAGCCACCAAGCGACATGCTGTGGCCATCCGCAAAGACACTGCAGCAAACGGCGAAGCTAACCTCGTCGACAAGGAAGACGTTGTCGGGAACAAGCGTGCTGTCACCGCCAGCGAGCAAAAACCGGTCGCCAGCCGCGAAGACGACCGAACCGACCGGCTGAACTCTGCCACCAGCCAGGAAGGCGTCGCCAGCCAGGAACGCGCGGCCAGCCAGGAAAAAACCATCGCCAGCGGCGAAAATAGTCTCGCCGACTGGATGTAGTCAGCCACCAGCCGGGAGGGCGCCGCTCCCAGCCAGCAAACACCTGTCGTGAACGAGGAAGCTAACGTCGTCGGCTGGGAAGGCCGTGCAGTGAGACAGGAGGGCGCCCTCAACCGCGAAGATCGAGCCGCCAAGATGGGGCGGGAAACTGCCGTTCGATGATGCTCATCGACTTTCCCAAGTCGCGAAGGATGTCGCTCTTGAAGGGTCTCAAAACCAACGATCGGCTGAGCGTTGACAAGAACGAAAGTCAATAGATTGTGGAATGCGCGCATAACCACTACTCTCCTTAGCGGTTTTGCGCATCCTGGTAGGCCCGGCAGGACTCGAACCTGCGACCCTCTGCTTAGAAGGCAGATGCTCTATCCATCTGAGCTACGGGCCCGTTGCTCTTGATTTTAGCAGTGGTTTTGCCGTGTCGCTATGCAAAGCATGTCAATTGGGACGGCGATTTTCTGGGCTTCTCGGAAGACCTTCTGGCAGAGCCCCTCGAATGTAACGGATTAGCGTCAGCGGTGTAATGCAGATTCGTCTTGCCGACGAGTGTCGAAGGGTGGCGGCTGTTGGCTCGGAGTTTGGCCGGGCCATACTGCTCGGCATTTCTATCTTGGAGGAATCGCGCCCGATGGTGAGTCGGCGACGTGTTCTGCCGCCGGATTCCGGCTTCCGCCACTCCGTTCCTTTGCTTTCTTGGGAAGGACGCACGGTTGCTCGCGCCCGCAGTTCCAATTTGCTATTGGCTGCCAAGCCTTGCTTGCGTTACCGGTTGCGGAACTGATTTTTCGTGTTCTGGACAGAGGCTTGCACCAACGCGTTCTGGACGAGTTGGAGAACTATTGTCCATTGTTGGCGCGCTTCGTCTTGTGTGTCGCCAAAACCTGATATATACGCCGTGATGTAGAAGCCCGACGTTACCTCCCGAGCCGGGTGGTGCTGCGTTGAATCGTCGGTCGCGTTGTTTGATTTCGGAGACATGTTGGAGAGTTCGGTGACTTGACAATAACATCTTCGAATCATGAACTCTGCGGAGCCGGCGATCTCGGGTGCTTGTTTAAGCAATGCACATAGTCTCTTTGCCAGTGATTCATATTTTTCGAATTGAATCCGGGATTCCTCCTCTCTGAAAAGCAGGTCAACATAGCAGCCAAACTTGCCCGGTGCGCCGAAAATTTCCTCTTCGGGTGCTAGTTCGGTGGTGAACCAGGCATCGCATTTTGCGGTCTGCATGGAAAAGGAGGTGGCGTTCATGCGCGTCAGGAACGCGCCTAGTTCGGGATGGTCAGCAGCCTCGGGAACGTGGGCGATCAACTCCGCACAATTCTTGAGATCGTAGTAGCGAAGAGACGGATCGTCAGAACTCCACGGGAGATCCAGCACGGGATCGTCCGGGCCGAGCTCGACAGCGTAATCGACCTGCACTTAACTCATCCCGTTGTGATGAAAGAAGCGGATAACCTGGCGCTCAGCCCAGCGCCCGTCATAGCCATTGGCGTGCGCGAGGAAGGCGCAGTGGCCGCCATGCCTGGTTTCAAGCAACGTGACAGATTGATTCTCTTGCATCTTTTTTCTCGTCCCGGGCAGGAGGCGGATGAATGGGTCGTCGTCCGCGTAGATCACCAACGCTGGCACAGCAATCTTGTCAATGACGCGGGCTGAGGCGGCCCGATCATAATAATCCTGTGCGCCTTCAAAACCGCAGTAGCGCGCCGTGATGACGTCGTCGAATTCACGAATAGTGGCTGGCCACTTACCAACTTCCTTATAGACTTCGGGCAGCAGCTCTCGTTTGCGGCGATAGCGTCTCATCAGACTTAGCAGAAATTTCCATTCGTATACGCGATTGGCGCCAACGTGCATGGCGTCAGCAGACGCGGCTAGGTCGGCCGCTGGAGAAACCGCGGCGATTGCTTTCAGTTCTTTCGGTGCACTCCTGCCCCATTCGCCGGCAAGTTTGAGCACCAAGTTGCCGCCCATAGAGTATCCGACCAGCCCAATGCTGGGCAGCCTATCCTGCTCGATCAGAGTGCGCGCAACCATGCCAACGTCACTCGACAGTCCGGAATGGTAGAGCGTGGGAGCCAGATGTTCTGTGCCTCCGCAGGTTCGCATGTTCATTCGCACCACGTTCATGCCAACGTCCCAGGCTTTGGAACCCGTGCCAATCACATACTGCGATAGACTTGAGCCTTCGAGTCCATGCACCAGGATTACCGTCGGACGATCCTCACGAGCCGCCTGCCAATGGCAATGGCAAAGCACCTGGACGTTTTCCTCAACCTGAAACAAGCGCTCTTCCGGAGGCGGGAGCCGGTTTGCGCGACGCAGAAAATTGCCCGCGAGGGTCTGGGCATGACGATTTCGTAAAAATCGTCGCGGCACGAACGGCTCGAAAATAGATAGATCCTGTTTTTGCGACATTTATAATCAGTACTAATACTGATTCTAGCCGAGCACACAAATTATGCCGATTTTTGAATACCTCTGCCGGGAGTGCGACCACCGCTTTGAAGCGATCGTGTTGAGTACGCAAAAGCCGAAGTGCACAAAGTGCCAAAGCAAGAGGCTGGACCGGCAGCTTTCGAGCTTTGCGGTCCGAGGAGTCCGGTCGACAGCCACCATGGATGTAGCGTCCTCACCAGGTGCATGCGGTTCGTGCGGCGACCCACGAGGCCCCGGGGCCTGCTCCATGAACTAGCAGTCGTGTAAAATGGATTCCTACACTGCGGTGGGTATAGTTCAGTGGCAGAACGCCAGACTGTGGCTCTGGATGTCGTGGGTTCGACCCCCACTACCCACCCCAAATTTCCCTTGGACGTCAATCATCTGTATTCGGGCTCCTTTTTTGTGGCTCGCGCGGTGTGCCTCGAAGCAACTCGTAGAAAGTTACTCCTTCAAGGCCTTGCTCCTGAACTCCTGTCTCCATCGAGCGGGGTCTTGCAAAGCGACGGCACTTTCTGCTCATATTGCGCATGGACTTGGACAATCTCAAGACGTTTATTGAAGTTGCAAAGCTCGGAAGTTTTTCCCGGGCCGCCGAAAAAGTTCTTCGGTCCCAACCGGCCGTCAGCGCACAGATCCGGCAGCTAGAGCAGGAGTACGGCCAGAGATTGTTTGATCGCAGCGCCAAGTCAGTCAGGCTGACCTCCGCCGGTGAAGTCGTGCTTGACTACGCCCGGCAGCTCCTCGCATTGCAAGCCAAGGCACAACGCGAGGTTTCCGAACAGGACGGCATTCGCAGTGGAACTTTGTCGATCGGCGCTAACGAAGGCACATTTCTCTACGTGCTGCCCAGAGCGCTGGCAAAGTATCACAAGCAATTTCCCAAAGTGAAAATCAGCGTCTACCGCAGCTTTACTCACAAAGTTGCGGAAAAAGTCGAGGAAGGCGTCCTGGACCTCGGCATTCTGACCATGCCAGTGAAGTCGCCCAGCCTGGAAGTAATACCGGTATTCCGCGATCGCATCCTGTTGATGGTTGGTTCAGGCAGTCCTCTGTTCAGAAAAAGGTCTGCCACGCTGGAAGAGCTTGCGGCGCAACCCGTGATTCTGCCGAAGACGGGCTCGATCCGGAAGCTGATGGAAAAACACCTGCGGCCGTTCCGCGAGGACCTGAACGTGACCATGGAGTTGACGAGCGTGGTCATGATCAAGCAGTTCGTCCGTCTGGGCTTTGGGGTCTCTTTGATTTGCCGTAGCTTTGCCGGCCAAAATGTACGCCGTGGCGAAGTAAGACTACTGGAGATAGAAGGGCTCGACTTGTGGCGCGAGTTAGCTTTGGTTTATCGGAAAGACAGGAGCCTTCCACTGATCGCGTCCGCATTCGTAGAGGTCGCCCGCAAGGAGCTGGCAGTCCAATCAGCGAAGTGAGACTAGGTCATCCCCGGCTGACGTGACGGAGGGCTTTGACACGCATCGACCAAGCCGGCCGGTTGCAATCCTCCGTCCTCAAAATTCAAATAGTAAGAATCCAAATTCTCGATTTCCCTTTTCGCCCCGCCGCGTTTATCAAAGACCATGGACACTATGTTCCCACATGGCCATCCGGACCATGATGCGTGCGGCACCGGCTTCATCGTAAAGCTCGGCGGTGGCGCGACACATGAAGTCGTGGATCGGGCCCTGTTGGCGCTGCAACGGCTTTCGCATCGAGGAGGAGTCGATGCGGACGCCAGCAGCGGCGACGGAGCAGGCCTGCTAACGGCCATACCCCACAGAATGCTCGCTCGCGTAGCGACTGGTCTTCGTGCGCCGTTGCCCGGCATTTTTGGTCTGGGAACACTCTTCATTCAACGTGACGAAGAAACCCGGGTGCATGCGGCACTCAACGCACTGGCGTTCGACATGCGGTTACATCTCCTTGGCTGGAGAGAAGTTCCAGTGAACTATTCAGTTCTGGGGCCTCGTGCGATGGAGACCGCGCCATCTGTCTGGCAGTGTTTCCTGCAAGCAACCAGGTTGGGGGAGGACTTGGAGCGGGGGCTGTACCTGTTGCGCAAACGGGCGGAAGCAGAATTGAAGGATGCCGCATACTTTTGTTCGCTGTCATCCCGCACCGTGGTCTACAAGGGTCTGCTCGCGCCGCGGCAGTTGGCGGAGTTTTATCCCGACCTTCGTGATCCGGATTTTGAAACTTCATTCGCCATCTTTCACCAAAGGTTTTCGACGAACACGCAGCCGTCATGGCGGCTGGCTCAGCCGTTTCGTCTGCTGGCACACAACGGCGAAATCAACACCATCACCGGCAATCGGCGATGGATGTATGCGCGTGAACCGGAGATACGCACCCAGTTGAGAGCGGACCGCTGGTTCACTGCGCTCGAAAATGACGTCAGCGACTCTGCCAGTCTCGACAATGCAGTTGAGTTGCTGGTGCAACAGGGTTACGGCGTTGATCAGGCCATGCTTAGTCTTGTTCCACCGGTAGTTACGGCCAGTTCCGGAACGGGCCCGCTCGCTTTGGAAATGATCGAATCTGCCGCTCGTGAATACGAACCCTGGGATGGTCCCGCAGCGCTGGTCTTCTCCGACGGCAGGACACTTGGCGCGAAGTTAGATCGCAACGGCCTTCGTCCAATGCGCTACACGCGGACTTCGACAGGATGGTTGGTGGCCGGGTCAGAGACGGGGCTCGCTGAGTTTGACGAGAAGAATATCGTTGAGCGGCAGCGCCTGGGGCCGGGTGAAGCGTTGCTGGTAGATATCGCGTCGGGGAGAGTGTTCCCGCGCGGCACCTGCTTGACCGGTACTGCTAACTCAAAGCAGTCTACGCGATCGAAACCGATACCGCGTCTGCTGCCTGGCGCCGAGATTGAGATGTCGACCGTCACGCAGCCTCGACGACTGGCTGCGGCGTTGGGATGGAGTGAAGACCAGATAAACTTCCTGCTGCATCCGCTCGCCGAGGGAAAAGAACCCATATACAGCATGGGCGACGACACGCCGCCGGCATTCCTCTCCAGGATGCGGCGAACACTGTGGGACTACTGCAAGCAGCGCTTCGCACAGGTAACCAATCCTCCCATTGATCCGCTGCGTGAAGCCCATGTGATGTCTCTGGACACGCGCATCGGGTCTGCTTTTATCACCGATTCGCCGATACTGGATGCGCAACAGATGTGCGCGCTGGGAAAAGCTTTCACGAACTCGCAGCGCTTAGACGTCGCCTTCGACTCTGCTCAAGGGACTGCCGGCGCTGTGGAAGCCCTTGAACGCATCCGCAACCAGGCGCGTTGGAACGTTGGGGCTGCGCCTTCTCTAGTGATCGTTAGCGACTGCGACGTTAGTGAGCAGCGTGCGGCGCTCCCCATATTGCTTGCAGTTGCGGCTGTGTGGAAAGAGATGGTGCGGGGAGGTCATTTCCGTGTGCCTCTCGTGGTGGAGACCGCGCAAGTCATCGAGACGCATCATGTCGCGTTGCTGCTGGCTGTCGGGGCAACCGCCGTGCGCCCGTTCCTCGCTCAGCAACTCGCGGAAGATCAGATTGCAGGCGGAGCGCGCAATTACCGCACTGCAATCAATGCCGGACTTAGAAAAGTATTGTCCCGGATGGGAATATCAACGCTGGCCAGCTATCGCAATGCGCAATTGTTCGAGGTTATCGGACTCGATCAACAGCTCTGCCAGGACTTTTTTGAAAGCGCGCCACGCTGGGCAGAAGCCAATTCTTTTGAAGACTTGCTTGGCGACTATCTTTCCAATCATGCGCAGGCATTCCAGCCAGAATTCAAGGCGCCTTCCGATGCCGGGCTCTACCGCTTTCGCAAGCAGGGTGAACGCCACGCTACGTCCGCCGATCTGATGCGGAAGCTGCATGCTCACATCAAGAATCCAGATTCGGATCACTACGGTGAGTTCGAGTCGCTCGCTATCGAGCGCGAACCAGTCGCGATTCGGGATTTGCTGGATATCGTCCCCGCGGTATCGGGTCCATCTGACTCAGTGGAGCCGGAGACCGCTATTTTCAAGCGCTTCAGCGCACAGGCCATGAGTGTTGGCGCCATCAGTCCGGAGGCGCACAGAACCCTGGCCCTCGCGATGAATGAACTCGGCGCCCGCAGTAACACCGGCGAAGGCGGCGAGGATCCCGAGATCTACAGCAAAACACCGGAAGCGGCCTGCCGCGTCAAGCAAGTGGCCTCAGCGCGATTTGGCGTGACTGCCGAGTATCTGGTCAACGCAGAGGAAATCGAAATCAAGATTGCTCAAGGATCGAAGCCCGGTGAGGGTGGGCAGCTTCCCGCTTCCAAAGTTAGTGCGTATATTGCCAGGCTTCGGCACGCCGTTCCAGGAATGGCGCTGATCTCGCCGCCGCCGCATCATGACATCTATAGCATTGAGGACCTGGAACAGCTCATCCACGACCTGCGCCAGATCAATCCCGCCGCGCGTATTGGGGTTAAGTTGGTTGCGGGCGCTGGAGTTGGAATCATCGCCGCGGGCGTAGCCAAGGCCGGAGCCGATGTAATCACCATCAGCGGATACGATGGCGGCACGGGCGCTTCACCGTTGAGTTCGATCAAGAACACCGGCGTGCCGTGGGAGTTCGGGCTTCGCGACACGCACTCTACCCTCATAAAGGCCGGGTTGCGACAGCACGTGCGGCTTCGCGTGGATGGAGGACTCAAATTCGCGCGTGACGTTGTGATTGCCGCTCTGCTCGGCGCGGACGAGTTCGGTTTCGGGACCGCCGCTCTCCTGGCGATGGGCTGCGTCATGGCTCGCCAGTGCCATCTCAATACCTGTCCCGTGGGAATCGCAACCCAGGATGAATCCTTGCGCACCCGCTTCACCGGACGCCCTGAGATGGTGAAGGATTATTTCCGCTCAGTCGCCGCTGAGATACGCGTGCTGCTGGGCCGCTTGGGAGCTCGTTCGCTGGCCGAGATTGTTGGCCGCACTGAATTGCTTCAGCCGCGGACAAAAGCAGCTTCCCGCTGGATCGATAGCTTGCTGGCGCCGACAGAGAGAATTTCCAACTCTGCTCGACGCAGCAAACCACAGCGCCCGCTTTCGCAGCGTCTTCTCGAAGTCTCCACTTTGAGCAGGCGAAGCGTGCCACCGGTCTTCCCAATCGTCAATGCCGATCGCAGCATTGGCGCGGAATTGACCGGCGAACGCTTGCGCCGTCCAAAAGCAACTCAAGCGAATAGCTCGCTCGACATCCATTTCAGAGGCACCGCCGGGCAGAGCTTCGGGGCATTTCTTGGCAAGGGCATAAGGTTTCACCTTAACGGCGCGGCCAATGACTATGTGGGAAAAGGGCTGAGCGGAGGCACAATCGCAATCGCTGCCGGCAGCCAGGCCTCGCGTCGTGGAGACGTTCTTGCCGGCAACACTGTCCTCTATGGAGCAACCTCAGGGGAGCTCTACATTGCGGGTCAAGCAGGTGAGCGCTTTGCCGTGCGCAACAGCGGAGCCGTGTCGGTCGTAGAGGGCGTGGGAGACCACGCCTGCGAATACATGACCGGAGGAGTGGTTGTAATTCTGGGGACCGCGGGCATCAATCTCGGCTCGGGTATGACCGGGGGATTGACGTATGTGCTCACCGACCATGTGTCCAACAGTTCCTGCAATGCAGATTTTGTGCAGCTAACCGCCTGTACCGCTGAGGAAGAACAGCCGGTCCGACAATTGCTGATACGTCACTGGATGCTGACCGGCAGCAACAGGGCAGCGTTGTTGCTGGAGTCAGGATTGCGCTTGCCAATCATGCGAATGCAACCTCTCATCCTGCCGTGCACTGTAGCCGAGACCTGGAAGCCGATCTTGCAAAGGTTTGAGCTGGCGGCGCTGACGGCCATCAAGGCCGGCCGACAAACGAAAACGACTGGCCTTGATTTGGATTTACGAGTGCGCAAAATCACCGTGGCGCAACCGCAAGTCACAACCCCATCAGGAGCGGCCGAATGACCATATCTCTTCATCCAGAGCGTGAGGCCGCAATTCCCGGCCCAATGAATTCATCCCCAGGAGCAGTAAACTTGTTCGGCTTAAGTTCGCAGATAACCGTGGATCGGCCTTCAAACCTCTCGATCACTCAGACCTTGAGGCTGAGCTCTGATGAGTTGTTGCGCCGCCGGTTCCTCTTATCGCACCAGCCCGTCAAGGGCAACTTCCGATTTGGTCTCTTACTCGAGGTGCTCGATAAGCTGGCTGAAGACACGGCGCTGGCCCATGTGTGGCGTTTCCATCCGGAAGCGCGAGTGGTCACTGCCGCTATTGACAGCATCCGGGTCCGTTGCGCGCCTGACGTAAATCGCGACATGGTTCTGCGTTCGCGCGTGAATTACATAGGCAAGAGTTCGCTTGAAGTAGGAGTGCGCGTGGAGCAGCCCGGTGATCCTTCAGCCCACATCGCTTCCTGCTACTTGACCATGGTGGCACGCACCGGTACCCGCGAGGGAGCGCGCAGCCTGCCGCTGCCTCCGCTGGAGTACGTGGACGAACTGGAAAAGCGACGCGCCGCAAAAGCAGTGCAGCGCCGCGAAGAATACCAGCGCAGCCGCAATACCGCCCAGGAACTTCCCAGCAAAGAAGAGCACGCTCTGCTTGCCCAACTCCGCTGCGCGCAGGAGCAGCCGGACTTCCGCGGCTTGCTCGCTTCTCGGCTGATAACCGGCGGATGGGAGAGAACCTATCCCGAGCATGAAAACGTACCCACCAAGATTTTCGGCGGCCACGTCGTGCATCGCGCCTTCATGTATGCGGTGATTTGCGCTGAAATGGTCGCTACTGGCCGGCCCGCGGTGGTATCAGTGAACCGGATCAACTTCCACCATCCAGTGCGCATGGGTGACAAGCTGAACTTCATCAGCCGCGTTGCCTATACGGGAAACAGCTCGATTTGCGTGGAAACAGATATCGTGCGCATCAGCAGTGACCGCTCCACCACGGCTCTGTGCAACACGTGCGTGTTTACCTTCGTCAACGTGGATAGTGATTTCAAGCCGCAGCCGGTGCCGCAGATCTATCCGACTACCTATGCGGAAGATGGCCGTTACCTGGCGGCCTATCGTCGCCGTGCGGCGTACCTGGGCGGTTAGACAACTACGAGATTTTTGCAGTGCCCGATTGCGGCCCGGTTTGACGCACGACTTTGGGCTTGGCTTTCTGCTCGCTAATGGGTGAGTCTTCCAGTCTTTCGTCGGCGCGATACCCGACAGCGCAATTCCGTCCACTGTGTTTGGCCTGATAAAGAGCGCGGTCCGCCAGCTTGATGATCTCTTCAACCGGGACCGCGACCGGCACCTTCCCGATCCACGGGAAAATGGCCCAGCCAATCGAGCATGTCTTTCGCAGCAGATTTCCTTCAGAGATTTCAAAGGGCCGCTCGCCGACTTCATCCAGGATTCGGAGCGCCACCAGCTGTGCTCCTTCAGCGTTTGTGCCCTGGGAAACGATGAGAAACTCTTCGCCGCCCCAGCGCACCAGCACGTCGGTTTCCCGGATCACCCGGTTGAGCCGCTGCGCCGCTTCGACCAAAACCTTGTCGCCCACGGCGTGGCCATAGGTGTCATTGATGGTCTTGAAATGGTCCAGGTCCACCAGGAAGAACGCGAGGTCGCGGTCGCGCGGTGGATCATCAGGACTTGCCGTCTGGTAGGCGCGAATGGTTTGTTGAACATCGCGAGGAACCGTCACTTGAAAGAACCTGCGATTGTGGACCCCGGTCAATGGATCGGTCAGAGAGGCTTCTTCAAACCTCTTGTTGGCTTGCGACAGCTCCAGGCTGCGGGCCGCTACGGCTTCCTCCAGCCGGTGCCGCTGTCTTTCCAGCGTTCGCGTGCGCCACGAGACAATCCACACAACCGCGAGGATAAGTAAAACGCCAAACAGAGCACGCGCCCAGAGCCTCTGCCACCAGGGCGGAAGAATCACAAAGCTGTAGCCGACGGCAGGGCTCCAGCCACGGCTTACGGAACCGCAGCTTATTTCAAATCTGTAACTCCCCGCGGGCAGGGCCGTGTAGCGCACCTGTCGAAGAGTGGTTTCCACGGAGGCGTTCTCAAGGCCGTGCAGTTGATACTTGCAGCTCATGCCTGACGGGCTGCCCAAAGCTGGGATGGAGAAATGAGCTTCAAAAGTCCCTTCGTCATACGGGACCTGCGGGCTGTCAGAGTACACCAGTTCGTTTCCCGCAAAGGTCGCCGAGGTGATCACGGTTTCCGCGGCTGCGCTCCTCGGGGACTCTATTTTCGATCGGCGATAAGACAATCCGCGGCTGGTACCGATGAAGATGCCGCCATCGGCATCTTCATAAAAAGCATCTGCGCTGACATCGTTCCACAGCAGGCCGGAGCTGCGATCTTGCGTGGTGATTGTCCCGTCCGGATGAACGACTGACAGGCCGCGATCGCCGCCGAGCCACACGTTGCCCTCTTGGTCGCTGCCGGTCAAGTAAACGGAGTCTGAAGACAATCCGTCGCGCATGGTGAAGTGTTTGAACTCCAGGCCGCCATTCTCATTGATGCGAATACGCGTAATGCCTTTGGGTTCGAAGTAGCTGGCCCATGCCTCTTTGCCGCTGACGGCCCAAATCCCGCTGGTGGTGTCCATCAACAATCCGTCGTG
>WNFI01032764.1_pt1 | contig 22683 bp, 23 predicted proteins | sample 5400471 | NCBI WGS metagenome assembly WNFI01 (sample SAMN13153348, study PRJNA577476) | soil metagenome | isolation source: 100 cm saprolite on Douglas fir-dominated hillslope | place: USA:California | collected 2013-09-17
GCTGCCTGAAGCTGGTGCGCCGCGGCGGCCTGATCGCGATCGACAACACGCTCTGGTACGGCGCGGTGCTCAATCCGCGCGATCCCGATCCGGATACCCACCACATCCGCGCCTTCAACCGCAGGCTGCACCGCGATCGGCGCGTCGAGATCACGCTGCTGCCGATCGGCGATGGACTCACGCTGGCGTTCAAGCGCTAGCGGCTCTTCCCTTGAAGTAGTCCTCGTCTGCGTAACAGACGGGGGAGGCCGCTACGCCGGATCCGCCCGGTTCCGGCGCACTCAGGAAAACGAGACCAGACTCGTCGCGCCGGTAGACGCCGCGCTCGGTGACCACGTAGTCCATCGGGATATCCCAAGGCTGGGGATGGATGGTCTGGAGACGGGCCAGCTCGTAGGAAACGCCGATGACCACGGGTTTTTTCGCCAGGCCGGCGAGGGTGCGGTCGAAAAAAGCGCCGCCGTAGCCGAGCCGGTACCCCTGCGCATCCCAGCCGTTCATCGGCAGCAGGACCGCATCGGGCGTCAATTCTTGTGAACGCACGGGATAGGGAATATGGAGCGGGCCGGTTGCCAGCTGAACTCCAGGGTGCCACTCGCGGAAAGCGAGCGGTTGCTTCGGCGCCACCACTACGGGAAGCGCCGTCAACGCCCCTCGCTCGCGCAGCGTGCTCACCAGGTGACGGGCGTCGTATTCGTTTTTTATCGGCCAGCAGAAAGCCAGCCGGCAGCGGGCGAGGCCGGGGAAGGATCTCTCGATGGCGGCGTCGATCGATCTTCTAAAGGATTCAATACTGTCGGGCGCAAGGGTCGAGCGTGCCGCGATGAGTCGTTCCCGTTGTGACTTGCGCCAGAGTTTTACGTTCTCGAGAGTCATGCCCATGCTAGACTTTAATCCATGATTTTGAAGCGATTCTGCAGCATCAGTGTAGCGTTCTCTGTAGTGCTTTTCGCGACCCCGGCGCTCGCCGCGCCAGCCGATGGGGCGGTACTCGGAGCGTACGACGCTTATCGCGCCGGCGATCCGATGAAACTCGCCCGGCAGGCAAAAAAACTCGACGGCCACCTTCTTACACCCTGGGTCGATTACTGGCGGCTCGCCCTGACGCTGGAGGACGCCTCGTCGAAGGACGTGGAGGCGTTCTTCGCCGCGCAGGGTGGCAGCTACGCGGCGGAGCTGCTGCGCGCCGACTGGCTGCGCGTCCTCGGCAAGCGCGGCGCCTGGAAGGAGTTCGATCGCGACGCGACCACCTATCCGCGCGACGATCTCGAGTTGCGCTGCTACATCTGGTTGTCGCATGTCGCGCGGGGCGACGATTCCGTGCTCGCCGAGGCGGCGCCCATGTGGCTCGAGCCGCGCGAGCTGCCGGAGGGCTGCGCGAAGCTCGCCGACACGATGTTGAAGCGCGGCCGGATCTCGATCACCGATACCTGGAGGCGCGTGCGCGTGCTGTTCGAGAACGGCCAGATCACCGCGGCGAAGACCGCGCTCGGCTATCTGCCGAAGGGCGAGGCGCCCGACGAGCGCTCGCTCGCGGAGGCCGCGCGCACCCCCAAGCGCCTGATCGCGCGGCTGCCCCAGACCCTGGAGCAGCGCGCCGCGCGCGAGGTCGCGATCCTCGCCGGCGTGCGCTACGCGAGAGAAAACCCGGAGGCGACGGCCAAGGCGCTCGAGGGCGCGTTCGGCGAGCGGCTGCCGGAGAAGGATCTGAAGTATTTGTGGGGCCGCGTCGCCTACGAAGGCGCGCTGCTGCATCACGAGCGGGCGCTCAGGTGGTACGCGCGCGCCGGCGATACCCGGCTCAACGACGAGCAGCTCGCATGGAAGGCGCGCGCCGCGCTGCGCCGCGCCAGGTGGGCCGTGGTGCGCGACGCGATCGACCGCATGTCGCCGGATAGCAGGCAGGATTCGACCTGGACGTACTGGTACGGCAGGGCGCTGGCGGCGCAGGACGAGGAAACCGGTGCGCGCGCCTACTACCTGCGCATCGCGGGCCAGCCCGACTTCTACGGCCTGCTCGCGAACGAAGAGCTCGGTTACGTCGCGACGCTTCCCGAGCTGACATACGTGCCGCGCGAGGAGGACGTCGCGGCTGCGGCGCAGGAACCGGGGCTCGCTCGCGCGCTCGAGTTGATCCGCCTGGGCCTGCGCAACGAGGGCGTGCGCGAGTGGCTGTTCGGGCTGCGCGGCTTCAACGATCGCAAGCTGATCGCCGCCGCCGAGCTGGCGCGCCGCGCCGAAGTCTACGACCGCGCGATCCAGGCCGCCGACCGCACCCGGCGCCTGCATAATTTCTCGCTGCGCTACCCGGTGCCGTTCCGCGACGTATTCCAGGAGTATGCCAAGGCCCACCAGCTCGACGAGGCTTTGGTGCTGGCGCTGGTGCGCCAGGAAAGCCGTTTCATCGCCGAAGCACGCTCGAGCGCCGGCGCCGCCGGGCTGATGCAGGTCATGCCGCACACGGCGCGTTACGTCGCCGCCAAGTTCCGGATCCGCGGCTATCGCGCGCAACGGGTCACCGACGTCCAGACCAACGTGACGCTGGGGACCGGTTATCTGAAAATCGTGCTCGATCAGCTCGGTCATCCGGTGCTCGCTTCGACCGCTTACAACGCCGGCCCGAACCGCGCGCGCCGCTGGCGCGACGCCAGGCCGCTCGAGGGCGCGATCTACGTCGAGACCATCCCGTTCGCGGAAACCCGCGACTACGTCAAGAAGGTCACCGCAAACTCGGTGTTCTACGCCGCGCTGCTCGAAAAGGGCGTGACGCCGATCAAGCAGCGGCTCGGAACCGTCCCGGCGCGCGCCCCGGGCGAGCCGGACGACGTCGAGGAAGAATGAAGCTCGAGAACGTGCTGGTGGTCGGCGGCTCGGGCTTTATCGGCCGGCATCTCGCCGCGGCGCTCACCCGGCGCGGCGTGCGCGTCACCGTACCCACGCGCCGCACCGAGCGCGCCAAGCATCTGACGCTTCTGCCCACGGTGGACGTCGTGCAAACCGACGTTCTCGCTTCGGGCGTGCTCGAGCGGCACGCGGCCGGCTGCCAGGCGGTGATCAACCTCGCCGGCATCCTTCATGGGCGCCGCGGCCGGCGGGACGAGCGCGGCCCCAACGACTACGGGCCCGACTTCGCCCGCGTGCATGTCGAGCTGCCGCAGGCGATCGTGCGCGCCTGCCGTGCCGCCGGGGTCAGGCGGTTGCTGCACGTGAGCGCTCTCGGCGCTTCGCCGGACGCCCCCTCGGAGTATCTGCGCTCGAAGGGCATCGGCGAGGAGGCGGTGCTCGCCGCCGAAGATCTCGAAGTGACGGTCTTCCGGCCCTCGGTGGTGTTCGGCGCCGAAGACCGGTTCCTCAACCAGTTCGCGCAGATGGCGCGCTTCCTGCCGGTGCTCACCGTTCCCTGCCCGCAGGCGACTTTCAAGCCGGTGTACGTCGGCGACGTGGCGAGCGCGCTGCTCGCCGCGGTAAGCGATATCGCGACCTGGGGAAAGGGCTACGAGCTGTGCGGTCCGCGCGCCTATACGCTGAAAGAGCTGGTCGAATATGTCTGCGCGGCCACCGGCAAACGCCGCTTGGTCATTGGGCTCTCCGACCGGCTCTCCTATCTGCAGGCGCGCCTGCTGGAATTGCTGCCGGTGCCGCCGATGACGCGCGACAACTACTACTCGATGCAGGTGCCCAGTGTCTGCAGCGGTCCTTTCCCGTTCGGTATCCAGCCGCAGGCGCTGGAGGGAATTGCGCCGCTCTACCTCGCGCCTTCTAGCCCGCGCGAGCGCTATCCCCAGCTTCGCTGGCGCGCGCGGCGCTAACCGCGTAGGCCGCGAATGTCGCGAGCCAGTGCTCGCCGGCGTAACTCCCGCTCGCCACGTTCTGCAGGCCGGCCTTTAGATGTCGTTTTGCCGTCTCAAGCAATCGCTTTTCACCCGGAACAAAGTGCGCAAGGTGGAAGAAACACCAGGCTCGGCTCAGATTCAATCCGTCGAGGTGTGCCAGCTGACCGTCGCTGCAGTCGCTCACCAGGGCCGGCGCAAGCAGGGTTTGCGGAATTTCAGCCAGGAAAGCCTCGAACCAGTCCGGGAAGTCGGGCAGCACCCGGCGCATCAGGTCGGCCTCGACCAGGCAGGGAGAAAGGAAGTCGTTGCCGCCAGGTTCCCAGGTGGCTGGATAGTCCCGGTCGCTGCCGTAGTAGTCGATGCTTCTTTCGACGATAAGATCGGCTAGCCTTTCTTTTTTTGAAAACCTTGCGTAGTCGAGCGCAAACCCAAGCCCGAATGCGGTATTGGTATGCACCCCGGAACGGATCGGGTAGGTCTGCTTCGGCAGCCATTCCAGGTAGCGCGCCTCGATGACTTCCGTGAGCGGCTGCAGGTGCGCGAGCCAGCCCCGGGCGTCGGCGTCGTCCCAGCCGCCAAGCTCGTGCGCGAGTTTCAGCAGCCAGGTCCAGCCGTAGGGGCGCTCGAACCCCGGGTGGTTCCGCAGATAGTCGGCTTCGACCTGAAGACTCTTCAATGAAAGACGGGAATTCAGGACGCCGCGAATGGCGTTCGCCTCATGCAACGCAGGAAAGTTGCGCAATAGATGCGCGAGCAGCCAGTGGCCGTGCACCGCCGAGTGCCAGTCGTAGCAGCCATGGAACGCGGGATGCAACTCACGCGGCCGCTGCAGGTCATCCGCGCGCTGCATGACATGGCCGGGCTGGCAGGGAAACTCGCGCTGGATGCAGGCGAGGGCGAGCTTGGCGAAGCCGCTTTGCACGAGTGACCCGCTTCTGGATTCCTGGCGTCGAGTTTACGATAAACCCCGGCTAGAATGCCCGCATGGCGAAGCCGCCGGCCCTGAAGCTCGTCATCGGCAACAAGAATTACTCCTCCTGGTCGATGCGCCCCTGGGTACTCGCGCGCCAGGCGGCGATCGCCTTCGACGAAGTGCAGCTCAAGTTCGAGAGCGAATCCACGCGCGTCATCGGCGTCGAGCCCTATTCGCCGACGCGCAAAGTCCCGGTGCTGCTGGTGGACGGCGAGCCGGTGTGGGACTCGCTTGCGATCTGCGAGACGCTCGCCGAGCTCTATCCCGACAAGCAGCTCTGGCCGGCGGCGGCCGACGCGCGCCGCGTCGCGCGCTCGATCTGCGCCGAGATGCATTCCGGCATGCAGGGGCTGCGCAGCGCGATGCCGATGAACATCCGCGCAAGCTATCCGGGCAAGGGCCGCAACGCGAAGTCGGAGAAGGATATCGAGCGCGTGATCGCGATCTGGAGCTCGTGCCGCGGCCGCTTCGGCGGCGGCGGTGAATTCCTGTTCGGCCGCTTCGGCGTCGCCGACGCCTTCTATGCGCCGGTCGCGACGCGCTTTCGTACCTATGCCGTGTCCCTGCCGCCGCCTGCGCAGGCTTACGCCGACGCCGTGCTCGGCGCCGCCGCGGTCCGGGAGTGGATGGAAGCCGGGCGCCGCGAGACCGAGTTCGTGGCGGCCGACGAGCCCTACGCCTCGCGGTGAAGGCCTACGTTGTCGGCGGGGCGGTCCGCGATGAACTGCTCGGCCTGCCTTTGAAGGACCGTGATTACGTGGTCGTCGGCGCCACGCCCGAGGAGATGGAGCGCCAGGGCTATAAGCCGGTCGGCAAGGACTTCCCGGTGTTCCTGCACCCGACTACGCACGAGGAGTACGCTCTCGCCCGCACCGAGCGCAAGAGCGGCCGCGGCTACAAGGGATTCACGGTGCACGCGGCGCCCGATGTCAGCCTGGAGGACGACCTGCGGCGCCGCGACCTCACCATCAACGCGATCGCGAAGGCTGCGGACGGCACGCTGGTAGATCCCTTTCACGGCAGGAAGGACCTGGAAGAGGGCGTGCTGCGGCACGTGAGCGACGCTTTTGTCGAAGACCCGGTGCGCATCCTTCGCGTGGCGCGCTTCGCCGCGCGTTTCGGGTTCGGGGTTCACGAGAAAACCATGCAGCTCATGCGCGACATGGTCGCATCAGGCGAGGCGGACTCCCTGGTGCCGGAGCGCGTCTGGCAGGAATTCTCGAAGGGCCTGGCGGAGAAGCATCCGGAGAAGATGTTCGAGGTATTGGAAGCCTGCGGCCTGCGTAAAAAGCTTTTGCCGGAAATAACAGCATTTCCAAAGAAATTCTCGGGATCCCTTCCGATTCGCTTTGCGCTGCTCACCTGGCCGCTGCGCGAAGCCGAAGTCGAAATCGTGTGCGAGCGGCTGCGTGCGCCGAACGAGGTGCGCGAGCTGGCGCTGCTCGCCTGCCGCAACCGCGAGCGCTTGCGCGGCGCGCGCGACGCTTCGCCTGCGGCGCTGCTCGAGCTGCTGAAGGCCGCCGATGCTTTCCGCAGGCCGGAACGATTTGCCGAGCTTCTGGAAGTCGCGCGCCTCATTGAAAATCTTGAAACCGGGCGCCTGCAGCGGGCCGTGCGCGCCGCCGCGGCGGTCGACGCCGGCGCGATCGCGAAGAAAAGCGCGCCCGGCGAGATCCCGCGGCTGATCGACCAGGCGCGCGTCGAAGCCATCGCCCGAGCCGTATGACTCGCAGCGCGGCGGGGTTTCATGTCGAGGGATTGCTGCGCAACGTCGCCGCGGGGACGCGGCTCGCGCTGTTCCTGCCGCTGCGCGCAACGGACTTCCGCGTCTCGGCGCCAAGTTACGCGCTGCTCGCGGTTTTGAGCTTCGCATTCTGGGTGGGTGCGGCGGCAGCGCGCGCCGGGTTCGAGGGCGAATTCGATTCCGCCGCGCTGACGGTGTACCTCGCTACGGTGACCCTGGTGCTTGCCACTGCGTTGCTCGTCGCGCTCGCCTACCGCGCCCCGGAACGGCTGCTGCTCATCGCCGTGGCGCTAACCGCGAGCGACCCGGTGTTCGAGCTCGCCGGGCTCGCCCTGCCGGCGCTCGGCGCCGCGACCGGCCAGGCGCCGGCCGTCTATCTCGTTTTCATCGGCTGGGCCTGGCTGATCGCGCTGCGCGCCGCCGTGGTCTGCGGCGGCTGGCAACGGCCCCAGGTTTATTTCGGCGCGGCTGCGGTGAGCGCGATGACCGCGATCGCGTTCCTCGTTCTGCCGAAGGCGGAGGTGTGGCTGCCGCCGCCCGCCGAGGAGGAGCCGGCCGGGGCGCTCGTAGAGGAGCGCGTGTTCCATCTGCAGGGGCAGCTGATCGAGCGCGCCCTCGCCGCGATCGAACGCGGCAGGCCGGGCGTCGCCGAGCTTTATTTCGTCGGTTTCGCGCCCGACGCCGGCCAGGACGTGTTCCTGCGCGAGATGCGCTTCGTCAGGCGTTTGTTCGACGAGCGCTTCGCCACCGCGGGGCGCTCGATCGGCCTTGCGAGCAGCCAAACCGCGCTCGATGAGCTGCCGATCGCCAGCATCACGAACCTCGCGCGCGCGCTGGCACGCGTCGGCGAGGCGATGAATGCCGACGAGGATGTGCTGTTCCTGTTTCTCACCGCGCACGGCGACCAGGCGCACCGCCTGTCGGCCTCGCAGCCGCCGCTACGGCTCGCCCAGCTCACGCCGACCGCGCTCGCCCGGACGCTGCAGGACGCCGGGATCAAGTGGCGCGTGATCGTGGTCTCGGCGTGCTACGCCGGCGGCTTCATCGAGCCGCTGCGCGACGACAACAGCGTCGTGATCACGGCGGCGGCCCCCGATCGGACTTCGTTCGGCTGCGAGGCGGGCCGCGATTTTACCTACTTCGGCGAAGCCTACTTCCGCGATGCGATGGCGAAGACGCGCTCGTTTACCGCGGCGTTCGAGCTGGCGAAGGACATTGTCGCGAAAAAGGAGGCCGCCGAGAACCTCACGCCTTCTCTTCCGCAGATGTGGGTCGGTCCCGCGATTGCGCGGCAATTGAAAGCATTTGAATGAATTTTTTTCGTGCCTTCAGATTAAACGCCCTACCAGCCATACCAGCAACGACATGAGGGCCGTGCTGGTGAACGGCACGTAATATACGCGCCCGCGAACCGCCACCCGGAAGTCCCCCGGCAGCCTGCCGATGCCGAAGCGGCGCAGCCACGGCGTTGCCGCCGCTAGAATCACCAGCACGATCAACAACGCCAACAGCCACTTCAGCATGATCGAACTCTATACCTGGACTACGCCGAACGGCCGCAAGGTCTCCATCATGCTCGAGGAGTGCGCGCTGCCTTACCGCGTGCACAAGATCGATATCGGCAAGGGCGACCAGTTCGCGCCGGACTACCTCGCGATCAATCCGAACGGCAAGATCCCCTCGGTCGTCGACCCCGAGGGCCCGGAGGGCAAGCCGATCGCGATGATGGAATCGGGCGCGATCCTCATATACCTCGCCGAGAAGACCGGGAAGTTCTTTCCGCAGAAAAACAAGTACCCGATCCTGCAATGGCTCATGTTCCAGATGGGCGGGGTCGGACCGATGTTCGGCCAGGCGCACCATTTCATGCGCGCCAAGAAGGACGAGATTCTTTACGGCAGCGAGCGCTACGGCGCCGAGACGAAGCGCCTGTATGGCGTGATGAACAGGCAGTTGAAGGACAACGAGCATCTTGCAAAAGAGTATTCCATCGCCGACATCGCCACCTATCCGTGGGTGGCGCGCCACGAATGGCACCGCGTCGATCTCGCCGAGTTCCCGCACGTGAAGCGCTGGTACGACGCGATCGGCGCGCGGCCCGCGGTGGCCAAGGGCATGGCCGTGCCGCAGTAGTAGCACTTTGGCAACAACCTTGTCGCCCCCGGGCGACGAATCCCTGCCTTGGTGCAAATCCGGGTATGCATAGCGAAATTGCGATGCAGACCCACCGTCCAGCCAACTAAGGTTGGCTCATGGGCTCCGGGATCAAATATCGGGTCTGCGAAGAGCGCAACGTCGCGGCGGCCTTCGAGCATTTTCTCCCGCGCAGGCGGCCCCTGCGCGCTGCGGCGGCTCTCTTCACCGACCTTCTGCTGAACTACTTCCCCGCGTACTTCATGAGGAAGGCGTTGATCTCCTCGATGCGCAGCTGAGGCTCGCCCGGGGGCGGCTGCGAGCCGACCACGCGGTTCATCCATTGCATGTTCTGCTGCATGCGCGCTACCACCGCAGGCCATTCGCGTGCGGTGTGGCGCCGGGGATCGGGGAGGACGTGGCATTGGTTGCAGGCGAGCCGGAAAGCCTCCCCCGAAGGTGCGTTGACCTCGGGATAACGATTCGGGTCGAGCGGCCTCTGCGCGTGTTCGCGCAGATAGGCGACCAGCCCCCTTGTTTCCTCGAGGCTCGGCGCCTTGATCCCAGCCATCATGTCCGACATGAGCGTGCCGAGGTTGCCGCGGCCCTCCATCCGCAACACCATGCGCTCGACGATCCCCGGCCACTTTGCGGCGTGGTGCATCGCGGGGTTGGGCAGGTTGTGGCACTGCACGCAGTAGCGCACCACGAGCCGCGCGCCGGCCGAGCGCCGCTCGGGAAGCTGCCGCGCCTCGAAAGTCGGCGGCAGCAGCCGCTCCAGGAACGGACCGTGCGGGCTCACGGCCCAGCGTTGCTTGGCTTCGGAAATCTCATCGGCCAGAGAAAACGAAGGAATGCATACGAATACGAATGTGAAAACGCGGAACAGCATTGCCCTAGAGGGTATGCGAACGATCGCCATGGGAGAAGCCGAGCAGCGCCTGTCTCACGCCGCGGCCCACGGCCAGCACCTTGAAGAGCTCGCCCATCTCCGCGGGTGAAAGGAGCTTGTTGGCCTCGGCGGCGAGCGGCGCGTAATGCAGGGCGCTCTCGACGTTGGCTTCGCCCAGCACGTCGGTGATGCCGCAGTTCACCAGAAATTGCGCCTGCGTTGCGTAGCCGAGCACGTCGAGCCCGCTCTCGCGCGCCGCAAAGGCCAGCGCGCTGAAGTCGACATGCGCGGTCATGTCCTCCAGGCCGGGCCGCGCAAAGACATCGCCGTGCGCGCGATGGCGGTGGTGGCACATCAGCGTGCCGGCAGCGCGCTGCGGGTGGTAGTACTCGTGGCGCGGAAAGCCGTAATCGATGACGAAGACGGCGCCTTGCTCCAGTTTTTCGGCAAGCGTGCGCATCCAGGCGCTGGCGGCAAGGCCGATCTCGCTCGTGTAAGGAGGTTGTAACTGAATTTTTTTCGCTTCGAGCAGAAGCTCGCCTGAAGCGGGCCGCTCCCTCCACGCCAGTTTTCCTCCCAGCAGTTCGACCCCGCGTTCCATGATTCCCTGCGAGGTCCAACCCACCGCGTGCACCGGCATCGCGTCGAGCACTTCGTTCGCGAGCATCGCGCCGCGAAAGCGCTGCGGCAGGGCATCGAGCCAAGTCACGCGGTCGCCGAGCCGCTCGCGCTGCCGGCTTCGCAATTCCGGGCTCGTCTCGAGAATTGAATACTTCAGCGGGGCTTCATTCAAAAGAGCTTCCGCCAGCGCGCCGCTTCCGGCGCCGACTTCGAGAACCTCATTGAAAGGAAGATCGCGCAACTGCCTGGCGAGCGTCCTGCCGAACAGCTTGCCGAGCTCGGGCGCGGTGACGAAATCGCCCTCGGCGCCGAATTTGCGCGCCCCCCCGGCGTAGTAGCCGCCGGGGGCGTGCAGCGCGAGTTCCATGTAGCGCGCGAAGGAGATCCAGCCGTCGTTCTGCGCGATCTCCGATGCGACGCGGGCAAGCATGAACTGAATTTACCCTAGAATTTGCGTTGCAAATGAGCGACTCCCTGCAGGGCAAGACGGCGCTGGTCACGGGCGGCGCGCGGCGCGTCGGCGCGGCGATCGCGCGGCGGCTGCACGCCGCGGGAGCGAACCTGGTGCTGCACTACCGCGATTCCGCGGCGGATGCCGACAAGCTCGCCGCCGAGCTGAACGCCGTGCGCGCGAAGAGCGCGGCGACGGTCAAGGCGGAGCTGCTGGCGCCGATCGCGCCGCGGGCGCTGGTGGCGGCGGCGCTCGAAGGTTTCGGCCGCCTGGACCTGCTCGTCAACAATGCGTCGAGCTTCTTTCCGGTCGAGGTCGGGGCGATCGAAGCCTCACACTGGGAGGAGCTGATGGGCTCGAACCTGCGCGCGCCGCTCTTCATCTCGCAGCAAGCCGCGCCCCACCTCGCGGTGGCAGGCGGCGCGATCGTCAACATCGTCGACATCCATGCCGAGCGCCCGCTGAAGGGCTACCCGCTGTACAGCGTGGCGAAAGCCGGCCTCGCCGCGCTGACGCGCTCGCTCGCCCTGGAGCTCGCGCCGGAAGTGCGGGTCAACGGTGTTGCGCCGGGGGCGATCGCCTGGCCCGAAGACGGCCAGTTCGAGACGGAGGAGAGGCAGCGCATCATCAAGACTACGCCGCTCCGCCGCATGGGCACCCCCGAGGACATCGCCCAGGCCGTGCACTTCCTCGCCTGCGCCCCGTACGTCACGGGGCAGATCGTCGCCGTGGACGGCGGCCGCTCGATTTATATCTAAGCAGAAGTTTGCGCTTGCCATCCGGCGCCATTGCATTTGACATGCTCATCGCAGCTTCCGCTGTAGACTCCCGTTCCCTATGTCCAGTCAGATGATTCGCGCGCCCGGCGATCCGCGGCGGGCTGCTTATGAAGCATCAAAGCTCGCCAAGCGCATCCGCCGGCAGGTGGGCGAGGCGATCGCCGACTTCGGCATGATCGAGGAGGGCGACCGGGTGATGGTCTGCCTGTCCGGCGGCAAGGATAGCCATTCACTCCTGGAAATATTGTTGCTGTTGAAGGAAAAATCGCCGGTGAGGTTCGATGTCATCGCCGTAAATCTCGACCAGAAGCAGCCGGGATTCCCGGCGCGGGTGCTGCCCGAATACCTCGAAGGCCGCGGCGTGCCGTTCCGCATCGTCGAGCAGGACACCTACTCGGTGGTGAAACGCGTCATTCCCGAGGGCAAGACGATGTGCTCGCTTTGCTCCCGTCTTCGCCGCGGCGCGCTTTACCGGGTCGCCGGCGAGCTCGGCGCCACTAAGATCGCCCTCGGCCACCACCGTGACGACATCCTCGCCACTTTCTTCCTGAACCTGTTCCACGGCGGCAAGCTCAAGGCGATGCCGGCGAAGCTTGCCTCGGACGACGGCCGCCACGTCGTGATCCGGCCCCTGGCTTATGTTTCCGAGAAAGATTTAATCGAGTACGCGGAGGCAAAGGCCTTTCCCATCATTCCGTGCACGCTATGCGGCTCGCAGGATAACCTGCAGCGCAAGCAGATCGGGCAGATGCTGGCGGAATGGGAAAGGCGCGAGCCGGGGCGCATCGAGTCGATCCTGCGGGCCCTTGCCGACGTCGCGCCCTCGCACCTCCTGGACCGCAAGCTCTTCGACTTCGTCAACCTGAAACCTTCGGCGCGCGTTGACATCAAACAGCCTTTGTTCTCGGAACTCTGATGCGTTTCGCCACCGGACTCTTCATCGCCTTGTACGGCGCCGCCGCGTCGGGCGCCGACTGGCGCACCGCCAGCCATGCGCCGGTCGGGCTGGCGCCGGATCCGGCGACCACGCACGAGGCCGTAGTGCAGGTCTACGGCGCGCGCACCTGGGGCTGGAAAGGCATGTTCGGCGTCCACACCTGGGTGGCGGCGAAGCCCACCAACGCCGGCCACTGGACCGTGTACGAGGTGATCGGCTGGCGCCTGCGCTGGGCGGACTCGGTGGTGGTGATCAGCGACCGCCACCCGGACGCGCGCTGGTTCGGCAACACGCCCGAGCTGTACGCGGAGAAGCGCGGCGAAGGCGTGGACCAGCTCATCGCGCGCATCGACAAGGCCGCGCGCGCATACCCCTACGCAGGCGAGTACGTCGTATGGCCCGGGCCGAACTCCAACACTTTCACCGCCTGGATCACCCGCGCCGTGCCGGAGCTCGAGGTCGACCTGCCGGCGACCGCGATCGGCAAGGACTATCTGCGCGACAGGCTGGTCGACAGCGCGCCCAGCGGCCGCGGCAAGCAGCTTTCGATCGCGGGCCTTCTCGGGGTGACCGCGAGCAGCGTCGAGGGCTTCGAGGTCAACATTCTCGGCCTGAGCTTCGGCTTCGGCCAGTCGGGCCTCAAGCTGCCGTTCGTCGGCCACATCGGCGGCGGCCGGCACAACGGCGCGCCGGTCATCAGCGGGACGCTCGACAAGCCCTAGCTGGCTCCTTCGTAGCCCGCCTCCGGGGCAACGTGCAGAAGGGCTCGGCGACTTTCTCAGATGCAAACCCTACCTTGTCAAACCACGTTTGACGTGCTAGCTTTGCAGAGAACCTGCTCACCATGAATTGCGCGCAGCGACTCGTCGAGATGTTTGGCAGCCAGGCGGACGTAGCGCGCGCCTTCCAACTCGACCGCGCGGTGGTGCACCACTGGATGAAGACGGGTTACGTGCCGGCACGCTGGGCCGGCGAAGTCGAGCGCGTCACCCAGGGCCGGATCAGCTCGGCCGACGTCATCAATGAAGCGAGCGCCAAGAACCCGGTGCGCGTGAAATCGCGTCCCGACGACGCCCCGTTTGGCCTTTCCGAAAGCGATCCCATGAGCCAGTACGCCCCCGCGAAGCGCATCCATTCCTTCCACCCGCCGCAGCGCACGCTGATGGGACCCGGCCCGACCGAGATCCATCCGCGCGTGCTCACCACCATGAGCCAGCCGGCGATCGGTTATCTCGACCCGGTGTTCATCGAGATGATGGAGGAGCTCAAATCGCTGCTTCGTTACGTGTACCAGACGAAGAACCCGCTCACTTTTCCGCTCTCGGGCCCCGGCTCGGTGGGCATGGAGTACTGCTTCGTGAACATGGTCGCCCCGGGCGACAAGGTGATCGTGTGCCAGAACGGCGTGTTCGGCGGCCGCATGCTGGAGAACGCCGTGCGCTGCGGCGGCACGCCGGTGCTCGTGGAGGACAAGTGGGGCGAGCCGGTCGACCCGCAGAAGCTGGAAGACGCGCTCAAGAAGAACAAGGACGCCAAGGTCGTCGGCTTCATCCACGCCGAGACCTCCACCGGCGCGCAATCGGATGCCAAGCTCCTCACGCAGATCGCGCACAAGCACGGCGCGCTGGTGATCGTCGACGCGGTGACCTCGCTCGGCGGCACGCCGGTGCGCGTCGAGGAGTGGGAGCTCGACGCGATCTACTCGGCGAGCCAGAAATGCCTCTCCTGCACGCCGGGACTCTCGCCGGTGTCGTTCTCCGAGCGGGTGGTCGAGCACGTGAAGAAGCGCAAGGACAAGATCCACAGCTGGTTCATGGACATGAACCTGCTGCTGGGCTACTGGAACGCCGGTGCGCGCACCTATCACCACACGGCGCCGACCAATTCGCTGTTCGCGCTGCACGAGGCGCTGCTCCTGATCCGCGAGGAAGGCCTGGAGAACGCCTGGGCGCGCGCGACGCGCCACCACCTGGCGTTGAAGGCCGGGCTGGAAGCGATGGGTTTGACCTTTTTAGTGAAGGAACAGCATCAGCTTCCGCAGATGAACGCGGTGCGTTGCCCGGAAGGCGTGAACGAGGAGGAGGTGCGCAAGCGCCTGCTCAACGAGTTCGGCCTGGAGATCGGCGCGGGGCTCGGGCCCTTGAAGGGCAAGATATGGCGTTTCGGGCTGATGGGCTACTCCTGCCGCGCGGACAACGTGATGCTGTGCCTCTCGGCGCTCGGCTCGGTGCTCTCGGACCTCGGCCTGCCGGTGCACGTCGGCGACGCCGAATCCGCGGCGCACGGCACTTATGCGCAGATGCATGTGAAGGATGCGCAGCGCAAGAAGCGAGCCGCCTGATCGTTATCGGGCTCCGACCCCGATTTTCTGAAATAATCCCCTTGGTTCCAAAAAGGTCGATGCCCGGCATGCCCGCCGGCGCGATGCAGCCCAGGACCCAGGAAGTCTGCACCTCGAAAGACATGCGCGAAGCCCATGGCAGGAAGGACTGCACCGTCAGCGATTTGAAGGAGTCGGCGAGCCGCGTGTCCTACTCCTTCCGCTGCACCGGCAATCCACCTACGACCGGCACCGCCGAGTTCAACTTCGAGCAAGGCCGCAGCCGGATGAAGGGCGCGATGCGCATGACGAGCGGCCAGGGCGAGATGACGATGCAGATGGCGGGCCGCAAGCTCGGCAAGGCCTGCGATCCGCAGCAGGCGAAGCGCACCAAATAACTAGCGCCGACTACTACCTCGCCGCCCTGGCCTCCGCGGCGAAGCGCTCGACGAGCTGCGGCTGCGAGGCATAGCGATCGAGCGTCGGCTGCATCTTCTCGCCGAGCGCGTCGAGCCGCTCGGCGGGCGCCGGGTGAGTCTTGAACATCAGGGCGAGGCCCGAGTCCTGCGCGTTCATCGCCTGCAGCTTCTGCAGCACCGAGGGCAGGCCGTAGGCGTCGTAGCCGCCGCGCGCGGCGATTACGACGCCCAAGCGGTCAGCCTCGAACTCGTCGCCCTTGTCGAGTCCGCGGGTGTACATCTCGGTGCCTAGGGAGATCAGCTTGTCGCGCCCCGCGCCGGCACGGTCCTTCAGCGCCATCGCGGCCGCGTCGCCGCCCAGACTGGTGAGCGCGCCTTTCTGGATCGCCTTCAGGTGGTGCTTCTTCAGGACGTGCACGATCTCGTGCGCCAGCACGCCGGCGAGCTCGGCCTCGCTCTTCATGCGCTCGAGCAGGCCGCGCGTGATGAAGATCGTCCCGCCGGGGACGGCGAAGGCGTTGAGCTGCGGTGCATCCAGCACGCCGAACTGCCAGGGCAGGTCGGCGCGCTCGGTCTGCGCCGCGAGCCAGCGGCCCACGTTATTGACGTAGCGCTGCATGCGCGCATCGTTGACCAGCGGCGCCGCGCCGAGCAGCGTCGCCGCGAGGTCGCTCCCGATGGAGATCTCCTCGGCCTGGTCGATCTCCTTCGTCGCCTTGCCGACGTTCTTCACCGAGTCGACGAGGCGGTTGACGTCGAGGCTCGGCAGCCTGAACTGCGCCTGCGCCGGAAAAGCGGCGGCGAGCGCGAGCGCGGCGAGAAGCAGGCGCATCATTTGACCTCCTCGACCTGCCGCGCCTGCAGCCGGCCCTTGGCGGCAAAACCCGCCGCGGCATCGGGAGTCGCCGCGTAGCCGGACATCTTCGCCAGTTCGGCGGGGTTCGGCTTGGCCTTGGCGAGCATCTCGGCGTCCAGGCCGCGTACCCCGGTGGTGACCTGGGTGCCGCTCGTGCCGGTGCGCGCGACGTTGAAAAGTTGCGACACGCCGGTGTCGCCCGCCTTGGCGGTTCCAGGCGCGCCGTAGCGCAGCGAGAGCATCTTCACCCAGCCTTCGCCCCCCGGGGCCTTCACCCGCGTCCAGCCGCCTTTGCGCTCTAGGGCGTCGACCGAGGTGTTTTCGGCAAGCGCTGCGACCGTAGGCGCGTCGGTCGCCGGGTCTTTCTTGAGGTCCGTGGCTTTGATCACCGTCGCCGGCTCGGCCTGGCAGAGGAGCGGAAAAAGAAACAGAAGAAAAAGATATTTCATGTTTTGCGCCGCGGTTCGAAGAGCTCTACCGGCTGTGCCCGGCCTTTCACCGGAAAGGTCCCACATGATACGAAATCGAAGGCGTCCGCGCACTGTTCCATGGTGTCGCGCGACACCAGGATGCGGCGCTTGGCGTCCTTGGTGAGGCCCTCGATGCGGCTCGCCAGGTTCACCGTGTCGCCGATGGCCGTGTATTCGCGGCGTTTTTCCGAGCCGATCAGCCCGACCACCGCCGGCCCGGAGTGGACGCCGATGCCGACGTCGAAGTCCTTGGCGCCCTCGCCGAACTCGCGCTTGAAGACGGCGAGCGTGTCGGCCATGTCGAGCGCGCAGGCCACGGCGCGGCGGGCGTGGTCGCGGTCATCCAGCGGCGCGCCCCACAGCGCCATGATGCAGTCGCCGATGAACTTGTCGAGCGAGCCGCCGTGGTGGAACACCACGTCCACCTGCTGGGAGAAGTAGCGGTTGAGCAGCGTCACCACTTCCTCGGGGCGGCGCTTCTCGGAGAGCGAGGTGAAACCACGGATGTCGGAAAAGAGCAGTGTCACTTCGCGCTGCTGGCCCGCGCCCTGGATACCGCCGCGCTCGATCAGCTGCTTCACCACTTCGGGATTCACGAAGCGCGAGAACAGCGTCACCGCCTCGCGCCGCGCGCGGCGCTCGCGCAGGTACTCGGAGAGGGAGGCCACGACGTAGAAAGTCCAGCCGGCAACGAGCGGGGTGAGTATCGGAAGGAGAAGAAGTCTGCCGGTCGCTACATACGAGCTGAGCAGAAGAGCTCCCGTTACCAGGACCAACGCGACCCCGCTGGCGCGCGCATCGATGCGGCGCTGGAAAGCGAAATACAGCAGCAAGATCAGCGCGATCCCGATTGCCGCCGGCCACATCGGACCGGCATGGTGCATCTGGCGGCCGTTCTTCAGGTTGTCGATGGCCGTGCCGAGGATCTCGGCGCCGGGATGCAGGCCGTCGATTGGCGTTGTGCGCAGGTCCTGCAGCGCGCTGGCGGCGGCGCCGATGATGACGATCTTGCCGGCGAACTCGTCCGCCGGCCGCGTGCGCTTCGACTTGTTGAAGTCCTCATAGAGGTCGCTGTACGAGACCTTGCGGAATGCGCCTTTGGCGCCGCGCCAGGCGAGCACCATGTCGTCGGCGTCCGGCACCGGGTAGCCGAGATCGAACCGCGCCAGTGCTCGCGCGGCAGAATGAGCGGCGGTATCAGCCCCGCGCGCGCGTTCAAGTCCGCGTCCCGCCCCTTGATGATTCCGAGATCGCCGGCGAAATCCGCGATGCGTATGCCTTTCGCCTCCTCCTTCAACGGCAGGTGAATGAGAGGGAAGTAGGTATTCCTGTTTTCGGCGACCGCTTGCGCGAAAGCCGCGTCGTCCTTTGGCCGAAAGCTGTCCTTTTCGATGAACGGGATGTCGAAAACGATGGCGCGCGGCTTCTGCACCCCGAGGCCTTCCACGAGCGTCGCGTGCACGACGCGCGACCACGGCCAGCGCCCGGCATCCTCCTCCATCTTCGCCAGGCTTTTCTCGTCGATGTCGACCAGGATGATTTCCGGGTCGGGCGCGAGTACAGCTGCCTGGCTGCGCACGAAGCGGTCGAGCAGGCGGTTGTCGAGCGGCCTTAAGAGGTGAAGCGCGAAGAACTCGAGCCCGGCCAGCGCCAGCACCGCAAGCGCAATGGCAGAAAGGGTCCGGTTCATCCCATCATTCTATTTCCCTGCGAGCACTTCACGCAGGGCGTGGAACAGGTCGATGCTGGCATCGATCTCGTCGCGGTTGATCGAGACGCTCTCGACGTTCACCCCGAGCGGCAGCTTGTCGGCGTAGGGCTGGTCGAGGATGCGCCTGAGGTTGTCGCGGCAGATCTGGATCGACTTGGCGAGCGGGCTGGCTGCGCCGAGGATCGAGCGCTCGGTTTCCAGCGCGACGTTGACGCCGAGCCAGCGCATGAAGGCGAGCGTCTTCTCGCGCCCGCAGGGCGAGAAGGTAAGCACCACGCGGCGCGGCTCGACGCCCGCACCGCGACAATCACGCAGGTAGTCGCGCAGCAGCGATTGGGTCGGCGGCGCGTGATACACCGTCTGCGAGATGAAATAGCCGCAACCTTCAACGCTCTTGGCGAGCAGGCGCGCCGATTCGCTGCGCTCGTCGGTGTGCCGCTCGGCGATCGCCACGCCGCCGATGGTGAGGCCGCTCGAAGGCGCTGCCGCGATGCGGATCGCGCGGGACAACGCCATCGGGTACTTCACGCCTGAAGTGGGCCGTCCGACCACCGAGAGAAACTCGATCGCGAAACTCTTTCTTGCTTCAACCAGCCACTCGCGCCACGCCGGCTCGGTCATGGTGCCGAGTGCCTTGTATGCGATCGCCGGCCTGCCCGAGCGCTCGGTCAGAAGGCGCGCGTAGCGGCGGGGGTCGACGGTGCCGACGAAAGGAAACGGGCGCGGCTGGTGCGCGCGCCCGGCCTCGTCCTGGATGTCGTAGACGACGACGCCATCGAGCGGCAGGCCTGAAATGCGCGCCGCGAGCTTTTCCACCGCGGCGCTGATCTGGTCGTCCGGCGTTGCGTGCCGCGGCGGCGTCGTGCCGTAAAGGAGAACGCTCTGCGCCGGATCAAGAAGCTTTGACTTCAGATCCATCGACGTAGGGCTTGAGTGCCGCGTAGACGGCGCGATTCGCCGGAGCTTCGATACCGAGCTCGGCCGCCATGCGCACCACCGCGCCGGAAAGCCAAGGCGCCTCGAGCTTGCCGCCCGAGCGTAGGTCGCCGAGCATCGAGGCGATCATCTCGTGCGGCAGGCCGTCGACGAAGGCGAGAGTCTTGGCGACGAGATCGCCGGGCAGGGCGACGCCGCGCTTTCGGCCCACTTCCCAGGTCTCGCGCATCGTTGCTTCCAGCAGCCAGCGCAGGTCGGGGTCGCCGCGCACCACGCCGATGGGATGGCGCGTGACCGTGGTGGTGGCCGACAGCGCGACCAGCAGCACGAACTTCTCCCATAAGACTCGCACGATGTCGTCGGCGAGCTCCGCCTCGATCTTTGCCTCCTTGCACGCCGTGAGGAACCCTTCCGCGCCTTTGCGCTGGGAGGGATGCACTGCGCCAAAGCGCAAGCGCGCCATCGGGCCGGTCTGCACGATCACGCCCGGCTCGGCGATGCGCCCCGCGATATAGGCGGCGCCTCCCATGATCGATTTTTCGGGGAGGATCTTCCTGAGGCGGTCTATGGATTCGACTCCGTTCTGAAACGGAATCACAAGCGTGCTGCTTCCTGCGACGGGACGTAACTGCTCCGCCGCGGTCTCCGTGTCCCAGAGCTTCACGGCGAACAGGACCACGTCGGCCGCGCCGGCGTCCGTAGGATTCTCGACCGCTTTGACTTTCAGGCGGGCATCGCCGAGCGGGCTGCGCAGCGAAAGCCCTTCCTTCTGCAGCGCGGCGAGGTGGCGGCCGCGCGCGATGAACGTTACATCGTGCCCGGCCTGCTGCAGGCGCGCGCCGAAATAGCCGCCTACGCCGCCCGCCCCCATGCAGGCGATCTTCACCTTAGTACCGGTAGTGATCGGACTTGTATGGGCCGCTTTTCGGCACGCCGATGTATTTCGCCTGCTCGTCCGTGAGCGTGGTGAGCTCGGCATTCAGCGTTTTCAGCTGGAGGCGCGCGACCTTCTCGTCGAGCGCCTTGGGCAGGATGTAGACGCCGACCGGATACTTCGACGTGTTGCCGAACAGCTCGATCTGGGCCAGCACCTGGTTGGCGAACGAAGAGCTCATGACGTAGGACGGGTGCCCGGTGCCGCAGCCGAGGTTTACCAGCCGGCCTTCGGCGAGCAGGATGATGCGCTTGCCGTCCGCGAAGATGACGTGGTCGACCTGCGGCTTGATGTTCTCCCACTTGCAGCTCTTCAGCCCGGCGATGTCGATCTCGTTGTCGAAGTGGCCGATGTTGCACACGATGGCGTTGTTCTTCATGCGCGCCATGTGCTCTTTCGTGATGACGTGGAAGTTGCCCGTGGCGGTGACGAAGATGTCGGCCTTGTCCGCGGCATAGTCCATCGTCACGACGCGGTAGCCCTCCATCGCCGCCTGCAGCGCGCAGATCGGATCGATCTCGGTGACCCAGACCTGCGCCTGAAGTCCGCGAAGAGCCTGGGCCGAGCCTTTACCCACTTCCCCGAATCCAGCCACGACCGCGACCTTGCCTGCAACCATCACGTCGGTGGCGCGCTTGATGCCGTCGACCAGCGACTCGCGGCAGCCGTAGATGTTGTCGAACTTGGACTTGGTTACCGAGTCGTTGACGTTGATCGCCGGGAACAGCAGCCGCTTCTCCTTCGCCATCTGGTAGAGGCGATGCACCCCCGTGGTGGTTTCCTCGGTGACGCCCTTGATGTCCTTGCCGATCCTCGAGTACCAGCCGGGCTGCGTTTTCAGCTTCCTTTTGATGGACTCATACAGGGAAATTTCTTCCTCGCTCGCCGGCTTCGCGAGGACGGCGGGATCGGCCTCCGCTTTCTTGCCCAGATGAACGAGCAAAGTGGCGTCGCCGCCGTCGTCCAGGATCATGTTTGGGCCCTGGCTGCCGAACTCAAATATCTTGTGCGTGAATTCCCAGTACTCGTCGAGCGACTCGCCTTTGTAGGCGAATACCGGCGTGCCGCCGGCGGCGATGGCGGCCGCTGCATGGTCCTGGGTCGAGAAGATGTTGCACGAGGCCCATCTGACCTCGGCGCCGAGCGCCTTCAGCGTCTCGATCAGCACTGCGGTCTGGATGGTCATATGCAGCGAGCCCGCGATGCGCGCCCCCTTGAGGGGCTGTCTTGCGGCGTACTCGGCGCGGATCGCCATCAGCGCCGGCATCTCGGACTCGGCGATGGCGATCTCCTTGCGGCCCCAGTCGGCGAGCTTGAGGTCGGCCACCTTGAAATCGTTCAGCTGCTTGCTTGGTGCATTCATCCCGGTCTCCAGAAAGCAAAAGCGCCCGCACCGTTTCCGATGCGAGCGCCGTTGAATTTAGCTGAGCCTGACCCCCGGGGGTTTACCTCTTCGGGGACGCAACGCTCCTCAGCGGGGGTGATTCTAACCCCTTCGGATTGCTTTTCAAAGGCGGCCAAACCCTGCATCCTTGTCGGATGCCCGGGTCGGTGTTCGCCAGCGTCGTTTTCCTCAAAGTCCAGGAGTTCGCGCGCCGCCCGGTGACCGAGCAGGCGCGCCTGCGGGGGCAGCTCGAAGCCGTGGTGGCGGTCACCACCGCGGAGCTCGAGCCCGCCGGCCGCGTCGTGCTCGACGCTTCCGACGGCGCCGCGATCGTGGTGCTGAGCGATCCGCAGGGCGCCTTGCGGCTGGCGCAGCGCGCGCTGACCGCGGTCGCCGCCGGACTGCCGCTGTCGGCCGGCCTCAACCACGGCGCAGTGCAGCTCGCCGGCGGCAGGAGCGGCGAAGGCATGGCGGGCGACGGCATCGCGGTCGCCGCGAGCGTGGCCGAGTTCGCCACTCCCCCGCGCCTGCTGGCTTCGCGCTCGTTTCGCGACGCGCTCGCCTATGCCGCACCCGGGCTCGAGGCCTCGCTCGTGCCGGCGGGCATGTTTACCGATCCGGGCCTGCGCACGCATGAGCTGTTCGGCCCTGACCCGCGGGCGGCGCGCCGCCGCGCCTGGCGCTACTCCGCCGCAGGCGTCACGGCGGTGATCGTGCTCCTGGGCGCGGGAATCGCGACGCGCATTTCAACGGAGGGCCAGGAGGCCTTCCTGGAGACCCTGGAGGCGAAATACCGCAGCACCGCGGCGCAGGCGCAGAGCTACTGGCGCGCGCTCGTAGAGCGGGCGAAGTTCTGATGGCGAAGAAGAAGAGCCAGCAGATCGGCCGCTACAAGATCCTCGGCGAGCTCGGCCGGGGCGCGATGGGCATCGTCTACCGGGCGCAGGATCCGTCGCTCGATCGCGTCGTTGCGCTGAAGACGATCAATCTCGCCGACGAGGCCGAGGAGCGCATCGCCTACCAGAAGCGCTTCTTCCAGGAGGCGAAGGCGGCAGGCAAGCTCACCCACCCGAACATCGTCACCACCTACGACTTCGGCGAGGAGGACGGCGCAGCGTTCATGGCGATGGAGTTGCTGGAAGGCACGGACCTGAAGGCCCGCATGAAGGAAGGCGCGATACCGCCGGCCGACGCGGTCGACATCGCGCGCCAGGTGGCCGACGGCCTCGGCTTCGCCCACGAGCACGGCGTGGTGCACCGCGACGTCAAGCCGGGCAACATCATGCTGGT
>WNFI01238807.1_pt4 | contig 22682 bp, 21 predicted proteins | sample 5400471 | NCBI WGS metagenome assembly WNFI01 (sample SAMN13153348, study PRJNA577476) | soil metagenome | isolation source: 100 cm saprolite on Douglas fir-dominated hillslope | place: USA:California | collected 2013-09-17
GATCTGCCGCTGAGTGCTTCTTGCTACACTAAAAGTCCGCCCGCGGAAGCGCATGGGGTCCGGTGACCCTTCCGGTCTTCAAAACCGGCGAGAGTTAGCTTTGCTGGCTCTGGTGAGTTCGACTCTCACACGCTTCCGCCAATTTCAGCGTCCTTTTCCCCAAAAAGCGTGGAGCCCAGGCGCCCTCGCCTGCGGTGGTTCATCCTGGAAATCCTTCATCGCAGGCCGGGGGGCGCCTGCGCTCCACACTCTAAAAAGAATTTTATCGTTCGATATCTTCCCGCAGGAGATAACTCAGGTGTGTCTTCACCGTGGGCCACTCGCCGGCAATGATGCTGTAAACGCAAGTATCGCGGAGCGTTCCGTTGGTTGCGAATTGGTGGCTGCGCAGCACTCCGTCGAGTTTTGCGCCCAGCCGCTCGATGGCGCGGCGGCTTTGCTGGTTGAAGAAGTGCGTGCGGAACTCCACGGCAATGCAATTCAGTGTCTCGAACGCATGAGTGAGCAGCATGAGCTTGCATTCCGTGTTGAGCGGCGTCCGCTGGACGCTCTTTCTGTACCATGTGCTGCCAATCTCGACGCGACGATTGGCGGAATCCACGTTCATGTATGTGGTCATGCCTACAGCTTTGCCGGCGGCGAGCACTGCCCACGGCAACATCGTCCCTTGCCGCTGCAAGTCGAGCCGGCGGTCAATCTCGGCACGCATTCTCTCCGGCATCGGCACTGAGGTGTACCACAGGTTCCACAGTTCGCCATCCTTCACCGCTTCAACCAGATCGTCGTGGTGGGCCTGGGAGAGCGGCGCCAGCGTTGCGTGGCGGCCGGTCAGCGTAATGGGCGCGAGCCATGGCATCGGCGATTTTCTTGGATTCGCAAGGATTATAAGCCTTCCAACTAGCCCGGAAATCTCACCACTGATTTGCACAGATGACACTGATCTAAGGAAGATGCTCTGATGGAAGATCATCGATCTAGCCAGAACAACAAGTGTATTAGACCTGCGCCGAAACCTCAGTTCGGCTCAGATCAGTTGTCATCCGTGCAAATCAGTGGTGAGCACCTCGCTGCTTTCGCCGTGTTAATCTCACAGTAGTGGACGATGCGCTCAAAATCGAACTGGTCCGCGACCCGGACGAGCATGAGACGAAATCCTCTGACTCGCTCGCCACGGTGCAGCTTGACCGCTGGCTTTCCATTCTGGTTGAGCGTGGCGGAAGCGATCTGCTGCTGGTGCATGGCTCGCCAGCGTGTATACGTCTCAAGGGCGAAGTTGTTTCTCTGGATAGCCGGCCCTTACGCGGACAGGAAATTGAAGCCGCCGTGCTGCCGTCGCTTACTTCGAATGGGCTGCGGCTCTATCGCGAGACCCAGATTGCCGATTCTTCCTATCGCGTAAACGCGCTGGGACGGTTTCGCATCAACCTGCATCGCGAGCGCGGACACGCCGCCGCGGCCATTCGCGCGCTGCCTTCTGCAGTGCCGCTGCTCAAGGACCTGCATCTTCCAGCGCAAGTGGAAGCACTTTCGCGATTGCCGCGCGGGCTGGTGCTGATCGGCGGGCCGGCAGGATCGGGCAAGACGACGACACTTTCGGCGCTGGTACACGAGATCAACCGCCGCGAGCCGCGCCACATCCTGACGATTGAAGATCCGATCGAGTATGAGCACACCAATATCCGCAGCGTGGTGGAGCAGGTGGAGATCGGTACGGACGCTCCCGACTTTCCGACTGCATTGCGGGCCGCGCTACGCCAGGCCCCGGACATCCTGGTCGTGGGCGAAATGCGCGACCCTGAAACCATGCGCATTGCGGTGAGCGCCGCTGAGACCGGACACCTGGTTTTTTCGACGTTACACACCACCGACGTGGCTTCCACCGTCTCCCGCATCTGCGATTCTTTCCCGCTGGAGCGGCAAAACACTATCCGCCAGGAGCTGGCCATGGCGCTGGCCGCCGTCCACACGCAGATCCTCTTGCCCAGCCGTCATGGCGGACGCGTGCCCGCCGCCGAGCTGCTCATGCTCGGCTACGGCGCCAAGCAGCACATACGACGCAACTCGCTGCAACACCTCCATCAGGAGATAACCATGACCAAGAAGAGCGGCTCATTCAGCCTGGAGGAGTCGCTGGTCGAGTTGCTGGTCCACGGACACATTGATCGCGAGGAGGCACTGCTGCACGCTCTCCATCCTGACGATCTGGATGCCATGCTGCGGGCCAGAGGACGAGGGTAAATCTCCAGAAAAAGCGTGTAGATGCGGGATAATTTGCTTAGTGGAAATCCAATCTTAGTTTAGGATTTCTCACGGCAGAACCCTACATGGCCCTTGCGCTCGAGGTTGCGGGTAAAACCGACGTGGGTAGCGTTCGCGCGAATAACGAAGATAATTTCGGTTATGATTCGCGCTACGGGATTTTTGTGGTTTGCGATGGCATGGGCGGACAGGCCGCGGGCGAGGTAGCCAGCAAAATCGGCGTGGATACGGTCCTCAATTATGTTCGTCAGACGGGCGGACCAGACGATTTCCAGCATCAGGAGAACGCCGCGGAGGGTCTCTCTCCGCTGGCTGCGACCCTGACCGCCGCGCTCCGCAAGGCCAACCACGCGGTGTTTGAAGCCGGCCAGGGCCAGAAAACGCGGGCGGGCATGGGAGCAACCGTGGTGGCGGCCCTGGTGCGCTCTAATTCGCTGTGTATCGGTAATGTCGGTGATAGCCGCATTTACCTCATCCGCAACGGCGCGATTGAGCAGCTTACGGAAGACCACTCGCTGGTGATGGAGCAAGTGCGGCGCGGTTATCTCACGGTAGAGCAGGCGCAGGAATCGGACTTGCAGAACATCATCCTGCGAGCGCTGGGTTCGGAAGAAGAGATTAAGCCTGATCTGGAAGACCTGATCGCGCTTCCAGGTGATGTGCTGCTCCTGACCACCGATGGCCTGACCCGCAGGGTGCGCGACGAGGAAATCAAGGCGATGATCGCTTCATCCCGCTCCCTGGAGCAGGCCTGCGACGCCCTGATTCAGGCGGCAAAAGACCGGCGGGGTGACGATAACATTACCTGTCTGCTGGTGCGGATTGTGGACCGTCCGTGGTACAAAGGCATTCTTAGGAAGCTGTTTCCCGGAGGCCGTGAATGGCAAAACTCTATCTAAAGTTCGAACAACAGCTATTGAAGGAAGTTACCCTTGAGCCGGGCACGCTGACCATCGGCCGGCTACCGGACAATAAGCTGCAGATCGACAACCTTGCCGTCTCCGGCCATCATGCCAAGGTCACGGGCGAAGGGAACCAGTACGTCATCGAAGACCTGGGATCGCTCAATGGCACCTACGTGAACAATCAGCGTGTCGGCAAGGCCACTCTGAATGACGGCGACCAGGTGCTGATCGGTAAGCATGTAGTCCAGTTCCGCGAGGAGCAGCCGGCCGCCGCGCCTCCTCCGGCCCCGAAACCCGCGGTCGGCAACCTCGATCCAACGGTGATGATCGATACCAAGAAATCGCAGGAATTGTTCGCGGGCATGAATGCCGGCCCCGCCCCAGCGGCTCCGGGAATTCCGGCGGCGTCATCAGCTCCGGCGGTTCCGGCGAAAGAGCGGATTGGCATGCTCAGCGTTTTGGATGGACGCACCGATCAACCGCAGTACGTGTTGGCCGGCAAGATGACGATGATCGGTAAGTCGCCCATGGCTTCCATCCGGTTGAAGGGACTTTTCGCGCCGAATACCGCGGCCCTGATCAGCCGGCGCGACAATAAATATTTCATTGCAGCCTCAGAAGCCAAGATCAAGATCCGTATCAACGGCGACAATATCACCGGACAGCAGGAGCTCAAAGACGGAGACATTGTCGAGGTCGGAAATATCAAAGTAGCATTTAGTTTTCAGGAGTAAGCGGAGGGTCCGGGGCCCCACGCTCGTTGTCTTGGATAACCTTTCACTGGATTGCGAGTCAAAATTCTCATGAAAAATCTTTCCATATTTGTGTGCGCATGCGCACTTTTGGTCCCAGCGTTCGCACCGTTTTCTTTGGCGCAAAACAAAGCGCCGGCGGATGATTCGGCACTGCCTTACACGCCCAGCCTTGACGTGAGCGCCATGGATCGCTCCGCTGATCCCTGTGTTGACCTTTACCAGTTCTCCTGTGGTGGATGGCAGAAAAACAATCCCATCCCGCCTGACCAGACGTCATGGTCGGTTTACGGAAAGCTATACCAGGACAACGTAAAGTTCCTGCGCGGAATCCTGGAGCAGGCAGCCTCGGACAAGGGCAAGCGTGACCTGGTGACACAGGAGATCGGCGACTTTTACGCGTCGTGCACTGATGAAGCAGCGGTGGAGAAGCGCGGCGTTTCCGCCATCAGGCCGCAGTTGGATGGGATCGCAAAACTCAAATCAGCCAATGAAATGGCGCCGCTGGTGGCGCAATTTCACCTGGGTGGCGTGGGCACTCTCTTCAATGCCGGATCAAACCAGGACCCCGACAACTCTGAAGCGCAGATCGCCAGCGTCGGCCAGGGCGGGCTTGGGCTGCCTGATCGCGACTACTACGTGAAGGACGACGCAAAATCGAAGGAGATCCGCGAGCGTTACGTGCAGCACGTGCAGAAGATGTTCGAGCTTCTCGGCGATAGTCCGGAAGCGGCCCAGAAAGGCGCCGCGACGGTCATGCGTCTTGAGACCGCGCTGGCCAATGCATCGATGACGCGCGTGGAGCGCCGCGATCCCTACAAGCGCAAGAACAAGATCAAGGTCGCGGAGCTGCAGGCCCTGGCGCCGAACTTCAACTGGCAAGCCTATTTCGTAGCGCTCAAGGCGCCGCAGTTTGAGATCGTGAACGCCGCTCCTCCCGCGTTCTTCAAGGAACTCAACGCCCAGCTTGGCAGCGCGTCAGTGGACGATTGGAAAAGCTATCTGCGCTTTCACCTGGTGAGCGGCTACGCGGAGTATCTGTCCTCCGTCTTTGTGAATGAAGATTTTGCTTTCTATCGCAAGTACCTTCGCGGAGCGCAAGAGCAGGAGCCGCGCTGGAAACGTTGTGTACAACAAACGGACGGCCTTTTGGGCGAAGCGCTGGGGCAAGCGTTCGTTGCCAAGGTCTTCGGGCCTCAATTGAAAGCCACCACGCTCGATATGGTGCACCGCATTGAGAGCGCCATGGAGTTGCGTATCCAGCAGCTTGACTGGATGGGACCTGAGACCAAGCAGCAGGCTCTGACCAAGCTGCATGCCATCCGCAACAAGGTCGGCTATCCCGACAAGTGGCGCGATTACAGTTCGGTGAAGATAGCGCGCGGCGATTATCTCGGCAACATCGAGCGTACCAGCGAGTTCGAGCGCCACCGCAACCTCAACAAGATCGGCAAGCCTGTGGACCATGGAGAGTGGGGCATGAGCCCGCCCACGGTGAATGCCTACTTCAATCCACAGATGAACGACATCAACTTCCCCGCGGGTGTTCTCCAGCCGCCGCTCTATGACGCCAAAATGGACGACGCACCCAACTACGGCAACACCGGCGGCACCATCGGCCACGAGTTGACGCACGGCTTTGACGATCAGGGAGCAAAGTACGATGCCAGGGGCAATCTGAAAAACTGGTGGAGCCCGGAAGACAAACAGAAATTCGAGGAACGCACGAAGTGCATTTCCGACCAGTATGCGCAATACGTGGTCGTGGATGACATTCACATCAACAGCAAGCTCACGCTGGGTGAAGACGTGGCGGATCTGGGCGGCGAGATTCTCGGCTATATCGCGTGGAAAGACGCGACCAGGGACAAAAAGCTGGAGCCTGCGGATGGACTGACGCCGGAGCAGCGTTTCTTTGTCGGATTCGCCCAGTGGGCGTGTTCCAACGACCGTCCTGAGCTGCTGCGCGTGCGCGCTCTGACTGATCCTCATTCGCCCTCTAAATACCGGATCAACGGAGTAGCCGTGAACATGCCGCAATTTCAGGAAGCGTTTCAGTGCAAGGCCGGCCAGCCCATGGTGCGCGAGGACCGCTGCAAAGTCTGGTAGCGGTCGCTATCCCACGGCGGCGAAAATCTTTTACTACACCCGGCGCAAGACCCGAACCGCCGGTGGAAAGGCGGCCGAGACAGGAGGCTCCGATGCAGTCCGAATGGCAAAGCCTTCGAGGCTCGGAGACCATTCTGTTCGTGGAAGATGAGGACTCTCTTCGCGACGTGGTCGTGAATTTCCTCAGCGATCTGGGTTATCGCGTGCTTGCCGCCACCAATGGAGCAGAGGCCATCCATCTGGCGGGTAACTATCCCGGTGTCATCAATCTCCTGGTAGCGGACGTTGTGATGCCGGAGATGAGCGGCCCGGAGGTCGCGGAAAAAATCCTGCAATCACGCCCCGATGTCCAGGTGATCTTCGTTTCCGGCTTTCCCCAAGGCAAGCTGGAAAAGTTCTCCGAACATCATGAAACGATCATCCTGGTTGAGAAGCCTTTCACTATCAAGACGCTGACCATGAAGATGCGCGAAGTGCTCGACGCCTGACGCGCTTGCCGTATCCTTTGTGACACACTTCGCGGAAGTCCGGACACGCTTGACCCTCGAGAATGCATAAGCTAACTACTTATTAAATCAATAGCTTGGACGCTGGCGGCAGAATTGCTTAAATCTCCGGTAACGACAAATTCGTTACCGGAGGCACACAATGGAATTCGAAAGAGAACCTTGCGCCAGGCCCAAGTGGTTTCTGTTCTGGATCGTGCTCTGGCTTACCGCGCTGCTGGCGATGTTTCCGCTCATGGCTCACTGCTGATTCCAGGCGAAGAGTTTGTCCGAGCCAGGGAAGGCGCCGGATTGCATAAATTTTCACAGAACGCGAACGCGGAACTTGCATCTATAGATCGAAGGAGCCAATCCTACGCTCCCGGATTCCAGTTCTATAAGCGAGAAGGAGGGGTAATGCTTTCAAAATGCGCAAACCCATCTTGCTCGAACCAGCTGATCTACTTGCGCCAGGGCAAGCTTTTTGTAATGGAACATGCACCGGAAACGGCGGCGCGGTTGGAAAATCCAACGTCCACCAAAGCGAAACCAGTGCAGCGCGTAGAGCATTTCTGGCTGTGTGGCCCATGCTCCGCGGACATGACGCTCACCTACGACCAGCAAAGCGGCGTGCGAATTATTCCCAAGGAGCAAAAGTTCGCGCGCGCGGCTGCGTCTTGACCCTGATTGGTGCATCCAGCCAGCGGGAGGACGGCCTCCCGCTTCTTGTAATGACGTTTAGGGCCGCGGATCACGCTGATATTTTCCCGTCCACGAATACCAGCGGATCTTGAGCGCGTCGGCTCCCATGCGCAGTCCATCCTGATAAACGGAGAGCGTGGAGCGCTCGTCATGGGACCAGATCACCGGCACCTCCGCGACTTTCATGTTCAACTTGTGGGCGAGAAACAGGACCTCAGGATCGAATCCCCAGCGGGCAATGCGCTGGAGCGGAAAGATCTTTTGCGCGGCTTCGCGCGTAAACGCTTTGAAGCCGCACTGCGTATCGTGGTAGGGAAACCACAGGAGCCCGCGCAAGTATAGATTGTAGACGCGTCCCAGAATCTGGCGCTTGAGCGGCTGGCGCTGCACTTGAAGAGACGAATCGAGCCAGCGCGATCCAATGGCGACGTCAGCGCCTTTTTCCATCTCTACGAAAAGTTTTATCGCCTCGGAGATCGGAGAAGAGAGATCAGCGTCAGTGAACAGTAGGACCTTGCCGCGCGATTGCAGCATGCCGTGGCGCACGGCATAACCTTTTCCGCGATTGCCCGGGTTCCGGAGAAGACGCACCTCGGGATTCGCGGCGGCGTAGTGAGTGATCAGCTCCGGAGTCCCGTCGCGCGAGCCATCGTCCACCACGATCACTTCAGCGTTCCACCTTTGCCGGCGGAGGTGCGTGACCACCTCGTCCAGCGTGGCGCCGATGCGCTTGCGCTCGTTATAGGCAGGGACAACAATACTGTATTGTGGCTGTGCTTGATCCAGGCGGGAACTATACCAAGGGAACTCCTGTATTGCCAAACTCAAGCGGCTTGCTCTCTCTTTCTCAGCATGGCAAAAAAACCGGACACCAATTCGGGGTCCCACAGGCCCTGGCGCGCTTCCAGCAGCATGGTTTGCTCGGCTTCTTCGTGAGTGAGCGCCGGCTTGTACGGACGCGCCGTGCGTAACGCATCATAGACGTCCACCACCTGGAGCACACGGGCAGTGAGTGGGATATCCGTCCCTGACAGTCCGTCGGGATAGCCAGTGCCGTTCCAGTGCTCGTGGTGATGGCGAATGATGCCCAGTACATTGCGGAATGACCGGAGCGGACGGCAGATGGCTTCACCGATTTCCGGGTGCTGCTTCATGATCTTCCATTCTTCTTCGGTAAGCCGCGCTCCCTTTTTGAGAATGTCATCGGGAATCGAGACCTTGCCCAGATCGTGCAGATAGCCGCCGCGTTTCAACGCAATGATGCTGTCGCCATCCAGGCCGAGGAAGTGCCCAAGTTCGGAGGCGTAGCTTGACAGCCGCTCACAGTGGTTGCCGGTATAGGGGTCGCGCGCTTCAATGCCCAGCGCCAGCGCCACCAGCACGGCCTCCGCGTTCTCCAGTTCGTCGGTAAATTCTTTTAGCTTGAGCAGAGCGCGCACGCGGGCGAACAGCTCTTCCGGATAGAGAGGCTTGCTCAGGAAATCGTCGGCTCCGGCTTCAATGCCGCGCACGCGGTCGTCGCGATCGCTGAGCCCGGTGATCATAATAACGGGAACAAGCCGGGTAAATGGATCGTCTTTCAATTCCCGGCACAGCTCGTAGCCGGATTTTCCAGGCATGATCACGTCGAGTAACACCAGGTCAGGACGGTCGGAATGCACCAGGTCTTTGGCTTCGTCGGCGTCGGTGGCGATCATGACCTCGTAGCCGCGCGATCCCAGCAATTCGCGAAGAAGAAGCAGCGTGTCGAGCTTGTCGTCTACAACCAGGATTTTGGGCGCCCGCCGGGGGATTACGTGGTCCGGGGAGCGTTGCGGCTCTGCCATGATTGCTTGATGAGAATGGAACCGGAGGCCGAAGGTTGCATTGAGAAGAGGTGTGGGTATTTTATCTTTGACGCTCGATTGTCGATCAGGGAGGGCTTGATGTTCGTGAATATTCTTGTCTTTACTCATGTTTCATTATGTCAGGGAAGACTGGCGGGCGACAGGCATGTCCCGAAGGACATGTACGCACGTGTCCTCAGTAAGCACCACAGGCCCGGCGAACTTTCACCGGGCCCGTGAGTTTGTCCGTTATTGCTTCAGCTTGAGCTGAAGGTTATTTTTTCTTCGTTCCACCTTTTTTGGTGGAAGTTCCAGTCCCTGTCGCGGCGCTTTTCCGTTTGCCCTTCTTTGCCGGGGCTTTCTTTGCCGGCGCCTTCTTGGGAACTTCGCGGCCGCCGATCAGCGAAAGCGAGTCGACAGCGTTGAATGGATACTCCTGGACCGACTGCTGACCAGTGCCTTGGAGTGTGATGTCCACGCGGCGGTTGCTGGCCCAGACGATTTTCTGCATGTTCTGCTTCTTGAGCATTCGGGCGCGCTCTTCCGCGCTCAGTTCAGGATTGGCATCCACCAGCGCCTTTACCTGGGCCGCGGTCAGGTTCTTTTCCTTACCGTGGGCCTGAGTATCGACGTTGGAAGCAGGCACGCCCTGCGACGCCAGATAGTTCCTGACGGCGGCAGCGCGTCGCTCGGAGAGCGCTTGGTTGAACTTGGAAGATCCACGCGAATCGGCGTGCGCGTCAAGCAACAGACGTGCATCGGGCTTCACCCGCAGGTAGCTGCTGAAGTCCTTCGCCACGGTTTGCAGGGTCTGTTTCTGGCTCTCCACCAATCCGGCGTCGGGCTGTTTCACCGTCGGTTTGTTGAGAGCGAAGTAGACGCTGCGGAGCGTCAGGCTGCGAGGCCTGACGTCGACAGTGGTCTGGCAATCGGCGGTGCCGCCGCGGCCGTCATCCACGTGGCCGCTTACCGTCACAGCGCCTTGTGCCGTAGTGGTATCCAACTGCACCGAGGGACCCGAGCCGGTGATCTGTCCGCCGCTGGTCGTCCAGCTATAAGTCAGCGGATCGCCATCAGGATCGCTGGCCTGCGCCGTAATGCGCACAGGATCGCCGTTAACCACTGAACTCTTGTCGGCCGAGCAAGTCATGGTCGGCGGACGGTTCGGTTTCGGATTCACGGTGATGCTGGTGGTGCAATTCACGGTGTGACCGTGTCCGTCATCCACCGCGGTGGTCACCGTGTAGCTGCCAGGAGCAACGCCAGCGGAGTTCCAGCGAACTTCAGCGCCTGTGCCTTCCACCTTGCCGCCATTGGTCGACCATGTGTAGGTCAACGGATCGTTATCCGGATCGCTGGCCTGTACGTTGACGACGATGCTGTCGCCTGAGTCGGCGATGACCATCGTGGGCGTGGCCGAGCATGTCGCCACGGGAGGTTTGTTCGTCACCGGTGGCGGAACATAGGGCGCCGGGAAACCGAAGCGGAACACCACGCCTGAGGACAGGCGCGCACCGCTCTGCCGGTTCTTACCGTTCGAGTCATTGAACTTGGTCAGCAGGTAGTCTGCCTGGAACAACCGCCACGCGAAGCGCTTGCCGGTCAGGTCCAGTCCGCCGCCGAATGCGGTAGCGAAAACGTTGGAGTGGGTGGTAAATCCTCCGTTGCGTGAAGCGCCTATGCGCGCCGCGCCGAAGAGCGGCTGCACAAACGGCGCCCAGTGCTTGTTGGTGTGCGAAGTGAACTTTGGACCGAACATCCAGGTCCACATGGTGGCGCCTTGTCCGGGATTAATGTCGGTGAAGTTATATCCGCCAACTTCTCCCGTGAGTCCAAACCAGCTATTGAGGTTTCCCGTGACGGAGCCAACGCCGCCGTGGAGATTAAACGGGCCGTTGCTGTTCGTCGGGGGAGGCGGGCCGATCTTCAGTCCACCGTTAATATTGGTGTGCACCCACGAATAGCCCAAAAAAATCTCAGCCGCGGGTGTGTTCTCGTTCCGCGACGTGGATGAGGACTTTGACGCTTGGGGCGCCGGGGCCGGGGGAGCAGCCTGGGGCGTAGTAGCCGGAGTGCCGGCAGTGCTGGCATCGACCGCCGTGCTGTCCGTGCCTTTCTTAGCTGCATCTTCGGCAAAGGCTGCCGTCAACATGAAAAACCCTAGAACTGCCACCGCAACAACTCGCATGCTGAATCGCATCGTTTCCTCCTGAAGAAACTTTCTGGAAAATTTTCTGGGATACGCTAAAGCTCTGAAAACAGGTAGTCCATGGGACTTTGTAGTATATACTCCAGCTACTCACAACGGCGACGTTTTCTCTCTATGGGATTCTTTTTTTTAACTCCAGCCTTATAATTGCCGACTATGTCCGGGTTCAGGTCGTGGTTGCCGTTTATTTTCCTGCTCACCGCTGGCGGCTTTGCCGCACCCAAGCCGCACTCCATCTTTCTCGGCCAATGGCACACGGTAAAGACGCTAGACCCATCTCCCGCTCACACCTTCAGGATCAGAAGATTGATCGTGGACGGGCGGGTAAAAGAGTATACGACGGGCCTGCCGCATGATGTCACCGACAGATTGTTCGTCATAGAGCGTGCCTATCGGCTCAATGATTCGCTACCCGACGATTCCGCGAAGACGCCGCGCTGGACATGGCAGGTCGGAGGCTGGATCAGCGTAGACCGCATGACAGGCCATGTGGCGGCGCTGAATTTACCGTCCTTCGATCCTGTGGTCTCGGCAGCGAGTTGGTATCGCGATTACGTGGCCTATTGCGGCGTATCCGACGACGGCGGCAAGTTCTATATGATGGTTTCACAGTTGGGCCGGCGCAAGCCGATTTTGAAGAAGGAATTTTCCGGCTCGTCTTGCGCCGCACCAAAATGGGAACGCGCTCCCAGCCGCGTGACATTCGTCCCGCCGGATGGCGCCAAGGCCACTTTTATCGTACAAGGCCGCTCCGTTGATCCCATGGAGAGCCCCGGACAGGAGGAAGGCCAACAGTGAAGAGTCTGCAGGAGTATCTTGACGAAGCCGCTGTGGCGCACGGTCACTTGTGCGCCGGACAAGTGCTGGGCGTGCGCATGGCCATGCTTGGTCTCAAGAAGCTGAGCATCGACGATCCCAAAGGCAAAGACCGCAAGCGCCTGGTGACATTCGTGGAAATTGATCGCTGCGCGACAGACGCGGTGGGCGTGGTTACGGGTTGCCGCCTGGGCAAGCGCGCGCTAAAGTTTCGCGACTGGGGAAAAATGGCGGCCACGTTTGTTGATCTCGAAAGCGGCAAGGCTGTCCGCATCGCCGCGCGCGAGTCATCCAAGGGGCTGGCGAAGAGTATGCATCCTGAAATTCCGGAAAAGAACAAACAGCAGATGCTGGCCTACCAGGAAATGACGGACGAGCAATTGTTCCAATCGCAGTGGGTGCACGTCGAGCTGCCGCCGGAAGAGCTGCCCGGATATAAAGGCGAACGCGTGGTCTGCGCGCAGTGTGGCGAAGGAATCAATTTCCAAAAAGAAGTGCGCCGCGGGGGAAAAGCGCTATGTCGCGCATGTGCCGGCGAGCGCTACTACCAGCCTATTACGTGAGCGCATCCGGCTCTATTCACTTGGCGTGAGATACGCTCAGCGGATACAAATCAACCAGATACTTGCCCTGGTCACTGTCGATCGGATCAAGGTCGAATAACAGTTGGTTGGACCCCGAAATGGCCCTGCTGCGGAAATAGTAGATCTTTCCCGATTCCGCTGTGAAGTGGGCGAGTTGGATTCGTTCTGGCTTGGAGCCCGATTGCGGCTTCACACAAACATGATGCTCTCCCGGCTCGACCGAAACGAAGAAATAAGAGTTGTGCTGGTTGGCGCCGACCCACGCTCCGTCCAGTCCTACTTTCGTCGTTCCGCAACCTCCGATGCAACTTACTTCGCCCATGTCCTGGACGAAATAAACCAGCGCCTTCCGTGGCTCGGGCTGTGCGAGTGTGTGTTGGGAATTGTCCCGCTTCACGTCGAAGCTGATATCTCTCGGGCCGCAAGCTGGCGGAGTCACTGCTGACTTGTCCTGGGTAAATGTGGATGCTGCCAGAAGGATGGCGACAAGAATCGCTCTCACGGCTCTCCCCCGAACTGTTTTCTTACATCCACCGCGCATCGCGGTCGTGAACGTGTTTCTTATGCTTCTGGTGATGGCGATGATGTTTTCTGTAATCGCGGTCGCGGTCTCGATCGTCATTCCGGACCATGGCAAACGAAAAGCTGTTGAGAAGCAGCGTCAGGCCGAGAAGCACTACCAGACGGAGTTTGCTCATATGCCCTCCTCTTAGACTGCAGACGAAGTGCTTATGCTGATGGGCCCATTATCCCCCCAAAACAGGCACAGGCCGCTAAGAAAATTTGATGAACAATGCCGCCTATGGGGATGCCAATCCGAGCTGCTCTAAACTGGCTGCCAGTTCTTCCAGCGACTCCACGCGTGGGGTTGCGGTATTCGAGTAGGCCCCGCACACATCCATAAGCACTGCATGTAATTCGGCATTGCGCGCGCCCAGGTAGTCGATGGAGTAAATGTCGCCGATGTAGACGCTCTTCTCCGCTGTAACTCCCAGCGAATCGAGCGCCGCTTGAAAGATGCGCGCATCCGGCTTCTCGTGACCAACCGCGCCCGAATCCGTGATTCTGGTAAAGCAGCCGCCGAGCCCGCACTTTCCCAGCAGCTCCGCCACACGGCCGTCGGAGTTGGAAATTACGCCGAGTTTATAGCGTCGTCCCAGTTCCTCGATGGTGGCCCGCGTGCCTGGCAGAACACGTGTCCAGTTGGCAGAGGTGCGCGCGGCGCTGACCAGGGCGGGAAGGGCAGCGTCATCGATTGCCAGGTCCTCGAGCACACAGCGATAGTAGGTTTCCCAATACTGCTGGTCCACGCGCCCGGCCTGCATCATCAGTGCGTCCATCTCACGCTTGGCGCGGCGCTCGGCGGCAAAGAGTTGCGCTTGCTCGGGACGCACGCCACGCTCCAGCAGCGGAGCCAGCGTGACTTCGAGATTGGGAAATACCAGAGTGGAACCTACGTCGAAGAAGACGGCTTCGAGGGGCATAGATCTAATTCTAAAACCCCAAGCGAAAAAGAAGGCCGCGAATGGACGCGAAATGACGCGAAGATCAAGCCTGAATTTCGTGTTCATTCGCGTACATTCGCGGCTTTAAAGCCTTCAGGCCATCCTCGCCGCGCTTCGGGGTTTCAGGAAAATTTGATATCGTATGCGCCATGCGAACCAGGTTCTTTTTGCATTGCGTAGTAGTTCTCACTCTTTGTACGTCTCTCAGCGCCGGCGACTACCTGCACGCGTCGCATGTCTCGCTGGACCATGAAGGCGAACGCTGGGCTAGGCGAACCCTGAAAAAGCTCTCTTTGGAAGAGAAAATCGGGCAGATGTTCATGGTTCGCGTGTTGTCAAAATTTGTCAACGTTGAAGACCCGGACTACCAAAAACTTCGCGAGCACATAGCCCGTTACCATCTTGGTTCCATTTTGCTCACAGTGCCTTCCGAAGGCCCTTTTCTCTTAAAAAGCGAGCCATATGAGGCTGCAATGCTCATAAATGGGCTGCAACGCGAGTCCCGGTTTCCGCTGATTGTGGCCGCGGACTTTGAGCGGGGGCCCTCCATGCGGCTCAATGGGGTCACGCCCTTTCCCCATGCCATGGCCTTTGGCGCTGCGGGAAAGCCGGAGTTGGCCGAGGAGTTTGGCCGGATCGTCGCCCGCGAATCCCGTGCAATCGGAGTGGAGTGGAATTTCTTTCCCGTAGCCGACGTCAATTCCAACCCGGAGAACCCCATCATCAACACCCGGTCTTTCGGCGAAGATCCGGCGCAGGTCAGCGCTCTCGCCGCGGCTTACATACGCGGAGCGCGCCAGGAGGGTCTGCTGACCACCGCCAAGCATTTTCCCGGACACGGCGACACGGCCACAGATTCACATCTTGGTGTTGCGACCGTGAGCCGCACGCGCGAGCAGATCGAGCAGATTGATCTGGCGCCGTTTCGCGGCGCCATTGACGCCGGAGTTGACGGCATTATGGTGGCGCACGTGACCGCTCCCGCGTTGGAGCCGGACGCCAACAAAGTCGCCACTACATCGCCAGAGATCGTCGGCAATTTGTTGAAGAAGGAATTGCGGTTTCGTGGTCTGGTCGTGACTGACGCAATGGAGATGGGCGGCCTCACGCGTTTGTATCCCCAGGGCGGAGGCGCGGCCAGCGGTCGCGCGGCCGTGGACGCGGTGCGGGCGGGAAATGATCTGCTGATTCTGCCCTCTGATCTTGAGGGCGCGTATTACGGGCTGCTCCACGCTGTCCGTTCGGGAGAGATTGCCGAATCGCGCATTGATTACTCCGTACTGAAGATCCTTGAAGCCAAGGCCAGCGCCGGTCTGAACAAAGCGCGGCTGGTGGATGTGGGAGCAATATCGTCGATCGTGGCCAAACCGGCGAACCTGGAGTTTGCCGACCGGGTGGCGGGCGCTTCTATTACGCTGGTCCGGGACAATGGCCAGGTGCTTCCGCTCAAAAATCGGGGAACCTCGGCCGCGCCTTCCCCGTATGGTTCAGTAGAGCATCCGGCGGAGCCTTTGGTGTGCGTGGTGCTTACGGACGACGTGCGGACTGAGAATGGGCGGCGTCTGGAACGCGAGCTGCGTGCGCGCATACGCGACGTTCGCATCCTGTATGTCGATCCGAGGATCGCGTCAGGGATGGCGCCTCTGGTGCAACAGGCCGTAATTTCAGCGGAGAAAGTAGTGGTCGCGGTTTATATGGTCCCGACAGCAGGCAAATCGGTGAAGAACGAGAACGGGACGCAAGCCAACAGCGTGGCCCTGGCGCAAACGCCGGCCGCAATTTTGCAATCCATTCTGGATACCGCCCGGCAGAAGACTGTGGTGGTGGCGTTTGGATCGCCGTACATAGCCGCGGATTTTCCGCAAATTGAGAGTTATTTGTGCGCCTTCTCTAATGTCTCTATTTCAGAAGCGGCCGCGGTCCGAGCGCTGTTCGGAGAGACGCCATTGCAGGGCCGTCTGCCCGTTTCCATTCCGGGTTTCGCTCCGCGCGGGACGGGAATAACGCAGATAAGTCACGCAGATAATCGACGATGAGGGAGTTAGTTATGAAGCAATTCAGATTCTCAACCGCACTCTCGGGTCTGGCCCTTCTGATCGCGCTCGGCGGGTGCACCATATACACGCACGAGAGCAAAGGAGAATCCGGCAAGAAGAATGAAGACGTGGACATTCGCACTCCCGTGGGCTCGCTAAGCGTCCACAGCGGAGACGTCGACGCCAGAGCCACCGGTTTGAGCGTCTATCCGGGTGCTCGGGTCACCACGGGCCACAGAGACAACGACAGCAGCGCCAACGTGAACATCGACACTTCGTTCTTTGGGGTCAAGGTTGTCGCCGTAAAATTCTCGAGTGATGATGCGCCCGACAAGATACTGGCCTTCTATCGCAAAGACATGGCGAAATACGGCAACCTGATCGAGTGTGACACAAAAACGACATCCTTTCAGGTGAAGAAACACAACGCCGATGCTCCCGTAACCTGTGATGACAATGGCGGGAGGCGTAGCGCCAAAGAATTGAAGGCGGGTATTGAGAGCAATCAGCACGTTGTGGCGGTCGAACCGAAAGGCAGCGGCTCTGAGTTTGCTCTGGTCTTTGTGCGGCTGCGCGACACCAAAGACACGATCTAGACATTTCGCGGAATCCCGCATTGTGAGATTCGAGGGTGCCGAAGAGCTCTGGATAAAGTGTTTCCAGAAAAACGCCGGATAAATTAAAAGCAATCGGTAAATCTACTGCTGTTTTCCAGCCACTCTCCTTTCGGCGGCCGAGGCATCCGAAAGAAAAGTCTCGGCATCAAACCCTCTCTTAGAATGGGCATTCGCGAGACGGTTGGGCTTGCCGGAATAACGTTCTATGACCTGCGGAGCAGTTCAAGGCAACAGCTGCTCCACCAAACCCCTGGCCGGGTAGAGTCAGCTCACACAGACTGAGCGAGCGTAGCAAACCAACCCATTCTGCGACGCTTCGAAATGAAGGGGCGTACCAAGCGATCAGAAGAAGCTTCTTCGCAAGAAACCGGCCATTTTCTCCGCGGCGTTTTAAAGACATGGAAAATCGTCCTGTGATCGGAAGACACCTATGCCTGCACACAATCGGGTGATTCGAACCGCCAAGAGTGACTTTTCGCGACGGCCGCTCACTGCCTTTGCCAAGGTTTCGACCGAACGCTCGGACGGAGCGGTAATCATCATATGAGACTGAATCAGACCATACTGCTACTGGCCGACCGCCGCATGAGCCCTACCGTGCGAGCGCTGAAGTCTGCCGGTTATCGCGTGCTGCTGAGTTTCACTCCAGATCATGCGGTTGCCGCGGTGGTGAACAACCAGGTGGACGCCGTGGTGCTGGACCAGTTGCACTTTGTGGTTACTGAGAACTGGTCAGTGGCGCAGTCTCTCAAGATGGTCAAGTCGGACCTCTGCGTGCTGCTTGTGGTTCGCGGCGAAATTGTCAGACGCACTATGCCCCGAGGGCTGGACGCGATCGTCCCCGATGGGGACGCCGCGGCTTTGATCAACACTCTCAGGGACTTGCTGAATCACAGCAGCGAGCAGAAATCGAGGCGCAGCGCGGTTGCCAAGCAAAGTGCTCTGCGTTAGCTTGAAAGAGTGGAGCCAAATTGCTATCGCTGCGGAGCGCACTTAGAAGAGCAGGTCACGTTCTGTCCTTCATGCCGCGCGCCGCAGATCAAAGTTTCAAGCGCACAAGAAACGTCCACTCCGGTAGAGGCAGGCGCGCCTGACACCTGGGGAACGTCTCCGCCGCCCCGGCCGTTGCCGGGCGCTGCTGCGGTATCGCAGAAAATCCAGTGGAAAAGTTTTTTCCAGATTGCCTTGCCGTTGGCGATGGCCAATGGAGTGCTTACGTCTCTGGTACCTCCGTTGGGCTTGCTGATATTTCTTCCCGGCAGCGTGCTCTGGGCAATCTTCATCTATCGGCGCCGCGTCCCGGGGCTGCTCTCCACCGGACGTGGAGCGCAACTAGGCTCGGTTCTCGGATTGTTGAGCTTTGCGCCCTTCGCGGTTTTCTTTTCACTGTGGATTTCTCACAATCGCGGCGAGGTCCACCAGGCCATGGTCCGGGCTTTCGAGGACGCGGCGGCAAAGAATCCTGATCCTGGTATTCAGCCCATGGTGCAGTTTTTCACCGGCACCACGGCCGGCATGGTTGTGATCACGCTGCTTGTGCTTGCCTTCATTCTTGTCCTGTTCCTTCTTTTTGCCGCTGCCGCCGGCGCGCTGGCTGTGGCGTTTTCGCGCGACAAGCTGCGGAATTAGCGTTTACTATTTAATAACCCTAAGACCAGCAAACCCAGAGCCCACGCCAGCATCTACTCTGACTGGCATTCAGGTACTGTCATTGCATTTTGGATACCTCGCACTGCATCGGGAAGGCACCTATTGCGCAAAGAAAAAGTACCGTAATTCAGTGGAGGGCCCATGCGGTCTGGTTTCAGGCTTGGTCTTAGCGTCTGTCTGTTCGCGATTACTCTCGCTGCAGTTTCCGTCATCGGCTGCGGAGGAGGCAATGTCGCCCCTCCCCAGACTGGCACGGCAACCCCCCCTTCGAGCATTCCCGGCACGCCGCCACCGACTACGCCGCCACCACCCACGCCGCCACCGCCGGCGCCACCACCACCGACAGCTACTTCTGCGCCAGTGGTGCTGGTGGTGGAAGAAAACCACGCGTATTCCAGCGTGATCGGCAGCGCGTCCATGCCGTATCTCAACAGCCTGGCGAACCAGTACTCCCTGGCGACCCAGTATTTCGCTGACACGCATCCTTCCATCGGAAATTACATGATGATGACCACAGGCCAGATCGTCACTAATGACGACACATTCAACGGTCCGGTCAGCGTCGACAACATCGTGCGCCATCTGCTCCAGTCCAACAAGACCTGGAAGGCATACGCGGAGAGTCTGCCCAGCGTGGGCTATACCGGCGGTGACGTTTTTCCGTACCTGCATCACCACAATCCGCTCTCTTATTTCACTGACGTGACCAACAGCGCGACGCAGCAGCAGAACCTGGTGCCGTTTACCCAGTTCGCCGCGGACCTGCAAAACGGACAACTGCCCAACTTCAGCTTTGTGACGCCGAACGCAAACGATGACGCGCACGACGGCACGCTGCAACAGGCCGATAGCTGGCTGCAAAGCAATATTGGCCCGCTGCTCTCCAGTCCGCAGTTCCAGCAGGGCGGAATCCTCATTGTGGTTTTTGACGAATCCGTGGACACTGACACCGCCCACGGCGGCGGACATGTCGCCATGGTGGTGGCCGGACCGCGGGTGAAGAAGGGCTTCCAGACCTCGAACTTTTATCAGCATGAAAACCTGCTGAAGTTCATCGCCACCTACCTCGGCATTGACACCAACATCGGGGCAGCAGGCGGCGCTTCCGCGATGAGCGAAGTACTACAGTAAGAACGATTGTTAAATAACGAATGGAGCGCAGGCGCCCTCGCCTGCGTTTCTTTTTTGATCTGATGAAGCGTTACCCGCCGATGTGGACCATGCTACGCGAGGGTTTGACGAACCCTGGTTCGCCAATATGATGGCGCGCTTCCTTGTGGCCGATTACGGAATGAATGTAAGCAGCCAGTGCCGCGTCGTCGGCGCCGGCGTGCATGCGTCCCGCGAGATCGTGGTCGAGCAATGAGAACAGGCAGGTGCGGATCTTGCCGTCGGAGGTGAGACGCACGCGCGAGCAATGCCCGCAGAAGGGATGAGACACCGGCGCGATGATCCCGATCTCGCCCAGGCCGTCATCGAAGGTGTAGCGCCGTGCCGTCTCGCTGAGCGCGTTGGGAAGCTGGCGCACCGGACGGAACTGGTTCAGTTTCTCCAGTACCTCATCGAGCGTGACGACGATCTCTTTCGTCCAGACGCGGTCTTCTTCCAGGGGCATAAACTCAATGAAGCGGACAATCACGCCTTCTTCGCGCGAGAAACGGGCAAACTCGACGATCTGGTCGTCATTGAAGCCACGCAAGAGCACGCAGTTGACCTTGACCGGCTCCAGTCCGGCGTGCCGGGCGGCGCGGATTCCCGCGAGCACGTTGTCATATCCGTTGGCAACGCGCGTGATGCGGGCGAACTTGTCGCGGTCCACCGCGTCCATGCTGACGGTGGCGCGGCGCAACCCAGCATCTTTGAGCGGCTGGGCCATCTCGGCCAGCAAATGCCCGTTGGTGGTCACAGCAATGTCGGGCGTCTCGCCGTTGAGCGTGCGCAGCTTCGCGATCTGGCGGACAAAATCCACAATCCCGCCGCGCAACAGCGGCTCACCACCGGTCAGCCGCACTTTTTCAATTCCCAACTCGACAAAGAGCCGGACCATCCGCAGATAGTCGGCGAACGGAAGTTCGGCATACTGCGCGCCCTCATTACCAGTGCGGCAGTAAACGCACTTGTAGTTGCACCGGTCAGTGATGCTGACCCGGAGGTCGGTAATGTCTCGCCCGTGTTGATCGCGTAGGCGCATGAAAAAATTGGGTAATTGAGTAATTTCGTAATTGGGCAATTGAAACCCGGTAACGCATGCGGTTTTCAAATTACCAATTACAAATTACCCGATTACAAATTTGTGTGAATTGCAGGGACGAGGAAAGGAAGGCGCGTAAACGCGAGGTCCCTTTCCAAATGGGAGGCCCGGATGTTTCCATCGCAGACCCTTGTCCTTGCAAATCGCAAGGAGCCGCCACAATCACCCGGTATGCCTGAGGGCAAAGGTGGTCGGAACCTGAAACATATTATAGAGCGGGCTTTCGGCGAAAGATAGAAGCGTGTATCGGGTCTACTCCCACAAGCCTACATGCCGTCGTAATTCGGTCCGCCGCCGCCCTCGGGGGGCACCCAGGTAATGATCTGGTACGGGTCCATGATGTCGCAGGTCTTGCAGTGTACGCAGTTCGATGGGTTCAGATGGATGACTTTGCCTGAGGCCACGTCTGCCGCTTCAACCATCTCATAGACATTTGCCGGACAGAAGTTCTGGCATGGATTGCCAAACTCGGTGACGCACCGCGTGTTGCAGATGTTGGTGTCGTGGATGATCAAGTGTGACGGCTGGTCCTCTTCGTGCTTGGTGCCGGAGTGGTAGAGGTCGGTCAGCTTGTCGAAGGTGAGCTTGCCGTCGCCTTTGGCTTTGCCCAGGATCTGTGCGCGCTCGCCGCCGTCGGCGGGCAATTCGTCCAGGTGCTTCATGCGCTCGTGGCCCGGATGCGAGGAATAGATCTCGTAGAGTCCGCGGCCCCCGGTCAGCTCCTGCAGGCCAGTGTGGAATATGCCGGAGAGCAGGCCGTTGGCGAATCCCTGATGGAAATTGCGAACGCGCCATAGCTCGTCCTTGATCCAGCTGGCGTTGACCTTGAGTTGAAAGTCCTGCAACTTGTCCGCGCTGAAGTTCGCGGCGAGCAGAGCTTCAAATGCGGTTTCCGCCGCCAGCATGCCGCTCTTGATCGCGAGATGTATGCCCTTTAGGCGCTGCGCGTTGAGGAAGCCGGCCGAGTCGCCCACGATCATCCAACCGTTGCCCGCGAGCCGAGGCAGCGCGTACCAACCGCCATAGGGTACGGTCTTGGCGCCGTAGCGGACCAGCTTTCCGCCTTGCAGCAGCTCCGCGACCATCGGATGCTTCTTAAACTCCTGCAATACGCGCTGCGGATCGGTCCGCGGATCAGCGTACTCAAGACTAGTGACATATCCGAGCGAGACCAGGTTGTCTTTGGCACCGTACATCCATGAACCGCCAAACTCTTTTGTGGTGAGCGGCCAGCCCAGTGTGAGAACGACCTCGCCTTTGCGGATGCGTCCGTGCGGCAGCTCCCAGAGCTCCTTCACGCCGACGCCGTAGGTCTGAGGATTGCGGTCTTTATCGAGATTGAAGCGGCCTATGAGCTGCTTGGTCAGCGACCCGCGCGTGCCTTCGGCCAGCACCGTAACTTTGGACTTGAGATCGTAGCCCGGCTCGAAGTTCGATTTTTTCTGGTTCTGCTTGTCGATGCCTTTGTCGTCAGTGCGGATACCGGTGACGCGATCGCCGTCAAACAAAAGCTCCGATCCGGCAAAGCCGGTGAACACGGTGATCCCGGCCTGCTCTACTTTTTCTCCCAACCACTTCACCAGGCGGTTGAGCGAGACCACGTAGTTGCCGTGGTCCTGCATGGGCGGCGGCATGAGCGGCGCGCGGAACGATTTGGTCTTCGTCAGGTAGTAAAAGCTCTCGTGCTCCACCTGCGCCTCGATCGGCGCTTCAGCCTGCCAGCCGGGAAGCAGTTCGTCGAGCGAGCGGGGATCGAGCACGGCGCCGGAGAGGCAGTGCTGTCCGACCTCGCGCGCCTTCTCGAGGACATAAATATTCTCTTTGCTCAACGGCGCATCAGGATGGCGGCGATTGTGCGCGTCAATCAGTTGCGAAAGGCGCAACGCACACGCCATTCCGGCAGGCCCGCCGCCGACAATGGTGACGTCCGCTTCCATCTGCGGACGCTCGATTCCCTCGATTGGTTTGCGGAAATA
>WNFI01642271.1_pt1 | contig 22671 bp, 23 predicted proteins | sample 5400471 | NCBI WGS metagenome assembly WNFI01 (sample SAMN13153348, study PRJNA577476) | soil metagenome | isolation source: 100 cm saprolite on Douglas fir-dominated hillslope | place: USA:California | collected 2013-09-17
CGCCGCAGACGCCCGACTGGGCGCGCCTCGGCAAGCGCGCCATTGCCCGCGCCGCGCGCGTGATGCTCTACACACCGCTGCCGCTCATCGGCGTGCGCGTGCACGAAGGGCCGCGGCACGCTACGCCACCTTGTCCAGCTGTTCGAGCGGGACACCGAGCGCCTCGGAATAGCGCCGCCTCAAGGACAGCGGCAGGCGGGCGAAAACGCCCGGGCGGAAGTGGCGCCGCACGCGCCAGCGCCACAGGCCGGTCGTCTGCGAGAGCAAGGGCACGTCCATGCGCGCCCTATACATATGGTATTCGAGCGGCGAGGTTTCGCCTGCCAGCACGCGGGCGCGCGCCGCTTGCGCGCGCCGCTCCAGGTCTTCGACCGCCTGGCGCGTGACGATCTCCTCGGCTTCCCAGCCGCGCGAGGCGACGATTCGCAGCTTGCCGTCCTCGGCCACCGCATAGACCGCCTTGCGGTTCCCGGCCAGCGTGGCGTTGCCCTCCTGCGGGACGTCGCGTTCACGCATGTGCCGCCCTCAGGTAGATGAAGCCGCTCGAGAAGCGGCCGCTCTCCGGCACGAAGCACAGAAGGCTCTGCCCGTCCTCCACCTTGCCGCTGCGCAGCAGCTCGTCGAGCATGATGTAGATCGCGGCGGACCCGGTGTTGCCGGTCGACGAGAGGTTCGTAAACCAGCGCTCCTGCGCGATCGGCAGCCCCGCGCGCTCGAGGCCTTTGACGATCTGCGGCCGGAAATACTCCGACGACATGTGCGGCAGGAACCAGTCAATGTCGCGCGGCGACAGCTTGCGTTGCGCGAGCACGCACTGCAGCGGCTTGACCAGCGTGTACTCCACCACGGCTTCATTGAGGAGCCTGACGTCCTGTTTGAGGGCGAACACGCTCGCCGCCTCGCGCTCGCTCGCCGAGTAGCTCATCCAGCCGCGCAGGCTGCCGTCGGCCTGCTTCTCGGCCCCCATGTACATGCAGGCCGGCAACTCGTGCGCAAAGGAAAAAAGGTCGATCCACTCGATGCGCAGATTGAGCCCGGGGCGCAGCGCGGGCTCGATCAGGCACGCGCCCGCGCCGTCGGAAAGCATCCAGCGCAGGAAATCCTTGTCGAAGGCGAGCTCGGGATGCTCCTCGGGCGTCGCAGCGCTCTCCACTTGCCCGCTGTCATAGTTCGCCGCGCGCAGGCCGAGCGACGCGACCTCCGACCCGGTTACGACCGCGTTGCGCGCGCCGCCGGACTTGACCGCCATCCAGCCGTACTTGAGCGCGGTGGCGCCCGACAGGCAAACCCCTGCGGTCGCCACGACCTCGCACACCGGCGTGCCGAGCTCGCCGTGGACCATCACCGCGTGGTTCGGCATCAGCTGGTCGGGGTTGGATGTGCCGCAGGCGAGGCAAGCGATGTCGTCGAGCGCGAAACCGCCGCCCGCCAATCCCTTGATCGCGGCTGCGGTCAGGCTGGCGTTGCTGTGGGTCGGTTCGCCGGTGGCGGGATCGAGAACGTAGTGGCGTCGCCGGATGCCGTTGCTGCGCAGCACGACGCGCCGCGCCCGCGAGGGGCGCGGGCCGATCTGGCCCAGCAACGCCTCCATCGCATCATTCTCGACCGGGGCATTCGGCAGGCAGGCGGACGTGCGCGTGATGTAGACGGCTTGGCCGTTCATGCGTACAGCGCCGCTGGTCTCGCGCCTCGCCACTCGGCTATCGCCCTGAGGGCAACTCGAAATAAGCCTTACGGGATTCCAGGCGGCGCGCGAGCAGCGGGCGCAGCAACCGTTGCGCGAGCAGGCTGGCCGGCACGACCGTGAGAATCATCGCGACCAGATAGACGCAGAACAGCGCGAGCAGCGGCACCCGCGTCGCCGACCCAGGCGGCCCGCCCAGCCGGATCAGGCGCGACCACAGCGCAAAGGCTCTGCTGCCGGCGCGCTCGCTGAAGATCAGCCACGGATCGACGCGCGCGGCACCCAGCCCGGCTAGCATCGGCGCCGCCCCGCGCTCGCGGTCCGCGCGCAGCGCGTTCAGCAGCGCCTGGCCGAAGCGGTCGGCGCCGGCGATATCAGCCTCGGCCACCCCCGCCGCCGGCAGCCCCCAGAAACCGTCGCGGCGGCCGGTCAGCAGCCAGCGCGGCGTGGTAATCAGCGTCGCGAGCGTGTTTCCCGGATCGCTGAAGACGACGTTGTCGCGTAACCGGCCGCCCGCCTCGCCGATCAGGCGCTTGACGGCTTCCTGCGCGGTCAGCCACATGTTGCGGCACGCGATCAGCGTGACGACCGGCCGTCCGCGCAGCAGCTGCCTGCCGGCTTCGCTCTTGAGGAACGCGGTGATCGGGCCAGAGGGGGCGAGAAACCAGACCTGGTAGGCGAGCACGACGAGATCGAATGGCTCGCCGGGGCGCACCGACAGCGGCTCGAGCGCGGGCGGCTCAAGCAGCACCGACTCGGGCATCACGTCGAAAAAACGCCGCAGCGGCCAGGGGAAGGGATACGGCCGGCGCGGCCGCAGCACCTCCTCGACGAGTTGCACGTCGCCCGCTTCGGCCAACGGCGACAGCAGCCGCCGCGCGACGCGAGCGAGCTGGCCGGTTTGCGAGAAATACACTACCAGAACGCGTTTCATTTCAAGGCGCCCGCGATATCGCCAGGGTGCACTCTTGCGCGCCCAGATGACCGCTGGCGGCGAAACGCCCGGCGTCGAACTTTCCGTCGAAGGCCGCCTTGTACGGCTGGGGAGCTTTGCGCTTGCCGGTGGCGGCAACGAATCCGTCGCCGAGCAGCTGCAGCCGGCCATCGGGCTGCGCGGTGCCGGACACATGGAACGACCCCGCCTGGCCGCGCTGGCCATACTGCAGGTCGAACATGTTGTCGGCCACTGAGAATTGGACGTTGGACGTGAACGCACGCCGTCCGGAGAAGGCGCGGCAAGAGATTTCCGCTGCCCATGGGCCGTCGTATCGCTGCGGGAAGGCGGCGGATGACGCCGGCGCCGCGATGCGCGCGGGCGCAGCTACCGGCGCCGACGACGCAATTTTCGGCGCGGCTTCCGCAGTTCTCGGCGGCCTCGGCCTCGAGGGCTCCGCCGCACGCCTTGCCTCTTCCGCCGCCACCAATTCCCGCGTTTTCTGGCGCGCCGCCTCGGTCTCGGCGCGCGCCCGGGCGAGATCCGCTTCCATGAGGGCACGGCTCTTGGCGGCGCGCTGTTCCTCCTTGGCTCGCGTCGCTTCGATTTCCGCCCGGCGCTTCGCATCCTCCGCCTCGACGCGCTTGCGGGCGAGCTCGGCCTCGGCCCTGGCACGCTCAGGGGACGGCACACCGGGAATGAGGTCGAGGTACCAGGCCAGTCCGCCGGCAATGACGGCGAATGCCAGCGCGCCCGCGAGCCATGCGCCGCGGGTCTGCGGCGGCGCGGGCGCGGCAACCGCGACGGCCACACGCCGCCCTTGGCGTTCGATGCGGTAGACCTGGATCGGCCGCTGGATGTTCTTGAGCGATTGCGTGCCGATATCCACGAAACCCAGGTCGAGCTTGCCCGCGATCTGGTCGTAGACGCTCGAGGACACGCAGATGCCTCCGGGCTCGGCGATGCCCTCGAGGCGCGCCGCGATGTTGACGCCGTCTCCGAGCAGATCGTCGTCCTTCGCGATCACGTCGCCGAGATTGACGCCGATCCGGAACAGCATGCGCTCGATCTCGGGAAGGCTGTCGTTGCGGGTCTTCAGCGCGTCCTGGACTTCCACCGCGCAGCGCACCGCTTCGACCGGGCTGCCAAACTCGGCGAGCACGCTGTCGCCCGCCGTGCCCACAATCCGCCCCTCGTGGAACTCGATGATCCCGTCGATCACCGCGCGGTGCGCCGACAGGATTTTCATCGTCTTCTCTTCGTCGGCGGCCATCAGCCGGCTGTAACCCACGGCATCGGCCGCGAGGATCGCAGCGAGCTTGCGCTTGACCGGGTTTGCACCCATGGCGGTACCTATCCTCCCCCGGGAAGATTCTAGGATACGCTCTCGAGAAGCGCGAGCAGTCCCTTGAGCAGGGTGATCGGCGACGGCGGGCAGCCGCGTATGTGCAGATCGACCGGCAGCACCGCCGAGACGCCGCCAACGCAGGCCTGGCTGCCGGCGAATACTCCGCCGTCGCGCGCGCAGTCTCCAACCGCCACGACCCACTTCGGATCGGGCGTCGCCTGATAGGTGCGTTCGAGCGCTTCGCGCATGTTTGCCGTGACAGGTCCGGTTACCAGCAGCACGTCGGCGTGGCGCGGCGAAGCGACGAAGCGAAGGCCGAACCGCTCCAGGTCGTAGAGCACGTTGTTGAGCGCGTGGATCTCGAGCTCGCAGCCGTTGCAGGAGCCTGCGTCGACCTCGCGAATCGAGAGCGTTCGCCCCAGCCGCTTGTGCGAGGCCTGACTGACCCGGGCGGCCAGCTCGGCAAGCGCGGCATCGTCCGTCGCGGGCGCAGCTTCGGTCAGCGGCCCGCGTAAGAAGCTCTTGAGCAGCAACCTACGCATGTTTGCTCATCTCAGAGGTCATGACCTGCGTACGAGCAGTTGAACGACTTGTTGCACAGTGGGAAGTCGGCCACGATGTTGCCCTCGATCGCCGCCTCCAGCAGCGGCCACTGGAACCACGACGGGTCCCGCAGGTGGCAGCGCTCGACGTTGCCATCCGATCCGACCCTGACCCAGACGAGAATATCGCCGCGGAACCCCTCGACCAGGGCTGCGCCTTCGCGCGCATTGGAAATTTCTGGCTTGGCAAGGGGAATGCAAACAGGTCCGGGCGGGAGCTGGCCGAGTATCTGTTCGACCAGCGCGAGGCTCTGTTCGACCTCGCGGACGCGTATCCAGACACGTGCGTTCACGTCGCCTGCCTGGAGCACGGGGACTTCGAACTGCAACCCTTGGTACGGTGAGTAGCCCGGTACGCGCCGCGCGTCGAAGTTGCGTCCTGACGCGCGCCCGACGTATCCGCCGGCCGCAAACTGCTGCGCGAGCGCCGGCGACAGGATGCCCGTTCCGACCGTGCGGTCCTTAAGCGACGCGGTGTTGTCGTAGAGCTCGACGAGCTCGGGGAAATGCGTGCGAGCCGCCGCGATCAGCGCGACCAGCTGCGCCTTGCCTGCGTCCGACAAGTCGTTCCGGATTCCTCCGGGAATGATTCGGTCCATCATCAGCCGGTGACCAAAACAGGCGTCGGCGGCACGCAATACCTGCTCGCGCAGCAAGCCGCATTGCGCATGCATTATCGCGAATGCCGCATCGTTGCAAATCGCGCCGATGTCGCCGAAGTGATTGGCGAGCCGCTCGAGCTCGGCCAGGAGCGCACGCAGCCACGCCGCCCGCGGCGGGATCTCCGCCGCGAGCGCCGCCTCGACCGCCTGGGCAAAGGCGAGGGCGAAGGCGACCGTGCTATCGCCAGACGCGCGCCCGGCGAGCGTGGCCGCGCGCTCAATGCTGGCGCCTGCCATGAGCGATTCGATGCCTTTGTGCACGTACCCGAGGCGTTCCTCGAGACGCACGACTGTCTCGCCGCTAGCCGTGAACCGGAAGTGGCCGGGCTCGATGATGCCGGCGTGCACCGGGCCCACCGGGATCTGGTGCAGGCTTTCGCCTTCCACGGGCAGGAAGCGGTAGGTGCCTGTGTGACGCAGCCAGGGCCGCGTGTCCGGCAAGCCCTCGGGCTCCAGTCCCGCGAGGTCGCGTATCGCCCGCTCCAGCCGAATGGCCGGCGGATGCAGGCGTCCGATCGAGGGGAAGCGGTTTTCATCGCACGCGAAGCTGAGAACGCTGCATCGATTCGTCTCGCGCTCGATGAGCGCCATGTGCGCGAATCCCGGCTCCCCCCACAGGCCGAGCAGGGAGCATTCTCCCGCAGGCAGCCGCTGCGCTGCCTGCTGCCAGGCCTCGCGATTCACGACTGAACGCGTCCAATTCATATCAGTTCAGCAACGCCGCGACGTGCTGGAACCACGCCACGAGCGCGGGCGGAAGCCAGATACCCGCGGCGAAAACGAGGCCGAGGTGAGCGAACACCGGCACGAACGAAGCCTTCGACGGCGCATTGCTGCCGTGCGGGTCGCCGAAAGCGAGGCCGTTCAAACGGAGCAGGAGCGCGCCCAGGGCTACCAATATGCCCAGGCCCAGCACCACCGCGAGCGCCGGCTCGCGCGCAAAGGTGGAAGTCACGATCAGGAACTCGCTCATGAAGATTCCCATCGGCGGCAGCCCGACGATGGCGACCACGCCGAGCGCGAGACCCCATCCGAGCACCGGGTGGGAGACCGTGAGCCCGCGGATCTCGGACATCTGCTGCGTTCCCTTGACCTGCGCGATGTGGCCGACGCAGAAGAAGATCGCCGACTTCGTCAGGCTGTGCAGGGTCATGTGCAGCAGGCCGGCGAAATTCGCCAGCGGGCCGCCCATGCCGAACGCGAACGTGATGATCCCCATGTGCTCGATCGACGAGTAGGCGAACATGCGCTTGATGTCCTGGCGCCGGTACAGCATCAGCGACGCAAACACCACCGAGAGCAATCCGAGCGACACCATCAGGGGCCCGGGAGCGAGCGCCCCGGGGTTCGCCGACATGACGCTCTTGTAGCGCAGCACCGCGAACAGCGCCACGTTGAGAAGCAGGCCCGACAGCACGGCTGATATCGGCGTGGGCCCTTCGGCATGCGCGTCGGGCAGCCACGCGTGCAGCGGCACCAGCCCGACCTTGGTCCCGTAGCCGAGCAGCAGAAAAACGAACGAGAGGTTCAAGAGCGCCGGATCGAAGTCGGCCGCGTTCTCCACGAGCACGCTCCAGGCCATCGCATCGAGCCCTTCGCCGACGACCGAGCGCGCCGCGAGATAAACCAGGATCGTGCCAAAGAGGGCGAGGGCGATGCCGACGCTGCCCAGGAGGAAGTACTTCCACGCCGCCTCGAGCGCCGCAGGGGTGCGGTAGATCCCGACCATCAGAACCGTGGTGAGCGTCGCGAGCTCGACTGCGACCCACATCAGCCCGACGTTGTTCGACAGAAGCGCCAGGTTCATGCCGAACATGAGAATCTGGTACATCGCGTGGTAGAAGCGCAGGTAGGTCGGGCTCAGGCGGCCGGTCTCCAGCTCGTGCGCGATATAGCTCCCGCTGAAGACGCTGGTCGTGAACCCGACGAAGGTGCTGAGCACGATGAACACCACATTCAGGTCGTCCACGATCAGGAACGGCCCGGGAGACGGGCGCTCCACCAGCAGGACCAGCGCGCTGATCAGCGTCAGGAAGGTAGCCAGGACATTGAGCCGCGCGGCCGTCCGGTCGTCGGGCAGCACGGCGAGCAGCGCCGCGCTTGCCGCGGGGATGATGAGAATGGCGTTGACGACGAGCGCGCCCGGTTCGCTCATGGCTGCTCGCCGCGGTGCAGATGCAGGACGTGGACGTCGACCGTGTCGAAGCGCTCGCGGATGCGGAACAGGAAGATGCCGATCACGATCAGGGCGATGAGGATCGAGAACGCGACGCTGATCTCCACCACGAGCGGCATCCCTTTCGCGCCGGTTGCGGCGAGGATGAGCCCGTTCTCGATCGACATGAAGCCGATGACCTGGCTGACCGCGTTGCGGCGCGAGATCATCATCAGCAAGCCGAGCAGGATCACGGACAGCGCGAAGGCCAGGTCCTCCCGGGCGAGCGTTCCCGCCTGGGCCGTGATCGGCAGCATGACCATGATGGAAAGCGCGACCAGCCCGATGCCGGCCAGCATCGTCAGACCGATGCCCACTACGGGCTCGATCGTGTGATGGATCCCGAGCCGCACCATGATGCGAGTCAGCGCGACCGGAATCACGATCGCCTTGACGACGAGCGCGATCACGGCGGTGATGTACAAATGCGGCGCCTGCTGGATGTACGCCTGCCACGCCACCGAGAAAGAAACGACCAGCGCGTGCAGGGCAAAGATGTTCACCAGCCCCGACATGCGGTCCTGGTAGAGGAGCATGAAGCTGACCAGCACCAGGCCCCCGGCGAACAGATGCGCGACGTCCAGGGCGATCTGATCCATCACGTCACCCGCGACACGAACAGCAGCAGCGTCGCCAGGAAGCCGAGCATCAAAGCCGCGCCGAGGAAGTCGGAAACGCGGAACACGCGCATTTTCGCGATGACGGTCTCGAATATCGCCAGCAAAAAGCCGCCGGCGGCAAGCTTGACCACGTAGACCCCGACCCCGACAAGATAGGCCGTGGGTCCCTGGCCGGATACCGCGATCCCCCAGGGGAAGAACACGCAGGCGATGACCGAAAGGTAGAGCAGAAGCTTCAGGTACGACGCCGCCTCGATCAGCGCCAGGTGCCGCCCGGAGTACTCGAGGATCATCGCTTCGTGCACCATCGTCAGCTCGAGGTGCGTCGCCGGGTTGTCGACGGGGATGCGGGCGTTTTCCGCGATCGCCACCATGATGAGGCCGACCAGCGCGAGCGCTAGCGATACTCGCAGGCCCACGCCCGGGCCTTGCATGGACGCCGCGATCGACGATAGCTGGGTGGAGCCGGCCAGGAGCGACAGCGTGAACACGACCATCAGCATCGCCGGCTCTGCGAGGGATGCGATCATCATCTCGCGGCTCGAGCCGATGCCGCCGAAGCTCGTGCCGACATCGAGCCCTGCCAGCGCGAGCATGAAGCGTGCGCTTCCGAGCAGCGCGACTATGGCGATCATGTCAGCGGCGTAGCTGTAGATCAGGCCGGACGCGAACGTGGGCACGAGCGTGGCGGCGACCCAGGTCGTTGCGAAGACGAGGTAAGGGGCGATACGGAATACCCAGGATGCGGAATGCGCCAGCGCGACCTCCTTGCGGACCAGCCGGAGCAAGTCGCGATAGGGCTGAACGAGCGGCGGGCCTTGCCGGCGCAGCAGGTGAGCTTTGAGTCTGCGCACGTAACCGGTGAGGAGCGGCGCCAGCGCCAGCACGATCAGCATCTGGCCGAACTGGACGATCAGGTCGAGAACTACTGCCATATCGCGAGCACCGTCAGCAGCACGACGAGCGCTGCGAAGACCAGGGTGAGGTAGGCGCGAATCGTCATGAACTGCACCTTGTTGAGACGATCGGCGGCAAAGCTCACCGCACCGGCCGTGGGTAAATACAGGACGTCCCACAGGACGTCGCGCAGCCGCACGTGGAACCGCGCCGCCAGAGCGCTCCCCGGGGGAGGGATGTGGACCTCCTCGCGGGCGCGGAACACCACGGTGCCGAACACCCTGCGGATCGGCTGCGAAAAGCTGCCGGCGGTGTACTGCGTGACCGGGCTTGCATCGGGAAAGCCGCAGTCCCATGGCGCCGACCTGCGCGTCGCCTTCGACGCCCAGCGATGAATGACCTCGGTCGCCAGCCCGGCCGCGACGGCAATGAAGCCGAATAGCAGCAGCCCGTTGTAGGAGCTGCGGCTCTCGGCGATCGGGACGATCGTCAGCCACTGCAGCCCTTCCTGCCGCGGCAGACGGGCGCCGACGAGCGCCTGGGTCACAGGCGCGAGCGCGTCGATGAAATAGCCCGGCAGGATGCCCGCCACCAGGCACAGCGCGGCGAGCACGAACATGGCGGCGAGCGACCGGGCATCGGTCTCGACGGCGTCCTGCGCGACCTGCGTGCGAGCTCGTCCCAGGAACGTTATGCCGAACGCCTTGACGAAGCAGGCTGCCGCGAGCGCGGCGGAAAGCGCGAGCAGCGCGCCGATCGCGGGGACGAGAAACTTGAGCAGCCACTGCGGGAGGGCCGGGCTCAGGAGAATCGCCTGGAAAGTGAGCCACTCGGAGACAAAGCCGTTGAACGGCGGCAGCGCGGAGATCGCCGCCGAGCCGACCAGAAAGGCAAAAGCCGTGAGCGGCATCCGGTGGACCAGCCCGCCGAGGCGCTCCATGTCGCGCTCGCCGGTCGCGGTGAGCACTGCCCCGGCGCCGAAGAACAGCAGGCTCTTGAACACGGAATGATTGAAGACATGGAACAGCGCCGCGGTCAGCGCCAGCGCCGCCGCAGCCGGCATGTCGTTCGCTTGGAAAGCGAGCGCGAGGCCGAGCCCGATGAAGATGATGCCGATGTTCTCGACCGTGTGATAGGCGAGCAGGCGCTTGAGATCGTGCTCCATCAGCGCGTGGAGCACGCCCATCACCGCCGTCACGCCGCCGAGGAGCGCGACCAGCGCGCCCCACCACCAAGTCGGCGGGCCGAGCAGATCGAATACGATGCGGACGAAGCCGTAGACCGCCACCTTGGTCATGACGCCGCTCATCAGGGCAGAAACGTGGCTCGGCGCAGCCGGATGAGCCAGAGGCAGCCATACGTGCAGCGGGACGAGGCCCGCCTTGGAACCGGCGCCGATCAGCGCGAGGGCGAGAACCACCGCAGCAACGTGAGGCGACGGCACAGCGAGCCGGATAGCTTCGAATGCATAGCCGCCGGTGGGGCCGGCGAGCAGACCGAATGCGAGGAGCAGCGCCAGCGTGCCAAGGCTCGCCATGAGCAGGTAGATGTAGCCTGCCGCCGCGTTGCCGGGCTTGCGATGATGCGCCATCACCAGCGCCCACGAGGAGAGCGACATGAACTCCCAGCTGAGCAGGAACGTGAATGCATCATCGGCGAGCGCCACCAGGTTCATTCCCGCCAGGAACGCGGGGAAAAAAGGCAGTACGCGGGCGGGCGACTCCTCGTGCCTCCCATACCCGAGGCCAAACAGGCTTGCGGTCGCGGCGCCGAGATTCACGACCAGCAGGAAAAACGCCGCCAGCGCGTCGAGCCGGAAATGGGCGCCCAGCCAGGGCAGGCCGAGCGGCAGCTTCATCGCGCCAGCGGGTGCCTCGAAGGCAAGGAGGGTCGAGCCGGCAAGAACGAGCGCTGTGACCGTGACGCCGAGGGAAGTCGCGTAGACTAGGGTGCTCGCCGCGCGATGCCGTGCAACCACGGCCGCAGCGACCGCCATACCGAGCAGCGCCGCGATGCACCACAGTAAGCCCTCCAGAGCCACGCTTTTCCCCTTATCGGCGGCTCAGATCACTTCGCCAGTACTCTCATCGCGCGCTCAAGGCCCTCGAGCGTCGTCGGGTACATGCGGCCGTTCATGAGCTCCTTGATGATCGCGATCGACTGGCGATAGCTCCAGATCTCCTCGGGCTCGGGGTTGAGCCAGACGCACTTCGAGTATACGTCGGTGACACGCTTGATCCACGCGGCGCCCGGCTCCTCGTTGGCGTACTCGATCGAGCCGCCGGGCTGCAGGATCTCGTAGGGACTCATGGTGGCGTCGCCGACGAAGATCACCTTGTAATCGTGGCCGTACTTGTGCAGCAGCTCCCAGGTGCGGGTGCGCTCTGCGTGGCGGCGGCGGTTGTCCTTCCACACGAAGTCGTAAAGGCAGTTGTGGAAGTAGTAGAACTCGAGGTGCTTGAACTCGGTTTTCGCGGCCGAGAACAGCTCCTCGGCCAGCTTGATGTGGTCGTCCATCGTGCCGCCGATGTCCATGAGCATCAGCACCTTGATGGCGTTGCGCCGCTCGGGGCGCATGTGAATGTCCAGATACGCCTTTCTTGCAGTAGAGCTGATTGTATTTTCAAGATCGAATTCTTCGGGCGCTCCCTCCCTGGCGAATTTGCGAAGCCTGCGCAGCGCGACCTTGATGTTTCTCGTTCCCAATTCGACTGAATCATCAAGGTTGCGGTACTCGCGCCGGTCCCACACCTTCACCGCGCTGCGGTTGCGCGAGCGGTCCTGGCCGATGCGGATGCCCTCGGGGTTGTAGCCGTAGGCGCCGAACGGCGAGGTGCCGCCGGTGCCGATCCACTTGGCTCCGCCCTGGTGGCGGCTTTTCTGCTCCTCGAGCCGCTGCTTGAGCGTCTCCATCAGCTTCTCCCAGCCGCCGAGCGCCTCGATCTGCTTCTTCTCCTCCTCGGTGAGATGCAGCTCGACCTGCTTCAGCAGCCACTCGAGCGGAATCTGCGTCTCGATGCCGGGAATGGTCTCGACGCCTTCCCAGAACTCGGCGAAGGCGCGGTCGAACTTATCGTAGTTCGCCTCGTCTTTCACCAGCGCCGCGCGCGACAGGTAATAGAACTCGTCAATGGATTGGCCGATTACTTTCTTGTCCATCGCTTCCAGCAGCGTCAAGTACTCTTTGATGGAGACCGGCAGCTTGTGGCTCTTCAGCTTCAGGAAGAAATCGATGAGCATCTGGCTAGCGCAATCTTACTGCTGCTCCTTGAAGCCGATCGCCTTGATGATCCGGCCCCACTTGGCCTGCTCGGAGGCAAGGAAGGCCGTGTACTCCTGAGGCGTCGTGGGCGAGGGGACGCCTCCGACCCTGGCGAACTGCTCGCCGAGCGCGCTCGAGCGCAGGGCGACCATCGCGGCGGCGTGAATCCGCTTGAGAACCTCCGGCGGCGTGCCGGCGGCTGCCACCAGGCCGTACCAGTTGTCGGAGATCACCTTCGGATAGCCGACCTCGGCGGTGGTCGGCACCTCGGGCAGCGTCGGCACGCGCTGCGCCGTGGTCACGGCGAGCGCCTTGAGCTTGCCGGACTTGATGTGCGGAAGCACGACCGGGACGTCGAAGATGCCCATCTGCACCTGGCCGCCGAGGAGGTCGCTCACCGCGGGCGCCGCACCCTTGTAGGGAACGTGCACGAGGTCCACCTGCGCCTCGGCCTTGAGGAGCTCGCCCGCGAGATGCGTGATGCCGCCCGCGCCCGCCGAGCCGTAGTTGATCTTGCCCGGCTTGGCCTTCGCGGCCGCCACGAGCTCGGCGAGGGTCGATACCGAGAGGGACGGATGAGCCACCACCACTTCCGGCACCTTGACCACGACCGTAATGAGGGCGAGGTCCTTCTTCGGGTCGAACGGCATGCTCGCGAACGCGAAGGGCGCCATGGCGACCGAGCCCTGGTTGTTGAAGGCGAGCGTGTAGCCGTCCGGCGCGGCCTTGGCGGCGGCATCGGTGCCGAGGACGCCGCCGACGCCGCTTTTGTTCTCGACGATCACCGGCTGGCCGAGGCTCGTCCCCAGAGCCTGCGCAAAGGCGCGGCCGAAGATGTCCGCGGGACCGCCAGGCGGGAAGCCGACGACCATCCGCACGGGTTTGGAGGGATAGGCCTGCGAGAGCCCGGCGCTGCTGATCAGTGCTGTCATCAAGAACAGCAAGATTCTCAAAAACATGAATCCTCCAAAGCTAGTCGCAACGCACTGTCATTCCGCCGTCGACAACAATCTCCGTTCCGGTAATGAAGCGCGCTTCGTCGGACGCGAGGAACAGCACGGCGTTCGCAGTGTCGCGGCCGTCGCCGGCGAAGCCGAGCGGAATCCGCTCCAGCCGTGATTTCAGGAGCGCCTGCACGTCTCCGCCGGCGCGTTGCTTCGCGAGCCGCGCTTCCACCATCGGCGTGTGCAGCTGTCCCGGGACCACGCAGTTGATGCGGATCCCCTTGGGCGCGTACTGCACGGCGACGACCCGCGTGAACTGGATGACTCCGGCTTTCGCGGCCGCGTAGGCCACCTGCGCCGATCCGGTCCAGCGGATGCCCGAGGTCGAGGCGATGTTGACGATCGCGCCGGTACCTTGCCGCTCCATGACGGGCAGCACGTGCCTGCAGGCGAGGAACACGCTTTTCAGGTTGAAGTCGAGCTGCGCGTCCCACACTTCCTCGCTCATCTCGGCCGGTCCGCCGCTCGCCGAGCCGCCGACGTTGTTGACCAGAACATCGATCCGCTGGAAGGCGTGCAGGCAGGCCTCGACCATTCCCGCGACCGCCTTGTCGTCGGTCAGGTCGCAAAGGTGCGGCTCCGCGGTCCCCCCGGCCTTCGAGATCAGCGACAGGGTTTCGGCGAGACTCTTGCCGTCGCGGTCGACCGCAAAGACTTTGGCGCCTTCTTCGGCGAAACGCACCGCGGTGGCGCGGCCGTTACCCCAGCCCGGGCCCACCGACCCGGCGCCGCTGACGATCGCCACCTTGCCTTCGAGGCGCCTCACTTGAAGCCGTAGAAGCGTGCCGGGTTGTCGACGAGCAGCGCCTTGCGTTCCGCTTCCGTGGGCGCCATCTGCGCCACCAGGTCGGCGAGCACGCCGTCGTCGGGGATTTCTTTCAGGTTCGGGTGCGGCCAGTCGCTGCCCCACAGCACCCGATCGCCGAATTCCGCCACCAGCCTGCGCGCGAACGGCGCGGCGTCCTTCCACGGCGGGCCCTGGCGCGAGGCGCGCTCCGAGCCGCTGACCTTTACCCAGATGTTTTTGCTTTTCAGCAATTCGACCAAATCCAGAAAGGGTTTCTGATTCACGCCCTGCGAAGCGTCGATCCGCGCCATGTGGTCGATCACGATCGGGACCGGCGAGCGCTTGAGCTCCGGCATCATCCCGGCGATCAGCGCGGCATCGAGGTGCAGCTGCAGGTGCCAGCCGAGCGGCGCCAGCTTTTTCCCGAAAGAAATGCTGTCTTCGATGGAAACGCCGGAATTCAGGTGCTTCATGAAGTGGAACCGGGCGCCCAGGAAGCCTTGCTTGCTGAGCCGCCTCAATTCCTTCTCTTCCACATCCGGAGGAACGAGGGCCACCCCCCGGTAGTCCTTCGGACGCGCGGCAATCAGGTCGGCGGAAGCCGAGTTGTCGAAGCCGTGCACCGCAGACTGCACGACCACGCCTCGCTGGATGCCCAAGCGCGCGTGCAGCCCGAAGAGCTTGTCCTTGGGCGCGTCGCCTTCGGGGGTGTAGCTGCGCTGCGGCGACAGCGGAAAACGCTCGCGCGGGCCGACGACGTGGAAATGCGTGTCGCAGGCGCCGGCAGGGAAGGGTAATCTCGGCTTGGCGGGTGCGGGATGGAAAGAGGACATGGTCTAATTGATTGTATGGCGAAACGCCCGCTCGGAAAGCTCAGGCCCGCAGCCTTCGGCATGCTGGAACTGCCGCGGCTGCCGAAGGAAGTCCTGGAAGGCTTTCGCGCGCTCGGCGACCTCACCGGCACGACCTCCGACGCCATGGACCAGCTCGGCATCGCCGGCGCCGTTCCCGGCTCGACGCTGAAGCCGACCGATCCGCGGACGCGCCTCGTAGCCCAGGCAATCACGGTTTTGAATCGAAAGGTTGACAAACCTGTGCCTGAAGTCGTTTCAACAAAAAAATCAGGCCTGGCCGACATCGAGGCGCACAACCTGGCCGAGCCAGGCGACGTTCTCGTGATCCAGGGGGTTGCGAACGTCTCGAGCATGGGGGGCGTCTCCGCTTCGATCGGCAAGCGCCAGGGCGAGGCGGGCGCGATCGTCGACGGCGCGGTGCGCGACATCGACCACTCGCGCGACATCGGCTATGCGGTCTGGTCCTCGAGCGTCAGCCCGATGACCGGGAAGTGGCGCGTCCAGACCGTGGCCGTGAATAAGCCGGTCTCGATCGCCGGAGTCGAAGTGAGTCCCGGGGATCTTGTGATTGCCGACGAGGTCGGCGTCTGTTTCATCCCTTTCCAGAAAGCGGCGCAGGTGCTGGCGGTTGCACAGCGCCTTGCGCATGCCGAGGGTCAACGGCTCCAGAGGCTGGCCGCGGGCATTTCGCTGCCGGAGTACATCAAGTGACATGAAAGTCGTCCCAAGCGGAAAAAGCCTTGGCGCGACGATCGAGGGGCTCGATCTGGCGCGGCCGCTCTCCGCCGCCGATTTTTCGTCGATCGAGAAATCCCTCGGTGCCTACGGCGTCCTGCGCTTTCCCCGCCAGAAGCTCAGCGGCGCGCAGCTCAGGGATTTCGGCGCGCAGCTCGGCGAGCTCGAGATCAACGTGGCTTCCGGGCCATACCAGGAGCCCGGCGTTCCCGAGGTGATGATCCTCTCGAACATCGTCGAGAACGGCAGGCCGATTGGGCTCGCCGATGCGGGCCAGGGCTGGCATACCGACATGTCCTACAGCCGGACAATCGCGTTCGCCAACGTCCTATATGGGATCAAGATCCCGCAGCGCGGCGGGAAGCCGCTCGGCGCCACCCAGTTCGCCAACATGCATGCTGCCTATGAAGGTCTTTCGGAGAACCTGAAACGCAAGCTGGAGGGCAAGACGGTTCTTCACGACTTCGAGAAATTCTGGGACATGATGCGGCGCGAGAAGGGCAGCAAGCGGCCGCCCCTCACCGACGCGCAGCGAAAGAGCAAGCCGCCGGTCTCGCATCCCGTATTCCTCACGCACCCGATCACGGGGCGCAGGGTGCTGTACGCGAATCCCGGCTACGCGGTGCGCATCAACGAGCTGCCCGAGAAAGAGAGCGACGAAACGCTCGAGCATCTCTTCGCGCACCAGCTCAGGCCCGAATATCTGTACACCTTCCACTGGCACGAGGGCGACGTCCTGGTGTGGGAAGACATCGGCACAATCCACAACGCGGTCGCCGATTACGCGCCCGACGAGCATCGGCTCATCAAACGCTGCCAGGTTATGGCCACGAGGTATTCCTCATGAAGAGACTGCTTCTTGTTCTTGCCGGATTCGCGTTCGCATCGGCGGCGGCGGCGCAGCCTTATCCGTCCAAGCCGGTAAAGCTGGTGGTCGGCTTCGGCGCCGGCGGCCCGACCGACGTCATCGCGCGCATCGTGGCGCAGGACCTGACTGTCTCGATGGGGCAGGCATTCCTGGTCGAGAACCGGCCGGGCGCCAACGCCATCATAGCGACCGAGTTCGTCGCGCGCTCTGCGCCCGACGGCTACACCATGCTGTTCTCCTCGCTTTCCCTGCTGGTCAACTCGATCCTGCCGGGCAGCAAGGTGTCCTACGACCCGTTCAAGGATTTCGCGCCGGTGAGCAACGCCGCGGTGCTGCCGATGGTGGTCGTGACCAGCCCCGAGACGAAGATGAGCAGCATGCAGGAGCTCATCGCCCGCGCCAAGGCGCAGCCGGGCGAGCTCTCGTACGGCACCTCGGGTCACGCCGGCTCGACGCATCTCGCCGGCGCGATGCTGGAGAACTTTACCGGCACCAAGATGATCAACGTGCCGTTCAAGGGCAACGGCCCCGCGCTTGCCGAGGTCATGGCCGGGCGCGTCACCTTCATGTTCTACCCCGCCGTCGGCATCGCCGAGCTGGTGGCGCAAAAGCGTCTCAAGGTCCTCGCCGTGGGCACGGCCCGGCCGCGGGCGGATTTCCCCGGGGTGCCGACGCTGGAGGAGATGGGGTTGCGCGGCTTCGAAGCCACCGCGCCGTGGGTCGGCGTGCTGGCGCCGGCGGGCACGCCTCCGGCGATCGTCAACCTCGTCAGCGCCGAGATGCGCAAGTCCCTCGCCAGGCCTGAGACGCAGACGCGCATGAAGCAGCTCGGCGCGATCACCGTGGCCGACAGCCCCGCGGAATTCGCCGCCTTCCTGAAAAAGGACCACGAGCGCTGGGCGCAGGTGATCAAGACCGCGGGCATCAAGGCCGAATGAAGCAGCCGCTGCCTGGATGAAGCACGCCTTGCCCGCCGGCATCGGGCGAAACTTCTACGCCGCCGGCCTGAACTATCGCGCCCACATCGAATGGGCGAACCGGCACCACGGCACGAGCTTCAAGGTGCCCACTCAGGCCGACATCGGCTATCGCTCGCCGAACGCGCTGATCGGCAGCGGCGAGGACATCGTAATCCCGCGGGACTCGCCGGGACCGGTCGAATTCGAGGGCGAGCTCGTCGCGGTCATCAAACACAAAACCAGGAATGTGCCGGAAGACAAGGCCCTTGATTGCGTTCTCGGTTACACGCTCGGCAACGATGTAAGCGAGCGCACCTGGCAGCGCAGCGACCGCACCTTGTGGCGAGCGAAAAACGCGGATACCTTCAAACCCATGGGACCTTGCGTGGTCTCGGGGATCGACCCCATGGCGCAGACGATCGAAGTGCGCCTCAACGGCCGCACTGTTTCGAGCTACAGCACGAGCGGCATGATTTTCAGCGTTGCGCACTACATTTCCCGGATGTCGCGCTACCTCACCCTTCATCCTGGCGATGTCATCTGGTTTGGCTGCGACGGTCCCACGGTGCCGGCATTGGAACCGGGCGACCTGGTGGAAGTTGTAAACGAGGCGATCGGCGTTCTGGCGAACCGGGTGGTTCGCGAAACATGATTGCTTGCGCTGCAGCATATTGACTTATTGAACCGTTCGAAGAATACAATCCGGGCGCAGATCTACGCCTAGAGGAGGCACGCGATGGCACGCTTTACCGTCAACGGCAAATCTACCCAGGTCGACGTCGATCCCAGCACGCCCCTGCTTTGGGTGCTGCGCGAGCAAGTCGGCCTCACCGGAACCAAGTACGGCTGCGGCGTCGCCCAATGCGGCGCCTGCACGGTCCACATCGACGGCACCGCGGTGCGCTCGTGCGTCATGCCCGTCTCCGCAGTCGAGGGCAAGAAGATCACTACGATCGAAGGCCTTGCTCAGGGCGGGACGCTGCACAAGGTGCAGAAGGCCTGGCTCGAGCACGACGTGCCGCAGTGCGGCTATTGCCAGTCGGGCATGATCATGGCGGTTGCGGCGCTCCTCAAGGAGAAGCCCAAGCCGACCGACGCCGACATCGACGCCGCGATCACCAACATCTGCCGCTGCGGCACCTTCCAGCAGGTGCGCGAAGCGATCCACATGGCCGCCAAGGCCTGAGGGGGCGACCATGACATTCAATCCGAAAATCAGCCGCCGTAGCTTCATCGTCGGTTCCGCCGCCGTGGGCGGCGGTCTCGCGCTTGGCCTGCGCCTTCCTCCGTTCGGCCCCGCCGTTGTACGCGCGGCCGACGGCTCGCCTGAAATCACCGTCTGGGTCGTGATCCGGCCGGACAACGCCACCGTCATCCGGGTCGTTCGTGCCGAGATGGGACAGGGTACGGTCACCGGCCTCGCCCAGCTGGTCGCCGAGGAGCTCGAGGCCGATTGGAAGAAGGTGGTCATCGAGTATCCGACGCCGGGCCAGAGCGTCGCGCGCAAGCGCGCCTGGGGCGACTTCGCCACGGGCGGCAGCCGTGGCATCCGGCAGTCGCACGAGTACGTGCGCAAGGGCGGCGCGGCCGCGCGCATGATGCTGGTGCAGGCCGCGGCCAATCAGTGGGGCGTACCCGCCTCCGAGTGCGCGGCGGCGAACAGCGTCATCACGCACAAGGCCTCCAAACGCTCCACGACCTACGGCAAGGTCGCGGAAGCCGCTGCCAGGCTCGAGCAGCCGAAGGACGTGCCGCTGAAGGATCCGAAGACCTGGAAGATCGCCGGCAAGCCGCTGAAGCGGCTCGACACCGCGATGAAGGTGAACGGAAAAATGGTCTACGGCTCGGACCTCAAGCTGCCCGGCATGCTGAATGCGGCGATCAAGGATTGCCCGGTGTTCGGCGGCAAGGTGAGGAGCTTCGATGCCGCCAAGGTCGAGGGCATGAAAGGCGTGAAGAAAGTGGTCCAGGTCGGCGATTCCGCGGTTGCGGTGGTCGCGGAGCACTGGTGGCAGGCCAAGACCGCGCTCGATGCGCTGCCGATCGTCTGGGACGAGGGCGAGAACGCCAAGGTGTCCAGCGCGACCATTGCGGAGCAGCTAAAGGCGGGGCTGGATGCTGAGCAGGCCTTCGTCGGCAACCAGAACGGCGACGCCAAGGGCGCGCTGGCGGGCGCGGCGAAGAAGATCGAGGCGGTTTACGCCTATCCGTTCCAGAACCACGCTTGCATGGAGCCGATGAACGCCACCGCGCGCTACACACCGGACCGTTGCGATGTGTGGGGCCCGACGCAGAACGGCGAAGGCGCGTTTGCTGCTGTGCAGGCGGCGTCGGGCCTGCCGGCCGACAAGATCGACGTCCACAATGTCATGCTGGGCGGTGGATTTGGCCGGCGCGGCGCCTACCCGAACGACTACGTTACGCAGGCAGTCCTCATCGCCAAGCAGATGCCCGGCGTGCCTGTGAAGATGATCTGGTCGCGCGAGGAGGACATGCTGCACGGCCGTTATCACCCGGTCATGCAGTGCAAGCTCACGGGCGGGCTGGACGCGAGCGGTAACCTTAGCGCGCTGCACATGCGGCTGTCGGGGCAGTCGATCCTCGCCGCGGTGCGGCCCGAGGTCCTGGCGGCACAGAAGGGACGCGACCCCCTGACGTTCCAGGGCGTGTTCGATTCAGGCGAGCATTCGTTCAGCTACACCGTGCCGAACCTGCTTATCGACCATGCCATGCGCAACACGCACGTGCCGCCTGGCTTCTGGCGCGGCGTCAACATCAACCAGAACGCGGTGTTCATGGAGTGCTTCATGGACGAGGTGGCGGAGGCCGCCGGCCAGGATGCGCTCGAATTCCGGCGCAAGCTGATGGCGAACCACCCGCGGAACCTCGGCGTGCTGAACGCGGTGGCAGAGCGCATCGGCTGGTCGAAGCCCGCGCCGCGCGGCGTCTATCGCGGGCTGGCGCAGATGAAGGCGTTCGACAGCTTCGTCGCGGCGGCCTGCGAGATCTCAGTCAAGGACGGCAACAAGGTGAAGATTCACCGCATCGTCGCCGCCACCGACCCGGGTTACGCCGTCAACCCGGCGCAGATCGAGCGCCAGGTGGCCGGATCGTTCGTCTACGGCTTGTCGGCGCTCTTTTTCCAGGAGTGCACCGTCAAGGACGGCCGCATCGAGCAGCAGAACTTCCACCAGTACAACTCGATGCGCATCGCGCAGATGCCGAAGGTGGAGGCGATCCTCATGCCGACCGGCGGCACGGTCTGGGGCGGTGTCGGCGAGCCGACCATCTGCGTCGCCGCGCCGGCGGTGCTCAATGCCGTCTACCGCGCCACCGGCAAGCGCATCCGCTCGGTACCGCTGAAGAATCATGGAATAGAACTGGTGTGAGGTTTTTGGTTTTCATACTTCCATTTTTCTTTTTCGGAAAAGTTCTTGGTGACGATGCAATACCGACCTCGCTGACCGGCGCCAAGGGCGATCCGGCGCGGGGTCGGGCGATCGTCGCCAACCGGCAGGTCGGCCTGTGCTTGCTGTGCCACAGCGGGCCGTTCCCGGAGGAGCGCTTCCAGGGCGACCTCGCGCCCGACCTGCGGAGCGCCGCGCGGCTCGCCGAGGGCCAGATCCGCCAGCGCATCGTCGATCCCAGCCGCGTCAATCCGGACACCATCATGCCGGCGTATTTCCGCGCCGAAGGGCTGACGCGGGTGGCGCCGGCGTACCGGGGCAAGCCGCTGCTGACCGCGGAACAAATCGAGGATATCGTTGCCTATCTGGTGAGCCTGAGGAATTGAAGATGAGGCAGACGCGACGCGAATTCCTGGTCCTTGCCTGCGGCGTGGTGGGGGCGGCCGCGGCCCCCACGACCGGCGCTCAGCTCCCTCCCAACATCGAGGGGCTGCGGAAGGCGGCTCTGCAGGAAGCGATACGCAAGGTCACCGGCGGCGCGCCGCTGCGCACCGGACGGGTGAAGCTCGACGTGCCGCCGCTGGTCGACAACGGCAATGTCGTGCCGGTCTCGGTGGCAGTCGCGAGCCCGATGACCGCCAACGACCACGTTAGGGCGATCCACGTCTTCACCGAGAAGAACCCGCAGCCGAACGTCATTGGCGTCCACTTCGGGCCGCGCGCCGGCCGCGCCCAGATCGCCACGCGCGCGCGCATTGCCGACACCGGAACCGTGATCGCGATCGCCCAGATGAGCGACGGCTCCTTCTGGTCCGACCGGGCGAACGTGGTGGTGACCTTGTCGGCCTGCCTGGAAGACGGACTGATCTAGATGGCGCGCGCCGTCATCAGGCTGCCCTCGACCGCGAAGCGCGGCGAGATCATCGAGATCAGGACGCTCGCCTCGCACAATATGGAAACCGGTTTCCGCCACAGCGAGAACGGCGCCCTCATCCCGCGCGACATCGTCACGCTCTTTGTCTGCAGCTACAACGGCGAGGAGATCTTCCGCGCCGAGCTCTTCCCGGCGATCGCGGCGAATCCCTTCATCAGCTTCTCGACCGTGGCGACCGAAAGCGGCACGCTCGAGTTCCGCTGGAGCGGCGACAACGGCTATGCGGTGACCGAATCGTTCAAGATCACCGTCGTTTGAAGTTCCGCGTTTTTATCGCCCTGTTTTTGCTCTTCGCAGGGGGAAAAGCGTTCTCTGAAACCCAGAACCCCGAGCGCCGCTCGGGCTACGAGTTCATGAGCCGCGAGACGCGCGCCATGCAGGACGACGACAGCGCCAACCCCGGCATGCTCTGGGTTCTGGACGGCGAAACGCTGTGGAAGAGGAAGGAGGGCGCCGCCGGCAAGGCCTGCAGCGACTGCCACGGCGACGCCGGCGCGAGCATGAAGGGCGTCGCCGCGCGTTATCCCGCTCTTGATTCCAGGAAGAAAAGCCCTGTAAACGTCGAGCAGAGAATAAATTCATGCCGCACCGAGCGCCAGGGAGCCGAACCGTTGCGGTACGAGAGCAAGGATCTGCTCGCCCTGACCGCTTACCTTGGCTACCAATCCCGTGGCATGCCGATCAGCATTTCAAAAAATGCGCAGACGGGGAAATTCATCGAGGCGGGTGAGGCCTTCTTCAATCGCCGCCAGGGCCAGATTAACCTCGCCTGCAAGCAGTGCCACGACGACAACGCCGGAAAGCACCTCGCCGGCAGCGTCATTCCGCAGGCCCATCCCACCGGGTACCCGATCTATCGCCTCGAATGGCAGGGCGCCGGCTCGCTGCAGCGGCGCCTG
>WNFI01187192.1_pt1 | contig 22647 bp, 19 predicted proteins | sample 5400471 | NCBI WGS metagenome assembly WNFI01 (sample SAMN13153348, study PRJNA577476) | soil metagenome | isolation source: 100 cm saprolite on Douglas fir-dominated hillslope | place: USA:California | collected 2013-09-17
CAGGTAATCCAAGTCCAAGACTTCCAGAAGTTGAGAAGCCATCTCGCAGTGCCTGACGAATGTCAGGGATTCCGGGACCTTCATCGGTAGCGATGACCGCAATGCCTTGACGGTTCAATCCATTCACCGTCTTTAGCGTGATTTGGCCTTTGCGGGCATAGGAGATGATGTTGCGCGCCAATTCTGAAATTGCCGTTGCAATGAGTGTGGCGTCCCCAGTTGAGAACCCGAGTTCAGTCGCCAACAGCCGGCCCTTCTGGCGGGCTGAGACGATATCCTGGTCGGAGTTGATTGCCACCCGGATTTCCCCAGCCCACACTGTGGCTCACTTTCAGTTCGTGGTTTTGAACTTTTCGTTCAAGTAGGCCAGACCTTCTTCCAAGTCTAGCGCGGTCGCAACGCCTTCCAGCGTCAAGCCCAGCTGCACCATGGCAAAAGCCACTTCCGGCTGAATCCCAACGATAACCGTTTCCGCGCCACGCAGTCGAATCATGTGCGCGATCTCACGCAACGTCCGTGATGCAAACGAATCCATTACGTCCATAGCGGTGACATCGACGATAACCGCTCGCGACCGGAACTTTACCACTTGCTGCACTAATCCCATACGCAGTTGGTTGAGGTCCGCGTCCGAGAGAGCGGCCTGAAAGGTCGCAATCAAGACCGCTCCCTGCTTGAGAATCGGGACTTCCACGGGGCCCTTCCTCCGCTTTGCTGCGCAATCTCTGGCGAAAGCCCCGTGACAATGACAGTCGCGCCGAGAAGCCGCGAAGCCTCAACCGTTTGCACCAAGTGGTTCGCCACCGTGACGTCCATGGCTGCCACACCGGTGATATCGATCACGACCACTTTCGCGCGGTTGGTGCGAATTCCGCGAAGGAGCTGCTCCGTCAATTGCCGGGCGCGCTGAGGGTCGATGACCCCGATGATAGGAAGAATCAGCAACCGCTCGCGAACCTGCAGTACGGGAGTGGAGAGTTCGCGGATTGCTTCCTGTTGCTGGCGAATGACGCGCTCGCGCTCTTGCACGAAGCCCACCGCCACCGTGTTTGCGATGCGGTTTGCCGCTGGCTCGTAGGCGTCCAAGATGCGATTCAATTTCTTGAAATCGGTCTGGTATTTCTCGAAGAGGGAACGCGCCAGGACGTCGCGCAACAACAACACGATCCCAACGACTTCGTGGGTCTCGACGCCTCGTGGAATGATGCGTTCCGAAAGATTTCGCGCGTAAGCTTGCAGCGCTTCGAACGCTTCGGTTTCCAGAGCCTCAACGTAACTGTCGTATATAGAAGTTGCTTCCGCGAAGATCTCGTTCTCGTAAAAGTTCTGACGGCTCTTCGTTTCGCTTCGATTCGATGGATGCGGGCGTGCTATCTCGTTTCGCCATGAAGATTTTCTCCTCGGCGCGAACAGCCCGGCTCCGGACCAATCCGCCGCCTGAATACACAGAATCCTTAATTGGAAATACCATCAGAAACCCGGCTTCTCAATCAAGTAAACTCCCGTAACAAGCCTCAGGTAAAGACCTTAGTTGCAGGCAAGACCCCACTTCGAGAAGTCAACTTATCAGGTTGTTGAAAAGGCTTATTTTAGGCGCGTGACGCTTTAACTCCTGCATTCTACGTAAGTCCTTGAAATTCCGAGCGGTATTGTTTTCGATCCCCACCCATCGTGGAGCATTTTTTTAATCCGATCGCGGTTCTGATGAAGGGTGCCAACCCGCCTTCCGCGTGGGACCAACTAAAGGACCATTAAGCGCTTATGACCGCTCTAAACGCTACTAAGCGCTCCTGAAAGTGCCTCGTAAGTTGTTGACGTTCCATATTATGTAGACTTGCCAAGGTTCAGGTGTCGGTTCGATTCCGATAGGCCGTTTCATTTTTTCAATTGCTTACAGACAAAGGCTTCGCCAGCGTAGAAACACAAAGGAACTCAGGCCATTTCTGTTGGCTGAAGCAATTCCACCAAATTTTAAATGAGCCGCCCTCTTCGCCGGTGTCAGAGCCGGTGCGTACACATCCAGTGTCAGCCTACTATTACGGTTCCGCATTAGTTCCTGGCGTGTCTTTACACCTGCGCCGGTACGCTTCAGGAGCGTTGCGTATGCCCTACGGAAGGAATGCTCTGAGCGGGAGGAGCCAGCTACTCAGAAAAATCGAATTCCTCAGATATCCCAGCCACAAATCTTCCGTCTACGGAGAATTTTGCTCCGGCGGGATAACGAATTATGATCGGAAGTGGCCAGTCCGCTCCTTGCGGGCGGGACATTGACCTTGCTACGGGGGGAGCCTCCGGTGACCATTCAGAAGATCTCAAGGCGTGCATGGCTAAGGCAAGTCCGGGCCATTGCCGGTGTTCTCCCGCTAGGGTTTTCTGCCTCCCTCGCGTCGCGGTTTTTGCCGAACCCCCCGCCGCCACCACAAAAGGTTTCGCCGCCAATCCAGGCTAAGCCAGCACCTTTGTCGCTCAGCGATCCAGCTAATTATCGGTTCTCTTCGGCAGAAGACGCTTTTCTGGAAGAGTTGGAGCGAGCCAGCTTCCGGTATTTTTGGGACGAAGCGAATCCATCTACCGGGCTCGTAAAAGACCGCAGCCAGGCAGGAGGAGCTGATGTCCGCACAACCGCGAGTATCGCTGCGACAGGATTTGGGCTCACCGCTCTGTGTATTGCTGACCATCGTGGTTGGGAAGACAGCAAGAAAATCCGCGAGCGCGTTCGAAACACGCTCCGTTTTGCCGCCACGCGCTTGAGTCACATGAATGGGTTTTTCTTTCATTTCCTTAACATGCAGAATGGCGACCGCGATTTCCAGTCGGAAGTATCGTCGATCGATACATCGATTTTCCTCTGCGGAGCGCTGGCCTGCTGCGCGTATTTTGACGATGCAGAGATCCGCGCTCTGGCCACGAAAATTTACGAGCGCGTGGATTGGGGCTGGTTGCTGCAGGGAGAAAAAACGCTGTCGATGGGCTGGACACCGGAGAACGGATTCATCAAAGCGCGCTGGGACAGCTACAGCGAGCTGATGATGATCTACCTGCTCGGCCTGGGGTCTTCGGAGCATCCCTTGCCGAAGGAGTGTTGGGATGCGTGGGAACGCCCGCGGTTTGAGTTCAAAGGCCTGCACTTTATCGGGTCGCACGCTCCGCTCTTCGTGCACCAGTATTCGCATGCGTGGTTCGACTTCCGCGGGCAAGTTGACGCGTACGCGAACTACTTCGAGAATTCGGCGATTGCGACGAAGGCACACAAGCTATGGTGCCTGGAAATGGCGAAACAATTTCCGGACTATAGCGAAGATCTGTGGGGGATTACGGCTTCGGACTCGGCACATGGTTACGTGGCATGGGGCGGGCCGCCCCCCATGGGACCGATCGACGGCAGCATCGTCCCGTGCGCGGCGGGTGGCTCCCTGCCATTTTTGCCGGTGGAGACGCTGCGCGTGCTTCGAACGATCCGTGAAAAATACGCGAAACGCGCCTGGCGAAAATACAGCTTCGTGGATGCTTTTAATCCGCTCAAAGACTGGTACAACCCGGACGTGATTGGGATTGATCTGGGGATCACGCTGCTGATGGCGGAAAACGCGCGAACTGGCTTCGTCTGGGAGCAGTTCATGAAGAACGATGCCGCGAAAAAGGGAATGGCCCACGCGGGATTCCACAAGCAATAGCGGCGGTATTTTACGTGCTGATGGCTTAGCGTCGGCTGAGGCCTATCGGGCGATCTCGATGAGTGCCAGGGCATGGGGTTGCAGCGTGAGCGTGAGGGAGCCGCTCGCGAGCGGCCGGGGCAGCGCGGCGGGTAGCGCGGCAGCTTTGTGAAGCGCCTCAATCTGTGCGAGCGTGGGAATCGCGGGCCGGCCCATTTTTTCCCAGGCGGGGAGCGGCGAGCCGTGCTCTTTGTCGACGATGGTGATGCGAGCGGATTGCGCGCCGCTGATACCCTTGAAGTGCAAGGTGACGGTCTTGGGTGAACCGGCTTCTTCGGGCAGGAAGAGATTCCAGACGGCGATGGCCAGCGAGCCGTCTTTGCGGCGCGTGACGAGGACGCTATCGGAGTCAACGTCCAAGCGCGTGTCGCCGAGCTCGTGGAGAAGCGCGAAGCCGTTGAAGGCCGGCTTCGGGATGTTGTCTTCTGCAAGCAAACCAAAGCCCCCGTAGAACGGCGTCTTCACCACGCCTTGCTCCTCGAACACGTCGGAAAAGGTCCAGTAGCTCATCATCGCGGTGAGGCCGTCGCACTGGCGGATGGTGTCGGCCATCCACGGTCCCATAAAGGCGGTGTCCGTCACAGCGGGTTCGTTCATGTAGCTGGCGTTGAACTCGCTCCAGATAAGCGGTGTGTTCGGGAAGGCTGACCCTGCGATCTGGTCATGAACTTTCTTGACGGCCCGGCAGACCATCTGCGTTCGAGGAATATTCTCGTGCGTGCCGAAGACATCTTCGGCTTTATCGTTCCCGTAGACGTGTGTTGAGGCAAAGTCGACCGGCACGTTTTTTTCTTTGCAGTGTGCCAGAAAGCGGTCCACCCAGGCAGCTTGCGCCGTCGCAGGGCCGCCGACGCGGAGACGCGGGCTCACGCGCTTAATGGCGCGGGCAGTGTGGTCGTAGAGCTCGTAATAAGTGGCTTCTTTCGGATTGCCGGCCCAGAAATCAATGTTGGGCTCGTTCCAAACCTCGAAATACCACTGCGCGACTTCGTCTTCGCCGTAGCGGGCGACGAGATGGCGCGCGAAATTCTCGATGAGCTGCTCCCACTTGCCCCAATCTTTCGGCGGCGCGACGTTTTGCTTGTACCAGAAAGGATGAAGCGCGTTCGGGTCGGAGGAGAGCTTCTTGGGCATGAAGCTAAGCTCGATGAACGGACGAACATGGTTCTGAAGCAAGCCGTCGTAAATCTGGTCTACGTAAGAAAAGTTGTAGACCGGTTTTCCGTCCTTGTCCTCGTCGTAGAGGCCGACCTCATCATGGAAAATGGCGTGGAAGCGGACGTATTCGAAGCCCGTAATCCGCTTCGTTTCGCGCAGGTCGCTGCGGTAACTCTCACGAAGGCTCAGGATGGCGCGGCCGGAGCCAAACATTTTCTCCCAGAAGTGCGGGAACGGATGAGAGGGGGCGTTGGCGTCCACAGTGATCTCTTGTGCAGCGGCGGGCGAGTCCTCGCGCGGCGAAGATTCAAGAGAGGCAGAGCGCAGCAGCAGAATGGTTGCCAGAGCGAAGCAAAGGCGCAACTTCTTCATAAGGTTTCTTTACCCTCATGAGCACTCGAAGAGTGTCTGTGAAAAGCTGCCAACGAGAGAGCATCCCGGGTGTGGGGGAACTCGTTGGCAGGTTACCGCCTTACACAAGAGGAGGCGCCGGGGTAAGCGCCTCCGGAAAGGGGTTAGAAGCTGAAGCGAGCTCCCAGCGTGACGACGCGGGCAGCAAGAGCAGACTGAGCTCTGCCGAAGTTAGGGTTGTTAACTTTATTGACATAGTCGCCGATGTCGTTGGAGATGCGGGTCGGATCGAAGTTCAGATTGTTAAACAGGTTGTAGGCATTAATTCGGAATTCAACCTTAGCGCTTTCGCCGAGCACGGGCATGTTAGGCAGGCCAAAGGCCTTGGCCAGCGTCATATCCACGTCCCTGTATCCAGGGCCGGTGAAAGAGTTGCGATGGACACCAGGGGACTGAGGAAGCGCCGATCCGAAGTTGGTGCCGCTGTAGGCGGTGTAGGTTGGCACCGAGAAATACGCTAAGCTGCCCTTGGGATAGTTCGAACCAGTCTTGAATTGATCGTTGCTGGTGCTGGTACCCGCGCCGCCCAAGTAGGCAGCAGGGAGCAGTTGCGAATAACCGCAAGTTCCGCAATAGAGGCTTCCTCCGTTAACGCCCAACACAGGGGTCCAGGGGAATCCAGAGTGAAGATTCAGGATGCCGCTGAGCGACCAGCCGCCAGCAATCTTTTCCATCCAGCTGTTGCTGCCGTGGAAGAAGACCGGCTGCCACATGCCATAAAGCTTGAACGCTTTGCCTACGTTGTAGTCAGAGCGCCCGTAATCCAGGCTGAGGTTATACGGGTAGTCCTGTTCCGAGTACGGCGCGGAACTAGTGTCCATGCTCTTGGCCCAAGTGAATTGAGCATCGGCCATGAACTGGTGCGAGAACTGATGCTTCAATTCAGCGAGCAAGGCGTTGTAATTGCCGCGGCCTGAAACGCCCCAGAGGTCCCCGCCACCGATCTGCGGGTTCAAGGTGAAGCCCAGGGCCGCAGGGACGGCGTTCGGGTTCGCGTGAAAGTAGATGTTACGCGACAAGCTTCCCAGATATCCCAACGAGGCTACGAACTGGTGGCCCAGATCGTATTGGGCATCCACCGAGTAGTGATGGGTAAGCATAGTCGGGAGGTCGCGAGGGAAGATGCTCACATTAACTTGGGAGCCGCTTGCAGGTAGCCCATTCGCGTTAAAGCTCGCCTTCGTGTTCGGGTTTGCCGGATAGCCGAAGAGTGAGTGCACATCCGACGAAGTAGCGTAGATAATGCCAGGATTCGGCGAGCTCGGTGTGGACATGTTCAAGGACGGAAAGACCACCAACCCGGGATTTCCTGCAATATTGGACGAAATAGCGATTTCTTCCTGGTTGTAGTTCAGGCCGTAACCGCCGCGGACCACGAGTTTGTTGTTGAATCGATGCGGACTCCAGGCAACGCCGATCTGGGGCCCGAAGTTGCCCTTCTGCGCGTTCCAAGAATTTCCCTTTCGAACGGTCAGGCCAGTCATGAAATTCGCCCCGGCGCCAGGGACGGCCACAAACATGTTGCCCTCCTTGGAGGAGATTGGGCCAAAGTAGGACCAGCGCAGGCCGAGATTGACGGTCAGGTTCGATCGTAGTTTGTAATCGTCCTGGACAAAGAGACCCCAGATGTCTTCGCGGTCGTCCTGGCGAAGCGTCGTCGGAAATCCGGTAGTAGGATTGAACCCTCCCCCTTCGTTATGCGGCGCATCGTTGAGGAAGTCCCACATGTTGAAGAAGTTGTAGTTTGGCACGCCGCAACCGGCACAGTCTTGCAGGTAAAACAGGCGTGTGACTTCACCGCCAAACTTAATGGTGTGGGGTCCGTAAATCTTGGTGGCCACATCCTTGAAGGTGTAAGTCCACTGATCCAAGATGCTGCCGACACTAGGCCCAAAAGACTGTATCGAAATGCTGCCGATCTTACCACCAATGGTATCGGAGGGAAGCCCAACCGGCGACTGCGGGTTGGAGTTGACTTCATTCCAGCGCCATCCGGCACCATTCACGCGGACTTCGTTGAGGAGCGTGGGCGAGAAGATGTGGTTCCAGATTGCAGAGAACGCTTCATTGATTTGCGAGTGATGGAAAATGTTGTAGGCTCGGGCCGGGCCGTTAAGGAAACTGTTTGACTGTGGAACGTAGTAGATCGTAAAGCCGATACGGTCCTTACCGGTGACATCCCAATCGAGGCGGCCATTGTACTGGGCTTTCGAAGCGGTGGTCGAGCTAGAGGTTTGGTAATTCGCAATGTCGGCCACGTTACCCAGGGGGCTGCCAGGGGTTCCGCAACCTGTGCCGGCCCCCCCGCAGCCGGGGTTCTGATCACTAGTCCAGCCCTGATCCTGCGCGCCCAAGCCTGTCGTCAGAGGCGTGCCTAGATTCAGCCCCTGACCCGGAATCGTTCTGCAGTTTACCCCTTCCGTCAGTCCGGCATCAGCGCAGGTGGCATTATTGATGCCGCTGCTGACGACACCAGAACCAGGGAACGTGAGATACTTCGCGGCGATGCTTCCGGAAGGTGCCAAGGCGTCGAAAGCCGGGGTATCGTACCATCCGTTGCCAGTGCTGCTGGAGTTGGGGTTGCGAACAGTCTCGTAGTTGAAGAAGAAAAAGATTTTGTTCTTCCAAATCGGGCCGCCGACGCTGCCGCCGAACTGATTAAACCTGTTGTTGTCTCTCAAGACGCCATTGCCTGAGCCATTGAACCGCTGAAAAGCGTTCAGGCCCGGACGGTGAGCATCAAAGAAGAAACTGCCATGGAACTGGTTGGTGCCACTCTTGGAAGTGACCTGAATCTGAGCGCCACTGAAGCGTCCATTCTCGGCATCATAGCCAGTGGAGACGACTTTTACGCTTTCAACGGAATCTTCAGACGGTGTGATGATTGTAGTTCCGCCCCAGACGGCGCTCGTCGTGCTGATACCGTCAATCGTAATGCCGTTGTTTTCATACTGCCCGCCACTGGCCAGAACCTGCGGACCGTTTTCCGTGCCAAAAATGCCGGTGTTGCCACCGGTTCCCCCGGGGCCCTGTGTGCCGGGAAGATTTTGACTGCCACCGCCATTTCCCTGGGCGCCATCGCCAAAGACGCCCGGCGCCAACTGGAGCAGTTGGAAGACATCGCGTCCGAACGAGGGCATATGTTGAATTTGGTTGCTGGAGACGGTGCCGGTGACTGAGGCGGTCTCCGTATCGATGAGTGGAGTCGAATCGCCGCTCACCGTGACGCTTTGGGTGACCTCCCCAATCTCAAGCTGAACATTCAAGGCGTTGGCTTGTTCCGGGATGACGCCTACATTCTCGAGTACCTTCTTCTTGAAACCCGTCTTCTCGACGGTGAGGGAGTATTTGCTGGGAGGAAGGGCGTTGAAGTTGTAAATTCCGTTCCCGTCGGTCGTAGCAGTCAGTTTCTGGTTCGTTTCGAGATTCGTTAACGTGAGAGTCGCTCCGGAGACAGTGGCCCCGTCCGGATCGGTCACTACCCCCTGAATCGAAGCCCGGTACTGCGCGTAAGTTGGGAGAGCGCAGAACGAGAGGATCAGAATGAGAAGAGACTTCAAGCGCATGGCATCACCTCAAGGTCGATTTTTGCGAACATCTGAAAAATAAATTCAGTAAATCGATTTATCCCACCCCTGTCGAGCATGAAACACCCAGCCAAGCAGTGGTGTCAAGTGGAATGTAGGGAAAAGATCGGAATATATCGTACTAGAACTAGCCTATGATAAATCGATTTTTCATGGATTCAAAGGCATCAAATCTCGCAAGTTGCGCTCCTTATCATTGCGAAAGATTCCGCATTGCCGCTTGCTCGCGCTTTCCGCTTGTGCCAGACTACGCGCACGATACACTCCATGCCCCGGTCGAAAACGGTTGCGTCTTCTCGGCCCCACGGAAAGGCCTCCGCGCCGTCCGTCAGCCTAAAGTTTCTGGCGGAGCACCTCGGGCTCTCGCCTGCCACCGTCTCCCTCGTCATTAATCGATCTCCCGCTGCAAAATCGATTCCTCCCCGCACCCAGGAACGCATCCGGCAGGCTGCCAGGGAGCTGAACTACCGGCCGAATTTCATGGCCCGCTCGCTGCGCGCGCAGAGGAGCTTTACGATCGGCGTGGTCGTGCCGGAGATCAGCGAGGGATATGCGGCGCTGGTCATGTCGGGGATTGAAGACCACCTTCTGGAGGAGGGGTATTTTTATTTTGTTGTCAGTCACAGGCACCGGCCCGATTTGATCGAGGAGTATCCGCGTCTGTTGCAGCAGCGCGCCGTCGAGGGCTTGATCGCGGTGGACACCGCTTGTCAGAACGGCGTGCTCATACCGGTTGTTGCCGTGTCCGGGCATCGCGAAGTGGAAGGGGTGACCAACATCGCCCTGGACCACGCGCGCGCCGCGTGGCTGGCACTCGAGCATCTCGTAAATCTCGGACACCGCAAAATCGCCTTCATCAAGGGGCAGGAGTTCAGCTCGGACACGGAAGTGCGATGGCAGGCCGTACAAGGGGCCGCGAGGAATCTAGCTCTGGAGATCAATGAACGGCTGGTCGGACAGCTCGAAGGCGAATCGCCGTCGCCCGAAGTGGGGTATGGAGTCACACGAAAGCTGCTCGCGACGGGCGATGCCTTCACAGCGTTGTTTGCCTTCAATGATATTTCCGCCATAGGGGCGATCCGCGCGCTGCGGGAAGCGGGCCGGCAAGTGCCGGAAGATGTTTCGGTCGTCGGATTTGATGATATTCAGAGCGCAGCGTTTCAAAACCCTGCGCTGACAACCGTGCGACAACCCTTGCGCGAAATGGGCGTGGTCGCAGCACAGATTCTGCTGAGGCGCATCAATGCACCAGCGAAAACAGAGTATCCGAAGACCGTTACGGTCGAGCCGGAATTGATCGTGCGGGAGAGCACGGCGCGGGCGAAACCGTAGGAATGGGAGCGAAAGTCTACCTTGTTCACGTGCCGGTTCGATTCCGATAGGCCGCTCCATTGCTTATCCGGCGAAGATAAGCTCTTTGAGAATATCCTTCCCGAGTTTTCCTCAGCCTCGCGAATTCCCAGTGAAATTTTTGTCCAACTACCGTTAGAATCGGGCCGTCGCCATTTTTTCAAATGAAAAAAATCACTATCGCCGTTGGCAGCAAGCGCGGCCCAAAGCTCAATGCCGTCACGGAAGCGCTCCAGGCATTTTCAGCGGCTCTTGCTCACGATGCTCAATTCGAAGTCGTCGGCGTGGAAGTGGAGAGCGGAGTCAGCCACACGCCCGCCTCGCGGGATGAATTGATGCGCGGCGCTCGCCAGCGCGCGGAAGCTCTGGTGGAGATGGCGCGGCAGGCCGGGGCGGCCTGGCAATACTTCCTGGGCCTTGAAGGCGGGCTCGATGTCGTCCACGAAGGTGCGTCAGCGCACGAAATGCTGCGTCATTCGCGTTTGCAGCAGAACGGGCATCGCCGCGTCTTCCTGGAGAGCTGGGCCTACGTCTCCGATGGCGCACGAGGCCACTTCGGCCGCTCCGGAAGCATCGAGCTGCCGGAAGCGCTGGCTCACGAAGTTCTCGAAAATGGCCTGGAGCTTGCCGTAGCGATCGATCGGTTTGCGGGCGCCGTTGGGATCCGCGACGCGCAGGGCGCCTGGGGCGTGCTCTCGAACAATTTCATCACGCGTCAGGAAGCGTTTCGAGTTGCCGTGATTGCAGCCTTCGCGCCGTTCTATAATAGCAAGATGTATCGCGCCGCAGCCGCCGACGCTTCGAAGTCAGCTCGGTAGAGGCATGTCGGTAGAGGCGTGATAGATATGGGCTCATATCATCCAGGATTGAAGTTCTCTACTGAAGACTGAGAACTGAAAACGGATAACCGGTTTTGAGGGAGCAACCGTGGACATCGTAAAAGGCAATATGGGCTGGATCGAAGTCGTCGTCGGCCCGATGTTTTCCGGCAAGAGCGAAGAGCTGATCCGCCGCCTGCGTCGCGCGGAGATCGCGCGCCAGCGCGTGCAGATCTTCAAGCCGGCCATCGACGAACGCTACGCCGCCAACGAAATCGTGTCCCATTCCGGCCTTGGCATTCCGTCGGACAGCGTTTTCAAAGCCGCCGAAATCATGGAAAAACTCTCGCCGCGCACGGAAGTTATCGGCATTGACGAAGCGCAATTCCTCGGCGACGAGGTAGTGGATGTTTGCACCAAGCTCGCGAATCTCGGCAAGCGCGTGATCGTCGCCGGCCTGGACACCGATTACCGCGGCCGTCCGTTCGAACCGATGCCGCGCCTCCTCGCCATCGCCGAAGAAATCACCAAGTTGCTCGCGATCTGCGTCCGCTGCGGCAATCCCGCGGTTCACACCCAGCGCCTTGTCGATAGTGAAGACCTCATTGTTGTCGGCGCAATGGGCGCGTACGAAGCCCGCTGCCGCCGCTGCTTCGAGCCCAATCCCGCCCTCGCCCAAGAGAAAAAAGACGGACCCCATCTTATGGTACGCAACCGCACCGCCTCCGCCGGCGGCAGCTGATTCTTTCGCCGGTTGTGAGGCCAGTTCTCGATTTGGCTACAGGTCCGGATGTCATTGCCTTTCCGTGGACAGTCATCGCGGTCATTGCTTGAGGTGACTATCTTAATCCGTCAAACTGGCTCGACCGAAAATCCCTCTGAATCGAGCTAGCTCGCACACATGATCATCGAATCCAAAGCACCGACCCGCGTGGACTTCGCCGGGGGCACGCTCGACATCTGGCCGCTCTATCTATTTCATCCGGGTGCGGTCACTGTGAACGCCGCGATTTCACTTTACGCTTCCTGCGTCATCGAAACGCATCCCAGCGGCGACAACCGCATCAAACTGGTTTCACGCGACATCAAGTGCGAAGAAAGTTTTGCCTCTTTCGCTGCGCTCGTAAATGCCAAACGCTACCGCCTCCCGCTCCTCGCGGAAATCACCAAATTCTTCCAGCCCCAGGGTGGTTTTACGCTCACCACCGATTCGGAAGCTCCCGCCGGCGCAGGCATCGGCGGCTCCAGCGCCATGGCCGTGGCCATTTGCGCTGCGCTCGACCGCTTCACCGGAGCAGGGAAGAGCAAAGTCGACTGGATCCACATTAGCCGCGACGCCGAAGCCATCGTCATCAATGTTCCCACCGGCACGCAGGATCATTACCCCCCGGCCTTCGGCGGTGCCGCCGCCATAGAACTCCCGCCAGGCGGTGAGCATCGCGTTGAACTGCGTGTGAATCTGGACGAACTCGAGCGCCGCGTGATGGTCTGCTATACCGGCAAGCCCCGCCAGCACGGCATCAACAACTGGGAAGTCTTCAAGGCGCATATCGGGGGCAAGCGCGCCGTGCAAAACAGCCTGGAGCGCATTTCCGAAGTTGCCCAGAAGATGCGTCTGGCTCTCGAAAAACCAGACTGGCCCGAAGCTGGCCGCCTGATGCGTGAAGAGTGGTCCTTCCGCAAGAGAAACTTGCCTACGATCTCGACGAAGACCATTGACCGCGTCATCGACAACGCCCGCCGCAATGGCGCGTTGGCGGGCAAGGTCTGCGGAGCGGGCGGAGGCGGCTGCGTAGTCCTTTTAGTCGAACCAGACGCCCGGGAACGCGTGGAAACGGCCATTCGCGAGGCTGGCGCCGAGGCTCTGCCCATGACCATCGACCGCCAGGGCGTCCAAGTCGTGTCACGTTAGAGATGACGCGAATTTCCGTCCGGTAGTACGGTTCCACCTCAATCGAGGTCAGGTGAGAGAGAGGTGTCCGCTTCCCAGCGAGATACCTGTTCAGCGGCTTCGTGACATCATAGAATAGGGTAAGTGGACCTCGACCGGCTCGCGGTCCACCGCATATATGTCGAACTGGCTTGCCTTGCCTCTTGCGTTTTTGCTTTTGGCTGACGCGGACGTCCCGCGGATCAACAGCCTTCGTCCGCCCTCGAACCCGTCCCCCAGCTTTCCTTCGGACGAGGAGATTCCCCTCTTCCCGAACTCTGGTGCATCCTCGGACAACGCGCAGTCCCAGAGCCAATCCCAGTCGAAAACCGCACCCGCTCCGAAGAACACCACCCTTCAGGAAAGTTCGAAGCTTGCTCTGATCCGCTACGTCTCCGGTGAATTTGCCAAAGCCGTCAAGCCGCTGCCCGCGGGTAAAGAGGGATTCCATGTCAGCGTGGGTAAGTCGCTGGAGACCGAACTGCTCGATCGTGCGGTCGCCACGCACGGCCCGGCAGTGAATACCGGCGATAGCGTGCAGATCACCAAGCTGGAGTTCCGCGCACATCAGATCATAGTCGATGTGAACGGCGGCGGGCGCGGCAAGAGGCGCTGGCGCGATCATCTTCAGATCGGCCTGGGGGGCGGCGGCTATCCCACGCCGCGGACCACCTCGGCGCAGGATCAGGGCCCGCCGGGGATGCAGCCCGGCATGGGCAGCACCATTTTCCTGGAATTCAACAAGCCGCTGCCGGACCTCACGCCGGACGAATTGAAGCAGCTCCTTTCGCCTTTCTTGAATTTTTCGAAAGAACGCTCCGCCGCCGTGCAGTGGTTCGATACGCTGCCACCGGAAATGAAGAAGGCCATTCAGGACCGCAGGCCCATGGTAGGCATGGACCGTGAGGAGCTTGTCGCTGCAATCGGGAAGCCCGACCACAAAGTGCGCGAGCGCGATTCCGAGGGCAACGATATCGAAGACTGGATTTACGGCCAGCCGCCCTCGAAGACCGTCTTCGTCCGCTTCATGGGCGATCGCGTCACTTCGATTAAACAATTCCCGCAGTAATCTCTATCCTTCAATCTTCATTCTCGCGGTTCCATGACAGGTGGCCACTCCAAGACGGCAATTCTTCCGTCGGATTGGCGCTCAAGGGTAGGCGCGTAGAGGCCGAGTTGCTGCCTTCTCCACCACAGTCCTTGTGAACGTTTTTCGGCTGGCGTCGTGAACCAATACCGCCAGACCACGACGCGCACCTGTCGCGGCGGAGCGTGCCAGAACGGGTTACCGGCAAAAAGCAATAGCACGTCTACATCTCCACGGAGCAAACTCTGCTCCGTGCGCACGACGATCGGCTCCTGGCGCCACGAACTCAGCGATGCAAACCACAAATTCCAATCAAACCGCGGCTGATATGGCGCGTAAATCCCCGGCGGCTTGCTCGGATCTTGCGGCTTGAAGCGGAAGGGATAGACGAGCCAGGTTTGTCCGTCTTCCGAGCCCTGGAACTCGATTTCGTAACGGCCGCGCGTCATCATGGCGAACAGTCCATACCGATTAGCGATACGAAAAGGCTCCAGCGCCGAGACCGGTGTCGTCGGCAGCGGCAGAGGTTTGACCATCCACACCATTTCCGCCATTGTTGCGTAGAAAATCCACAAGAGCATCACGGCGGCCACAGCGAGCCTCAGTGCGGAGAGTTGCACCCGGAGTCTCTTTCGCCATTTGCTTTCCGGAGTCGGAGCGGCAAGAGGTTTGGCCTCTTTCGTGGCGAGGTAACTCTCTTTCAGAAATCGCGGCAAGTAGGGCAGCAGGAACTGGTCATCGATCAGCAGAATCCCCAGGGCCAGCACGAGGTAATTCAGGAACGTGTAGTTCGCCGAAAGGATGATGCCGATCTGCCAGGGCGTCACGATGACAAAACATAAGATCCGAATGCGCCGCGGCAAGAACATCATCCACGCAAGCGCTAGTTCCACCGTCAGCGTTCCAAACGCAGTCGCCGCATGGAACCAATGCGGGAGGTGTTGCATGTGCCAGCCGATCCATGTCGGCAGCGGGCCGTTCTGGTAATACTCGTCGAGCGCCGTGAAATTGCGCCACTGCGGGTCGCCGCCCATGATCTTCGCCACGCCCGATTCGAAATAGATCCGGAAGCCTTCCCATATCAGCAGGAAGAGACTCGCACGCGATGGCGGACTCGCTTCGCCCCATCCAGGCCGAAATCCTGCGGGCGCGAAGAACAAAGAAATGAATCCCGCCTCCAGCAGCATTCCATCCGACTGATAAGCAGAAAAATCCTGCGCCGCGCTGACGAACGAAAGAAAGCACACAAAGCAAATCGCCAGCATGCCCCGCGGCCAGAAATTCAAAACGAGGAGCAGCGATGCAATCATTCCCGCCCAGCAAATTCCGGTGAGCATGTGCGCACCGCTCGATAGCCATAGCAGCGTCGGCGCATACCAGTAGCCCGCATGGCCGAATCGCTCGGCGAGCGCCTGCAGGTATTCGCCGGCGGGGAGGATTCCTTGCGGCCCAATCAATCCGCGAATTTGAAAGACCAGCGAGAAAAACGCAGAGTAATAAATCAGGCCAAGTGCCCGCAGAAAAATCCAGCGGGGAAGCAGACGGCCCGAAGCGCCTTGTTCCGAATCGAACAGCCGGCGCATAGCGGACGCAGGTGACCAGCTCCTCATCGGCCGCCATTATAGCGGCCTAATTCTCCGCGCGTTGACTTTTGTCCGCGCAACCCATAGCATTTTCTGTTCACACGCGGCCGTCATGCGCTTCTCTGCGGCCGCAATTTCTGACACTCCATCGGAGGAAGAATGCCCATCAAGGTTGGCATCAACGGCTTCGGCCGCATCGGTCGCAACATCATGCGCACCGCGCTCGACGACAAGGACATTCAGTTCGTCGCCGTCAACGACGTCACCGACGCAAAGACTCTCGCGCACCTTTTGAAGTACGACTCCGTTCTCGGCAATCTGCCGCACAACGTCACGCATACCGATGACACTATCGCGGTGGAAGGAAAGAGCTTCAAGGTTTTCAAAACCAAGGATCCCGGCGAGATTGATTGGGCTTCTGTCGGCGCGGATATCGTCGTCGAATCGACCGGCCTCTTCACCAAGGGCGTTGACGCCAAGAAGCATCTCCGCGCGCCGGTGAAAAAGGTAATCATCTCCGCGCCCGCCGATGGCCCCGATGCGACGTTCGTCCTCGGCGTGAACGACAAGACTTACAATCCCGCGGCGCACCACGTCGTTTCCAACGCTTCCTGCACCACCAACTGCCTCGCCCCCGTCGCCAAGGTTCTCCAGGAAACCTTCGGGATCAACAGCGGCACCATGACCACGATTCATTCCTACACCAACGATCAGAAGCTACTCGACTTGCCGAAGCTCGACGGCTACGCCATGCGCGTCCCTACGCCCAACGTCAGCGTCGTCGACCTCACGGTTTTCGTCGAAAAGCCCGCCACCAAAGAGACCGTCAACGCTGCGCTGAAAGCCGCTGCGAATGGCTCGATGAAGGGCATCCTCGGCTACACGGAAGAGGAACTTGTCTCCGCCGACTTCAAGGGCAATTCGAATTCCTCTATCGTCGATGCCGAATACACCAAGGTTGTCGGCGACCGCTGCGTGAAAGTTTTGGCCTGGTACGACAATGAGTGGGGCTACTCCTGCCGTTGCCGCGACCTGATCAAACTCCTGGCGTCGAAATTCTAGCCGTAGGGGCGGGGCTTGCCCCGCCCGCTCTTTTCACGAGTCACCAGTAACCAGTCACGAAATCATGAACAAACTCACCATCAACGATCTCGATCTTCGCGGAAAGCGCGTCTTCATCCGCGTGGACTTCAACGTTCCGCTCAAAGACGGCGTGGTCACCGACGACACCCGCAACTCGAAGAACTCATCGGCCGCCCGGTTCGGTTTTCCTCGGACTGTGTCGGCCCCGTTCCCGAGTCGAAGAGCAAATCACTCGCCGACGGCGATATCCTCCTTCTCGAAAACGTCCGCTTCCATCCCGAGGAAGAAAAGAACGACGAGGCCTTTTCGAAACAGCTCGCCGCTCTCTGCGACGGCCTATTTGTCTGTGATGCCTTCGGCTCCGCGCATCGCGCGCATGCTTCCGTAGTCGGCGTCACCCGCTTCGTCAAGCAATCCGCCGCCGGCCTGCTCATGGAAAAGGAACTCGCCTATCTCGGCAAAGCGGTCACCAATCCCGCGCGCCCCTTTGTCGCGATTCTTGGCGGCGCCAAGGTCAGCGACAAAATCGAAGTCGTCGAAAACCTCATGAAAATTTCCGATGCCATGCTCATCGGCGGCGGCATGGCCTACACTTTTCTCAAAGCCGAAGGCCAGCCCATCGGCAAGTCGCTCGTTGAAGACGACAAGCTTGACCTCGCGCGGCGCCTGCGTGAAGAAGCGCAGGAAAAAAAATTCGCTCTTCTCCTGCCTGTCGATCACGTCGTCGGTGCCGAATTCAAAGCCGACACGGCGACGCAAACGGTTTCGGTTTCCGCTACCCCCGACGGTTGGATGGGCCTGGACATCGGTCCCAAGACCGTCGACACCTATCGCCAGAAAATTGCCTCCGCCAAGACCATCGTCTGGAACGGTCCCATGGGCGTATTCGAAATGCCTGCTTTCGCCAAGGGCACGCTCGAAGTGGCCAAAGCCGTCGCCGCCGCCACCAGCAGCGGCGCCACCTCCATCGTCGGTGGCGGTGACTCCGTCGCCGCGGTCCATCAGTCCGGCGTCGCGAACCAGATCTCGCACATCTCCACCGGAGGCGGCGCCTCCCTCGAATTCCTGGGCGGGCGCAAACTCCCCGGCGTCGAAGCCCTTACCGACAAATGACCGCCGCTCTTCTCTGTGCTCTCTGTGTCCTCTGCGTTAAATTCTTTCTTTTCTGGAGGTCTTGACATGCGACGCCGCGTAATCGCCGGGAACTGGAAGATGTACAAAACGCTCGCGGACACTCGCGCGTTTTTCTCTTCGTTCCTTCCGCTTGTTGCCGGTGCAAAGCACTGCGACATCGTCGTCGCCCCGCCCTTCACGGCGGTATCGACCGCGGTCGACGCCGTGAGGGGCTCCACCATCGCCATCGCCGGCCAAAACGTCTCCTGGAGCAAGGAAGGCGCATTCACCGGTGAAGTTTCGGCCCACATGCTTGCCGAGGCTGGCTGCCGCTACGTCATCATCGGCCACTCCGAGCGCCGCCAGCTTTTCCGTGAGACCGATGACAATGTTGCCAAGAAGACCTTGATCGCGCTGGAGAGCGGCCTCACCCCCATTGTTTGCTTGGGAGAAACCCAAGAGGACCGCGACGCGGGCCTTGCCGAGGAAGTTCTCAGCCGCCAGTTCAACGGCGGCCCTGGTGCGTTGACCCCGGACGAGTTCTCCCGTATTCTGATTGCATACGAACCGGTTTGGGCCATCGGCACAGGCCGCACCGCGACCCCGGAAATTGCCGCTGAAGCTCATCGGTTGCTCCGGCGATGTGCGGGGGAGAAGTTCTCCATCCGCCACGCCTCCGCCCTCCGGATTCTCTATGGCGGCAGCGTCAAGCCTGACAACATTCAGGGGTTGATGGCGCAGGAAGAATTGGATGGCGCGCTTGTGGGCGGAGCGAGCCTCGACCCCAAGTCGTTCGCCGCGCTCGTGAATTTCGCGTAGCGCTCCCGCACAGCTCGGGACTTTTGATTTCTCGATAGAGGGCAGGTATGGAAACGAAAACTGCGGTCAAGTGGGGAATAGCGCTGCTGATTGGCGTTGGAGTCGTGGTGCTCGGCTTCCGGTTCGCCGGTTGGCTGCTCACGACCTTTTTCATTTTAAATTGTCTCGTGCTGATCATCGTCGTGCTGCTCCAGAGCGGCAAAGCCGCGGACCTCGCCGGAGCATTCGGCGGCGCTGGCAGCCAGACGGCATTCGGCCCGCGCGGTGCGGCCAACGTCCTTTCGAAAGCCACCACGTGGTGCGCCGTCATGTTCATGCTGTGCGCCATGGCCATGGTGCTGCGCACGGATAAGGCCGTTGGCCAGGGCAGCTCGATCCTTGAAAGGGTTTCGAAACCCGCGCCGAAGCCGGCTCCTGTCACACCTCCAACAACTCCGGCCACTACGCCTGCGACCACGCCCGCAACAACTCCGGCGTCCCCCGCGACCACGCCTGCAACGACGCCACCAACTCCGCAATCCAACACGCAACCTGCTTCTAAGCCACCGGCAACTTCGCAGCCTGCCCCCGCTCCGACGAAAAAACCCTAGCGGGCCTTTGCACGGGCGGCCTTCGGAGGCCGCCTTCTTGCTTTTCCGCCTGTTGTAGCGCCGTGCTTTATCCCGTCATCTCGGTTTTCTGCATTTTCGAACCGCTCATTTGACACCCTGCACCATTGCCTTTACGATGTAACTCATCGCGGTCGTGGCGGAACTGGCAGACGCACTAGCTTGAGGTGCTAGCGCCGCAAGGCGTGGAGGTTCGAGTCCTCTCGACCGCACCAAAATTTCCGCAGGAAAATTTGTTCGTCTCAATCAGCGCCGTGCCATTGGAGCTGAAGCGTTTGCATATGTCTAAGTTGACAGCGATCCTCCTTAGTTTTCTAGTGTGTGTAATCCTGATCTCCTCACCAGTCTGCTCAGCCCAATCCGCTCCAACCCTCGCACCCCCTGAAAAAGCCCTCCCCGAAAAAGTCATCCTCGACACCGACATCGGCGACGACATCGACGACGCCTTCGCGCTCGCCCTGGCCCTGCGCAGCCCCGAATTGCAAATCCTCGGCGTCACCACCACCTTTGGCGACACCGAAACCCGCGCCAAGCTTCTCGACCGCTTCCTCGCCGAAGTCGGCCGCCCTGACATCCCCGTAGCCGCAGGCGTGCCCTCGCCGCCTAAGACCACCCTCACCCAGCGCCGCTACGCCGAAGCCAGTCACCTCGCCAAGCCTTCCCACCCCGATGCCGTCGCCTTCCTCTTCGACCAGATCCGCCGCAACCCCGGCCAAATCACCCTCATCGCCATCGGCCCTCCGATGAACATCGGCGCCGCCATCGACAAGGACCCCGCCACCTTCCGAAAGCTCAAGCGCGTCATCCTGATGGGCGGCTCCATCAAGCGCGGCTACGGCGACCTCGGCTTCGGCCCTCCCCAGCCCCCTCAGCCCGAATGGAACATCCTGAACGACATCCCCTCCGCCCAGAAACTCTTCGCCGCCGGCGTCCCCCTCTTCGTCATGCCCCTCGACGCCACCCAACTCAAACTCGACGAGGTCAAGCGCGCCTTCCTCTTCAGCCAGGGCACCCCCATCACCGACGCTCTCACTCTCCTCTACCACCAGTGGGGCCAGGAAACCCCCACCCTCTTCGACCCCATGACCATCGCCTTCCTCGTCGATCCCAACCTCTGCCCCGTCCAACCCATGCATATCCGCGTCGACGAAAAAGGTTTTACCCGCCCCGACCCCGGCCCTCCCAACGCTCCCAATCCGCCCAACGCCCAAGTCTGTCTCGACTCCAATCCCGACGCCTTCTTCCGCTTCTATCTCAACCGCGTTGCTGCCCCGTAGCTCCGGAAGACACTTGTCCCGGCGTCCGATCCTTGTGCAGGTATGGGTCTGCGAATTTCTTCCCTGTGCAGTTCGTTCTTCTCGCTCGGTGCGGCGATTTGGGCAACCATGACGCCACTGGCCGGTTTCTTGAGCGATTTCAGCGCCCCGCTCTTCGCTCCATCGGAATCATGAGGCGTGGCTTTGCAATGGCGCTGGTGAGCGCAGGAGCGGCGTCTCCCAGAACCGGAAGGCATTCAGGATTTGCTTCTCTTCGCTGTACTGCTTCTGCTGCGAGGAAATCGCCCGCTTCCATCAACAGGCCCATACGGCCGCGCACATCAAATTTTTTGAGCATTGCGGAGACGTGAAACTTCACCGTGCGCTCGGAAAGATTCAGCCTGGCGGCAATCTCCTTGTTGCTCAGGTCCTGCGCGATGCCGCTGAGCACTTGGTATTGACGCGGGCTCAGGGGCAATCGCGTCATGGCTCCCGAACAAGTCCGGATGAGCTTCATGGTGCGCCCCACAAGGTCGTCGACGAGCTCCTCACCCGCCATGACCATGACGTTGAAGTCGCCGGGCATCTGGTGCCGTGCCACGCAGTATATCGCCAGCATATTCACTGCTTGGTCCATCGAAATGCTTTCATCTTCGCTGGCCTTGACTTCGAAGCGCCGCGTGCCGGTTTTCTTGTCGAAAAAAACGAACCGCTTTGGATGGATCGATAAGCTGTTTTCCAACGGGCCGTGCGGCCGAAACTTTTTCGCGTGGTTCATCGCGTCCCCCTCGCGCCAGATCTTCAAGCTTCAACTGGTCCGTGCGTCCTTTTGGCTGCTCTTCTCCATCTGCTTGAAAATTGCCTCTTAGCCGTTCGCACCGGCGCTCTTCGTTGCCTGTTTTCGCTCTTCTTGTAGAATCGCGCGCCAGGATGCTCCGGCCCCCCGCGGTAGAGGAGCCTGTTCGGGACGCGAAGCTTCGTAGCAGTAGAACTGCACGCCTACTCCCAGCTTACCCTTCGGCGAATCGGCTGGCTCCACGCGCACAACGTGACCGGTGCACCGCCATTCCGTGGTTGGCTCGCCGCTTACTTCCTCCGGCATTTTCAGTAGAACTTCCACGATTTCGCCTTCGCAAAGAGAAGACTTCGTCGCGAAGTAGATGCCGCGCATCGACACGTTGACCGATTCGGCCCGGTGTTCTGGCAGACCCGAGTTCCATACGCGAATACGAAGTGCAGTTCTCACGCTGTGACGGTGAGATAAACGGCGATCTCGTGCGAGATTTTCTATGGATACATCCATGGGGTGACCTCCTGGTGTTCCGAACAGTGGTAGGGCAAAACAGCTTGAGGAAGAGGGGGTGAATAGAATGGGACAGTTCCATCGGCTTGTACAGGCTTGATTTCGTCCTGCCCCAGACGGGTATCCCGCTACTTCCAGATTGAAACCTCTCCAGCGCTCGGATCGCGCGAGGAATGCAAATTCGCCATCAATACTCTTAGAAGCTTGCAATCATTCAGAATCCTGTAATTATTACCGTGATCGTCTTCGGTCTCTCGGCTGGCTCGTGACGCACACCGAAAGCGGCACCCGCGTCGAGCGCAAAGAGAAGGCCTTCTTACGCTTGGATCACCGTCAAGCCCAGTTCGGACTCGAACGGATCGAAATCCCTGTCTCGATGCAGCAGGGAATGCTGCTCTCGAATGCAAAACGTGGCAATCCAGAAATCGATGGTCTTGCGCGCGGTGTGGCCCCGCTCCTGAAGCCTCCAGAAATTCCGCGCTGCGGCGATCGCCAACTCCGCGCCGCCCGGCCCGAACCTTCTAAGGTTTCCCCTTCAACTTGCCCAAATCGGTGCACCCTTCGGCGTAACCCTGCTCACACGCCTGCTTGTAAAGCTGTTCGGCGCGCCCTTGATCTTTCGCTACGCCGGTACCTTGCATGTATAAATCGCCCAGAAAGGCGCAACCCCGCGCGTTGCCGCCCTCACATGCTTGCTGATAGAGCTTTGCAGCCCGCCGCTCGTCCTTAGTAACGCCGCCGCCGTTCTCATACATCGCCCCAAGGCTGCTGCACCCGCGAGCGTTTCCCCCGTCACACGCGCGCTGGTAGAACTCAGCAGCGCGCTTC
>WNFI01584522.1_pt1 | contig 22638 bp, 19 predicted proteins | sample 5400471 | NCBI WGS metagenome assembly WNFI01 (sample SAMN13153348, study PRJNA577476) | soil metagenome | isolation source: 100 cm saprolite on Douglas fir-dominated hillslope | place: USA:California | collected 2013-09-17
CCCTCACCAAGCTCATGACCTGAACGACTCTGCCTTCATTAACGCCCGATCGCACATCCTCGCAAACAAATCTCAGTTCTGGTGAATTAAGGAGGCTAGGCAGATGCGGTCGTGCCACTTCGCGCCTTCCATTAGCACCCCGGTGTGACATCCAACCTTGCCTCCCACTCAAAATCAGCCCATCATGGTCAAGGCGCGGGGAGTATCTCCAGTGGGAGAAACTTGGCGCGTAAGTCCTTTGCTCTCTAGATTTTGCCCTCTAAGTTCTTTGACATCAAGATTTTGCAAACACTTTTTGCGAACCCCGCGCCCAGCAAGCCTTTCAGAGGGTATGGGGGAGGGGGGTACCTCCAAATAACCAAAGAAGTACAGAAATCCCACCCCTACAAGGTCCTTCCCAACCGCACGCTTAGCAGATTTTTTCGGGGAGATATTCACAGGCTGGATTTCGCCGGAAGCCGGAAGCCGAGAGCCGGATTTCAAACCAGCCGCTTCGCAAGCGTGCAGTACAAATCAATCGCGTCCGCCAGTTGCTGCTTCTCAATGTACTCGCCTTCGGTGTGAGCCACGTGAATCGATCCCGGACCAACCAGCACAGGCTCTCCCCAGTTCGTGAGGGCGGGAACGTCCGTGGTGAAGGCGGCAATCATCGTAGGCGGGCCGTCGACGGTGCGCAGGCGAAGAAAGGGAATCTCCAGCGGAAATGTAACGCTCACCTGATCGCCGGCAGTCGCGAGAATCTGGCGGCGCAAATCGTCCGAGGGGCCAATGAGCCGGTAGAGCAAGTCCGCGTGAGCATAATCCGGGATGACGTTTGGCGCGCGCCCGCCTTCGATCAATCCAATGTTAAGAGTGCACGGGCCAATCGTCGGATCGGACGGCAGTGGCATCACACGCAAGCGGGAAAGAGAATTGAGGAGCTTATCGATCGCCGATTCTCCCAGCTCAGGATATGCGGAATGCGCCATTCGGCCCTGCGCCGTTACTTCGACGCGCAACGTCCCCTTCGACGCCAGCGCAATGCGATTCTCGGTGGGCTCGCCGTTAATCAGGTAGCGCGAGCGCGGTGCTTGCTGATCTGCCGCGACCGGCTTCGCGGCGGATTCGTTCGCGGCGTATTCGTTTGCCACCTTCGCGCCCAGACTGTCGCGCTCTTCGCCCACTACGAACAGCAGGCCGACATGGATTCCCTGCTGCCGCAGACGTTCGGCGGCAGCAATCTGCGCTGCGATAATGCCCTTGGCATCGCACGACCCGCGCCCGTAAATACGCGAGGCATCGTCCGAAGAAGGAATGAAGGGAGGAACGGTGTCCATGTGTGTGGAGAACACCACGGCCGGATGCATCTGCTCGGGCGAAGTGGCGTAGACGTTGGCGCGGTCGCCTTCCACCGGCATTTTCTTGGTTTGATAGCCCAGCCGGCAGAGTTCGCGGTAGAGAAATTCTCCGACCCGGGCCTCGTTGCCGGTGACGGATTCGATGTCCACAAGCTGGCGCGTGAGCGCGACGGCGTCCATGGGGGAGAGAATAGCAGACGGAGGCAGTGGGATAGCGAACGGAGCACGGTCACAACGACGGCAGAGGTCAGAAGTGAGAATGCAGAATTGAGAACTCGACAGACACTCGAGGCGCGCCCATCGCCAAGTTCAAACTTCTGCAGTCCGCCTTCTTACTTCTGCCTTCACCCGTGTAGTCTGACATTGTGATCTCTTCTGGCTCATCCATCCGCTCGCTATTTCTTGAGGGCCCCGCCGGCCGGCTGGAGGCGCTGCTTAACGCGGGCGCGGAGAACGCGTCTCATGCGGCGCTGGTGTGCCATCCACACCCGCTGTTTGGCGGCACTCTGCACAACAAGGTCGTGTTCCACACCATGAAGGCGCTGAACAGCTGCGGTTTCCCGGTGTTGCGTTTCAATTTTCGCGGCGCGGGGTTGAGCCAGGGGGAGCACGACGAGGGCAACGGGGAAGTCGATGACGTTCGTGCTGCTCTTGATTGGCTGGATGCTGAGTTTCATCTGCCGCTTGTATTTGCCGGATTTTCTTTCGGCGCGGCAGTTGGATTGAAGGCCGCCTGTTCCGATTCGAGGGTGAAAGCAGCGATCGGCGTCGGGATTCCGGCCGGCCCCGTAGCCGCTGGCACGGAAGTGCCGCGGACTTACACATTGGATTTTCTACGGGAGTGCGCGAAGCCAAAATTATTTGTCAGTGGAGCCCGTGACCAGTTTGGCCCGCGGGCGAAGCTGGAGGCGTTGCTTGCGTCAGTGCCAGAGCCGAAGAAGTTAGTGTTGATCGAAGGAGCCGATCATTTTTTCGAAGGCCGTCTGCGCGAGTTGCGAGAGGCAATCGAAGAGTGGGTGCGGGGAGCTATCAGCTCTCAGCCGTCAGCTCTCAGTTAAGTCTCGGCTACCACAGATACGCTGCAATAACCCTGCAATCTACTGCTGCTTGAGGTTCTTGCTAAGAGCTGATAGCTGATAGCTGACAGCCGGGTATCTTTATAATCCCCTCCATGCTTTCGGCCCCCGATCGTGAAGCTCAGTTTCGCCAGATGCGAGAGACCGCGCGCGAGATTTTTCAGTTCGCACTCGCCGAGGCTTCGATTTCCAAAGCTTTCGGCCGGCATGTGCATTGCGAGCGCGGACTCTTGCGCATCTGCGAAGATGTGTACGACCTGCAGTCGTACTCGCGCACGCTGGTTGTCTCCATCGGCAAGGCCGGACACACGATGGTTGAAGCATTGGCCGGCCAAGTGGGCGCATCGCTCGAAGGCATCGTAGCCAGTTCAGTCGAGCCCGCCGCGCAAGTGCATGGCTTTCGCTATTTTCGCGGCGGACATCCCACGCCCAATTCCGAATCGATCCAGGCGGCGAGCGCGATACTCAGAGCACTCGAAGCGCAGACAGCGACGTCCCTGGTGATCTTTCTGCTCAGTGGCGGAGGATCGTCCATCGTAGAGAAGTCGTTCGATGAAGAGATCCCGCTTGAAGATCTGATCGCGACTTACCGCGCGCTAGTGCATTCAGGCGGACCCATTGCGGAAATCAATGCCATCCGCAAGCATCTTTCTGCCGTCAAAGGCGGGCGGCTGGCGCAGGCCGCTTTTCCCGCGCAACAGGTTTCCGTGCTGGTCTCCGACGTTCCCGACAATGCGCCCGATGCGCTGGCCTCGGGGCCGACGATGCCGGACTCCACCAGCGTGGAAGATTGTTACCGCATCGCTGAGAAGTACGGCCTTCTGAATCAGTTTCCGCAGTCGACCCGCGAAATCTTTGAACGCCACGCGCTGGAGGAGACGCCTAAATCCGACGATCAGGTTTTTTACCGCTCCCGCTGGTGGACGGTGCTTTCGAACCAGACCGCAGTCGAGCAAGCGAGCATCGCGGCCGAACGTGCCGGCTTCGTAGTGCGGTCGGACAGCTCATGTGACGATTGGGACTACGCGCGCGCCGCCGAATATCTGCTGCAGCGACTGCGTGAAATGAAAAGAGAATTTGGGCGCGCGTGCCTGATCTCCGGCGGAGAGGTCACAGTGAAAGTTACTAACGGAGGAATCGGCGGACGCAACCAGCAGTTTGCACTCGCATGCGCGTCCCAGATCGCGGGAGAGAGCGTCACTGTGCTGAGCGCGGGAACCGACGGCGTGGACGGCAATAGCTCCGCGGCTGGCGCCGTAGTGGACGGGAGCACGATCGAGCGCGCAAAGATGAAGGGACTCGACGCCCGCGCGGCGCTTCAGAAATTCGATGCGTATCCGTTTTTCCGCGCGCTCGGCGATGCGATCGAAACCGGGCCCACCGGCAATAATCTGCGCGATCTGAGGATTCTGCTGGCTTACTGAGGCGGCTAAAATTTAGTGCGAACACCCGCAGGGCGCTAAAGCCCGACTCTTGGTGGGCTATCGGCATGGCTCAAACAGGCTGCGGAAAAGTGGCATTGCAGGCGCCCTCAGCGGCTAAAGCCGGGGTTGATTTTGCGACACTTACGGCGCGGCTGAAGCCGCGCCCTTTCAAAACAAAATCAAAACCAGAGTTTTTCCGCAGCCTGTGAAGGCCGTGCCTTGATACGAATCGCCTGGGCGCAAGTCCCCGGGGACCTCTTCGATCCTGTGCGCAGCCGGATCGCAGACGCGGACAAGGGTTCCCGAGGCGGCTCATCGAGGCACTATGGCCACCTCGGTTCATGCGATTGAATTACTACGCGCTCTTGGGCATCTGCGCCATGGCTTCGTCCATGCCTTTTTTCATCTCATCCATGGACATATCTTTCGTGTGGGTTCCGATGGACCATTTGTGGCCGAACGGATCTTTGAGTTTGCCGTAGCGATCGCCCCAGAACATGTCTGCGACCGGCATCTCGACAGATGCTCCGGCCTTCACGGCGCGATCGAACGCCGAGTCCACGTCCTCAAGATAGATGTGCAGTCCCGTGCCCGAACCACCGGTGGTCTGCGGTGAAAGGGAGCCGAACTCGGGAAACTCGTCCGCTAACATGATGATGGAATCGCCGATGCGCAACTCAGCGTGCATGATTTTGCCATCAGGACCGGGCATGGCGCCCCTTGCTTCAGCACCGAATGCCTGCTTATAAAACTCGATGGCGCGGGCAGCGTCACGAACGGTCAGATATGGAGTGATGGTGTGATAACCCTCGGGAACGGCTTTGACTGGCATGATGGACTCCTACGCGAGATTTTTATGGCAGGAAGTGTACACCTAAAAGTGATTGCAGAGTGTCAATGGAGCGTTACAAAACGCCGACGCAGAGGCGGCAAAACAAAACAGTTCACGTGCGTCTAGCAGAACGTTAGAAGAACCTGGTTACACCTTCCTCCATCACCACGACCCGATCCTTGATGCCCGCCGATCGTGCCTCCTGCTCCAGCAGTTGCAGTGGTTCATCGATGGGTTCGTGTGACAGGCGAAAGGTCCCGTAGTGCATGGGCACCATCCAACGGGCATTCAGGTCGAGGAACGCCTGGGTGGCATCGGCGGGATTGGTGTGCACATTGCGAAACTGCGGCGGGTTGTAGGCCCCGATCGGCAACAGTGCGAGTTCCGGCGAGAGTCGCCGCCCGATCTCGCGGAAGCCTGCGAAATAAGCAGTGTCGCCCGCGTGATAGACCGAGTGCTTCCCCGCCCGCAGCACATAACCGCCATAGCCGCGATGCGAGTCTTTCAGGATGCGCGCGCCCCAGTGGCGCGAAGGCACGTGCGTCACTGACAGGTTGCCGTGACGGGAACTCTTCCACCAGTCCAGTTCGATGATCTCGGAGAATCCCAAGTCGGAAACCAGATCGGAGACATGACTGGGGACGATGATGGCTGGTGCAATGCCACGCTCCCGCAAATTATGCTGCACGATCGCGCGCAGAGACGGACGATGCAGATGATCGAAGTGCGCGTGCGTTACCAGGACCAGGTCAATCGCGGGCAGATCGCGTACTCGCAGTCCGGGACGCCGCAGGCGCTTAAGCACGAAAAGCCAGCGAGCGAAGTTGGGATCAATGACCACATTCTTCGCGCCCATCTGAACAAAAAAGCTGGCGTGGCCGATGAAGGTTACGCCTAGTTCTCCGTTCGTGACAAGCTGCGGTTTATGGGTCTCTCCAGAACGGGGGGTTACCGCAGAATGGCGCACCAGACGTCCGAACTGGGACGCTCGCTTGCGCAGAGCCGGATTACGAAGAGTAACTTTAATCATCCGCTACAAAGCCTGGCCGGGACTGAAACGCAACCTCAGTCCTGATGGTAATCCCAACGGCTGACGCTTACCGAGTGCCGAATGCGATGCGTCCTGCCCGCGTGGGCAACGTCAGCGTCAGTTAGTTCGATGATAGCTGGAAGTGGCTCGCTTCATTTTAGCTCAGAATTCAGCCAACAACCGCCGGCCTGCAGCGATTACTGTACGGGCACACATGGGTGGGATTGCATGGAAAAAACGCCAGCATTTACGCTGGCTCTCCTTGGCGCCGGCACCGGTTTGTCGTCTACCGACGAAATGCAAGAACTCCTGGCGCGACTGTTGCTTGACCATGATTGCGTCAGTCATATCTAATTCGAAGCGTATTTGAACCGTCTGATTCGAACCGCCGGTTCTGTTGAGACAAGGTTTACTGAGACAAGGAGAAGGCAGAATGCGAGTTGCTTTTTTAGGGTTGGGGATCATGGGCCATGCCATGGCAACGAACCTGGCCAAGACAGGACACGAAGTCACAGTGTGGAACCGAACGCCCGGCAAGCAGGTAGAGGGCGCGCGCACCGCGGCGACTCCGGCGGAAGCCGCGCAGGGTGTTGAAGTGGTCTGGCTCTGTGTTTCCGATACGGACGCTGTGGAGAACGTGCTGTTCGGTGCAGACGGCGTACAGAAATCGCTGACGCAAGGCATGATTATCGCCGACTCAAGCACCATCTCGCCGTCGGCCACGTTCAAGTTCGCGGAACGAATGAAGGGGATCGGCGTCGCCTATGTGGACGCCCCGATGACCGGTTCGAAAATCGGCGCGCAGAACGGAAGTCTGGTATTTATCGTGGGCGGCGACGAAGCCGACATCGAACGGCTCAAGCCGTTGTTTGCCGCCATGGGCAAAAAGATTTTCCGCATGGGCGAGACCAGCAAAGGCCAAGCCACCAAACTTGCCATGAATCTGCAAATTGCCCTCATTTTTGAAGGCTTCGCCGAGGCGCTTACCCTGGCCACTAAACTTGGCGTGGAAGCGGGAAAGCTGCTCTCCCTCATTGAAGCCACTATGGTGCGTTCCGGTGTGATTGACTACAAGGGTCCGTTCGTACTGGCGCGCGACTTCACTCCAAATTTTCCCTTGCGACTCATGCATAAGGACATACGCCTGACCCTTGAAGCCGCCAAAGAAGCGCGCGTCAAGCTGCCGGCACTCGAAACCGTCGAAGAAATCTACGAAATGGCTACAGAAGACGGCCACAAGGATCTGGACTACGCCGCCACCCTGACGTTGCTGGAAAAGTGGGCGGGAGTGCAGGTGAAAGGCAACGCAGCGTAGAGCAAAGCCGGGGCAGATTTCGCCTCGACACTTGCCTTAGTGAAGAACGTTCTTGCGCACGAACCTCAGATGACGACGGTCTGCGTGGGAATCTCGGATTCGAAATTTGGTTAGGTCCAAAAGTGGTAATTTCCCGTTCCGTTACCCTCGTAATGAGCCAAGTCCCCGCTATTACATAAGTATTACAGTGAGCTGCCGCGGTCCCCTGATAGCCTTAAGTACGGTATCGAACTTAAGACCACGAACGGGGACCCTCTTGGAAATGCAACTGGAAGATCTGGAAAAACCACAAGCCGCCAAAGACGAAATCAACTGGGTGACAGCAGCATTCATGGGCCTGTTTCACCTGGGGGCCGTGGCAGCGCTCTTCTTCTTCACGTGGAAGGCGCTGTTCGTTGCCATGTTCCTGTGGTGGGTGTCGGGAAGTCTCGGCATCGGCATGAGCTATCACCGGTTGCTGACGCACCGCGGCTACAAGACGCCGAAGTGGGTGGAGTATTTCCTGACTGTCTGCGCCACGCTGGCGCTTGAGGGCGGACCAATCTTCTGGGTGGCCACACACCGCATCCATCACCAATATTCGGACCAGGACGGTGACCCCCACTCTCCGATTGATGGTAAATGGTGGGCGCACATGGGCTGGATCCTCATGGGCAAATCGATGCATCACGACACGACCACGCTGGCCCGTTACGTTCCCGACCTCGCCAAAGACAAGTTCCACGTATGGATCACGAAATACCACTATGTCCCCATGATCGTGCTGGGCGTTATTTTACTCGCCATCGGCGGACCGCCCTTCGTGATGTGGGGCATCTTCATGCGCACCGTAGTTGGACTACACGCAACCTGGCTGGTCAATTCGGCCACGCACTCCTGGGGAACGCGCCGTTTCGCTACGCGCGATCTTTCCACCAACAGCTGGTGGGTGGCACTGCTGACTTTCGGCGAAGGCTGGCACAACAACCACCACGCGCACCCCACTGCCGCACAGCACGGCTTCCGCTGGTTTGAGATCGACATGAACTGGTATGGCATTTGGGCGCTGAAGCAGTTGGGTTTGGCCTGGGATATCAAGCGCGTGAAGCTGGCCGAAGTGGAGCGTGGCCTGGTGCCGACGCCGAATGGACGCCTTATCACAGCCGCGATGCCGGAAGCCTCAGTCGCGGGCGACTAGATCCCCCGTTAACCATTCTTAACTCGGGACGCTCTTGCCTCGAGTGGATCGGTAAAGTTGAACGGAGATCCCGGCCTCATCTGGCCGGGTTTTTTTGCGTTCGGACTGGTCCTGCTTCGGGGCCAGGCCGTATAAGCTCCTCGGAACGCGGTAAAATCGCCGTGAAGCAACTTCCATGCGCATCACGAGCCGCCGCGGAACCAAAGTCTTCTTCCTCTGCCTGGGCATCGGCCTGGTTGCGCTCGCGGTCGCTCTTGGCACCGGCTGGATCATCCTTAACTGGCGCGAAGGTGTGCTGCTGTTCTTCGGCATCATCTTTTTCGCGCTGATCATTGCCGGCATGATCGTGAATACCAGTTTTCTGGTGCGTGAGATCCGCCGCAGCGAGCAGCACGACAGTTTTATCAATGCCGTCACCCACGAACAGGTGCTGCGCGCCGGCCGGGCCGGAGACAAGAAAGCAGGCAGGGACAAATCCGAGGTCGACTTCCGGCAACTGGTGCGCGATTGTATCGAAGTCGCGCGCACTCGCCACCATCTTCAGGTCGAGGCGGTGCGTTACGAAGAGGCCTCCACCAACGGAGCTGGGCTGCGCGTACTGGGCAGTGCCGAAGACTTGCGTACTGCGGTTTTTAACGTACTCGACAATGCGATCAAGTATTCCGGCGGAAACGTCGACGTACGCGTGCGTCTGGAGACGCCCGATGAAAAGCGGATCGTGCTCAGGGTCCGGGATCAGGGCGTCGGCATTCCGCCCGACGATGTCAAACAAATCTTCAAGCGCTTCTATCGCGTCACTCACCGCTCCATGGCGCATGTGAAGGGAACCGGACTGGGTCTGTTTATCGTGAAGTCGATTGCCCAGAAGCACGGCGGTAAAGTGTTTGCCGAGAGCGCAGGCGAAGGCCGCGGCGCAACCATCACCCTGGAGTTGCCGCGGATGGAAGTGCCGAGGTCCCCGGCATGAGCCGGGTTCTCGTGGTTGAAGATGAACTCCACCTGGCCCAGGGACTGCGCTTCAACCTGGAAGCGGAGGGCTATTCCGCCGAAGTTGCGGGCGATGGTGAAAGCGCCACAGAGCGCCTGCTCGAACGCAAAGAAAACTTCGATGCCGTGGTACTCGACATCATGCTTCCCGGCAAGGATGGGTTTGCCGTAGTGTCGGAGTTGCGCGCGGCGCGTAACTACGTTCCCGTGCTCATGCTGACTGCTCGCGGCAGCCCGGAGGATGTGTTGAAGGGTTTTGCCTCCGGAGCGGACGATTATCTGCCCAAGCCATTTGCTCTGGAGATTCTGCTGGCGCGCCTGCAGGGACTGTTGCGGCGTACCCAGTGGATGCGCGCCGGCCACGTAGCAGGGAATCCCGACTCCGGTGACACGCCGGGCGACCCGAGCGCAGTCGGCGACTTCGGAACTTTTTCTTTCGCAGGCAAGACCATTGATTTTGGCGCCCTTGAATTGCGCACCAGAGACAACGTCATTCACTTGACCCTGATGGAATCCGAACTTCTGCGCCACCTTGTTCGCAACGACGGCCGTGTCGTTTCCCGCAAGTCGATTCTCGAGGAAGTCTGGGGCTTGCACGAAGACACTGACACCCGCGCCATCGACAATTTCGTGGTACGTCTACGCCGCTACATCGAAGACGATGCAGCAGAGCCCCGTCACTTACTGACGGTGCGCGGCGTGGGCTACCGGTTTCTGGCGAACCCTGCGCAGAAGTAGGGTACGGAGATTGCCAGGCGCCCAGAGCCTCTTCAACTCTTCTGATAAATGTCCGCCTGAGAGTTGCTGATGAAGAGGGGATCTCTCAGGCGACCTTCCGCCCCGCTGCCTCAATCATGCCATGTATGTGTGCGGCCGCCCGTTCAATATCAAAGTGTTTATATTGTCCTGCCCGACGTTGCAAAAAAAATTCGTAAAGTTAAACATCTGGCTGATAGAGCTCGCGATTCCATCGAAAGATCCCTGCCCGATGCGTTGTCCGCCCAGCCAGTTGTCTTCGACGAACCGAATGATGGAGGTTTGGTCGGTCACGGTGTGGTCCACGAAGTTCTGCTTCGCCCAGGGCGAGATGACCAGTAGCGGCTGCCTCGCGCCGTAGCCGCAGCGGCCAAGGGCATGCATGTTCGCAGGATTCACTCCGGGCAGTGCCGTGGCGGCAGTGCCGCAAGCACCCGGCCCAGTCAGAGCATCGGCGAGACCGGTGGACGTGTTGACGATGGGACTCATCTGGTGGTCGTACCATCCGTCAGAGTCGTCATAGAGGATCACCACCGCCGTGCTGCTCCACGAGGGCTGCGTTTCCAGGAAATTGATCGTATTCACCAGGAAGGTTTGCTCATCCAGAGGATCGGAGTAGCCGGCATGGCCGTCCTGATAGGCGGGTGCCTTGAGGAAGCTCACGGCCGGAAAATTGCCCGCTGCAACGGCCGTGAAGAAGTCCTGGATGTCGTACTGGTGGTTCGCGGGACCTGCACTTCCAATTTCAGCTACGGAAGCGGGTGGAGTGTGCGCTCCGTTGGAAGTCGACGTCCAGTAGTTAAAGAACGAGTGGTGCGGGATGTAGTCTTTGGTGGCGACGCCATTCACTGCATTGGCCGAGCTGCGAGAGCAACCCGTAGTGCCATTGGGATTGACGGTGGACAGATTGAAACCGCCCATGAACGATCCCCACGTCACGCCTGCTGCACTCAGCAGATCGCCAATGTTGTGGCTGCCCATCGTGACCTGGTTCCGAGTTGAGTTCGAGCAGACATCGCCGATGGGATCGGGATCGCCAGTCACGGTCAGGGAGCCGTCAGGACCACCATTCACTTCGTCGCCGGTGCCGTTCAAGCTTGCCGTGACCCCATTGGTCTGGCCCGAGACCAGATTCATCAAGCCAGGAGTGGAGGGGCCGAAGGTCGTGCCAAACGAGTTGTCGCTCATCGCGAAGTGCTGAGCGTAATTCCACAAACCCGTGACCGTGTTGCCGTCAAAATAGCCCATGACCTCGTTGCCGCCAGAACTGGTGTTCAAGGGAAACAGGTCCATCAGGCCCGAGTCGAACGCCCGTTGCTCGGCGCTATAGTCGTGGTTCTGATCGGGGGTCACCGCCTGCGAGCGATCTAACCTAAAAGGGTTGGACGCACCCGCGCCGTTGGCTGGGTTCAGGTTCGGATTACTGTTCAGAAGTGCGTTGTTGAGACCGTTCACGGTCGGAGTATTGGCTGCGGCTGTAAACTTTGGCTCGCCGGCTGGATTTGACGCGCTCGGATAGGTGCCAAAATAGTGATCGAACGAGACATTTTCCTGGAAAATAACGACCAGGTGCTGAATGGGAGTGGCCGTCGCAGGCACAGCGGTGGCTGCCTTAGCCGTCTTCGAGGCAGCAAATGCGGGTAGAGCGGTTGATCCCAGAGCCGTGGTCAATGCCAGCAGTAGAGCCATCGTCTTCCGGGGAGCATCTGACAACTGCAGCTTGTTTCCTGACATTCGTCCTCCTGAGCCCCGTAGACCAAGAGAACTGCAGGTTCAGAGCAACGAGTTGCTCAGGACTCCGCTCTTGGAACAGGGCTGAGAGACAAGACTAGCTGCCGAATATTTCACGGGGTTTGCACGAAGATTAAATGAAGATGAATAGAAGCGCTTTACGAGCAGAACCGCAGCTGATTCGGTTCACACATCCTGGTTAGACGCTCAAGGATTAGATACCCAAGCACGATGGCCGCAGTGGCGCAAGATCAGATCGCAATGATGTGCCCTGTGAAACTGCACGCGCTCGAGCATCGGGCGCCGCTGAGCCGGTCCTCGCGGTTGTTCTAGCGGAAAGACTATCCGTGTTGCAAGTTTTTGCAACCTTCGACGGTAAACACTCCAATTCCGGCTCTGGATGCGGTTTTACAAATAATTTACTTCTCATATTGTCGAGAGGGGCCTTAGAATCGTGCGGCTACTCAGGGAGCCTAGTAGACACGAAGCTGAACACTCCAGAGACAGCCTGACGAAAAAATCTGAAGGAGATCACATGAAGTTCAGTCGAATCTGTAAGAAGCTGGGAACGTTTCTATTTTTGCTCGCGCCCTTCCTGGCGTCGGCGCAGCAGGTGCAGAGAAATCCGATAGTCATTCATGCCACCAACCACACCACAACCCCTCTAGCATTTCGGGACATGACTCCAGTTCCCTGGCACAATGCGAGCAAAGTTATGCCTGAGCATGATCGCGCTCCTCAGCGGCACATCAGCAACGTGCCGGATGCCGTGGCCCAGAGCGAAGTGCTTAGCCAGGTCGGCACCACCAGCCTGCTGAACTTTGATGGAATTACGGACGCGCAAGGTGGCAGTTTCGTGCCGCCCGATACGAATGCCGCGGTCGGCGCCACGCAGGTGGTTGAAACCGTGAACGTGGCTTATGCCGTATACGACAAGACCACGGGTGCGCCCATTATGGCCCCCACGAATATCCAGACGCTGTACGCCCCTCTCGGCGGTCAGTGCGCCACTGGCAACGTGAGTGATCCGGTCGCGACTTATGACAAAGCAGCTGGGCGGTGGCTCATCACCATGATCGCGTTCAACAACGCTTTCACGATCAATGACTCTTGCGTCGCTGTCTCAACATCGTCGGACGCAACCGGAACGTATCATCTCTACCAGTTCTCTTACGGCACGACGCTGCCTGACTATCCGAAGCTAGGAGTGTGGCCGGACGCCTATTACATAACCACGGACAGCTTTCCCAATGGCGGTTTCTTTACTGGCGCCGAAACCTGCGCTCTGGACCGGACTAACATGCTCGCGGGAAATGCAGCCACGATGATTTGCTTCAAGAGAGGAACTTCAGATTTCGCTCTGTTGCCGGCCGATTTGGACGGCGCAACGGCGCCGCCGGCAGGCTCCCCTAACTACGAGATGGATCTGGCCAGCTCCACGAAGCTGAACCTGTACAAGTTTCACGTGGACTTCAGTGTTCCCACCAACTCAACTTTTACGGGACCCACAACCCTCACCGTAGCCTCCTACACCGATGCTTGCGCCTCCACAGGTGTTTGCATTGTGCAGCCCTCACCGGGCGAGAAGCTTGATGCCCTTGGGGACCGGCTGATGTACCGCCTGGCCTATCGTAACTTCGGAGATCACGAAGCCTTAGTGGTCAATCACTCCATTAAAGCAGCGGGCACAGGCCATGCACCTTCGGCGGTGCGTTGGTACGAAGTCCGGAGCCCAGGCTCCTCTCCCGTGGTGTTCCAGCAAGGAACGGTGGGCGGCGGCACGAGCTCAGTTGCGCGCTGGATGGGAAGCATCGGCATGGACAAGGTCGGAGACATTGCCCTCGGTTATAGCAAGTCGAACGCCACGGTCAAACCGAGCATCGAGTATGTAGGCCGCATTCCAACCGACACGCTGGGCAAGATGGAATCGGCGAAGGGGATAATCACGGGCACGGGCGTCCAGACAAACAGCTTCAACCGCTGGGGCGACTATAGCAGCATGGCTATTGATCCCACGGATGACTGCACCTTCTGGTATACCCAGGAGTACTACAAAACCACAGGAAGCTTTAACTGGAATACTCGGCTGGCATCTTTCAAATTCACCGGCTGCCACTGAGAAAAATCGTCCACTGAGTCAGCGATTCACAGTAAACAAGGCCCTTCTGGTTGGACTGGAAGGGCCTTGCTTCATTCTTTTGAGTAGCTGTTCGATCGCGGCTTTCGCAGTCAATGGGCCTTCTACGCCTACGGCGAGTCACTTGGCAGAAGTTTTTAACTGCTTGTTTGTTGCTAACGAAAGGTAGCAAAATCAGTTCCGGCTCGAAAAGTACCATCAGTCCGCGGGCCTGCTAAACTTTCTCGTAACTGCAAAGCGAGCAACTTAGGTGTTGCCTACGAATTCCGCGATTACTATCGACCATAAGCTGATGTCCACTACCGTCGAAACCCTCACCATGATTTGGCAACGTGTGCTGCAGCGGCCCGTGATCGGCGTCGACGAGAGTTTCTTTGATCTCGGAGGCAGCGAGGCATCGGCGGATCTGCTTTTTTCGGAAATCTCGCAAGTGTATGGCCGCCAACTTCCCGGTGCTATGATCGGCCGGGCGCCGACGATCGCCACCCAGGCCGCCCTTCTGGAACAGCCGACTCTTTCCCGGTTCTCGCCCTTTCTCCAGATCAAGGCTGGTCGGGAGAAGCCTGCGGTTTTTATTGCCCATGGACTGAGTGGCAATGTGGAGTTTTTCAAACTTGCAAAGCACATTCGAACAGGGAATCCGATTTACGGAATTCGGGCAAAAGGCATAGACGGTACGGAGGAACCGTTTCATCGCGTGGAGGACATGGCCGAGTTCTATCTGGAGTCGCTTGCGGATGAATATCCGGACGGCCCTTACATTCTGTTTGGTTATTCTTTCGGCGGTTTGGTGGCGCTGGAAATGGCGCAGCGCCTGTCAGAGCGTGTCGCGCTTTTGGTGATGCTCGACACGTACCCGCATCCACGTTATCTGCCGCGGGACCATCGCGTGCGCCTGTTTGGGCAACGAGTAAGACATCATGTTTACGCCATGCGGCAATTACCGCTGTCGAGCGCCGTTTCCTACTTTGCTCACGGATTCAAGTATAAATTGCAGCTGGCCGGAGCTCTCAACGACAGCGGGCCTGGTCCAGAGATGCCAAACTTATCGTGCGCCCAGGCAACCGCATGGGTTAACGAGAACGCCTACCGGGCATACAGAAACTATAGGCCCAGGTTTTATCGTGGCAAGATAAACCTGGTGACGGCCGAGAAACAGTCGTTCTTCCCCGGAGATCCGGCCACAGTGTGGGGCCATCTGGCGGATGAGCTTGAGGTAGAGCGCATACCCGGCGATCATCTGAACATCGTCACCACGGAGTTCGAGGGCCTGGCTTCAGTACTCACCCGCCACATCCAGCAGGTCACCCAGCACATTCGATGATTGCCTGCAAGCCGGGACTGTAGGATGAAATTTCCTACGCCCGGCACAGTTCTGAAATCAGCGTCTCCCTGCGCTCCAGCGCGATATGGTCGATGCGTTTCAGCGTCACGCCATAGATCGAAAATGAAATCACTGCCAACCCGAGAAAGACCAATGTTGCGATCCACAAATTTCCATAGTGACGCGCAATCATGAATGCGCTGACTCCTATGCCCACGACGACGATCTGTACGCCCAGGCTCACCAGTACTGTCATTTGCGAGGCGCGCTGGCGTCCAAAGGTTGAGAAATCGAGTTTCTTAGGCGAATAGAGAGACAACAGGTTTCCTACTGTGAAATTTACCGGTGCAGCGAAAAGAAGTCCCGCCAGCGTAGCGATGGTCACGTCCAGCGTAGGCCTGCTGTAGAGCAGAGTGACAGCCAGCCAGGCCAGCGCTGTGTCGAACATAAGGATGCTCGCGTGCGTAAGATTTTTCGCCAGCACGATCTGGCTGAAGCGTACTGGAGAGGCGTAGAAGAATTGAATTCCACCCGCATCGCCGCCAAAATTGTTGTAAACCAGGTTGGTGAGCATCAGCAGCGCGTACCCGGCCGCACCGGGGAATGCCATCCCGGGCGCACGCGAAAAGCCTCGTGCAGAACTCAGCGGCCCGAGGCGGAAGATCACGAGTACGAAGATGGGCATCACCAGGGTAAGCAGCATGGGGCCGCTGCGCGCCAGGTAGCGGACTTCTTTCTCAAACACGGCCGAAACCGCCTGCGAAAAGCCGGGCAGATCCCAGCCCATGCTCTGGCCTTGTACTTTCTCAAGGCCTCGGCGCGCGCCTGCCTCGCTTAGATTCTCGCCACGAAATTGAGCTCGCAGGCGCAGGTGCAGCAGGTATCCCATGGCCAGCGCCAGCGCGCCGAGCAGGAGCAGGGAACTGAAGCCAGCCATGAATTGGTCGTGCGAAACCTGAGCGATTGCATCCGCAGCCAGGCCAGGCGGAAGAGTGCCCTGTATCGGCGCCAGAATTTCAATGAACCGCCGCACTTCCGGACGCGCATGGCCGCCGAAATGCTGCAGCACGGGTCCGATCAACTGGAGGCTGAGCATAAGCAAGACAAACAGAATGCCCATGATCTCGCGAGTGCGGCGTTGCGCCAGCCAGCGCTCGACCCAGGCAAACACCATCTGCATCAGAAGAAGATTGAAAGCGGCAAACATCAGCAGCACCAGCAACGCCCAAGGCAGCAAGGCCGGGCTCGCCATACCGATTCCAAGCAGAATCCCGAATAGCCATAAGCTGCCGAGAGCCGTTGCCGGATCGAACGATCCGTACGCCAGACGAACCAGAAAATACGAGTCGTAGCTAAGGGGGAAGCGAAGCAGGTCCGAGGAGTCAGGATTGTTGGTGAAGGCGGTCGCCATCACGGGAAAGACTTGCCAAAAGACAAACACGGGCCAAAAGAGAATCGCCAGATACTCCGCCTTGCCTCGCGAGACGAAATACCAGGCCGACCCGCCCATGCCGAGGGCTCCGCCGATTCCGCCGATGGCAAAAGCCAGCCCCACGATTACGCGCGAGGCCAACTCCATTTTCCCGCGCGTACTGCGGAGCGAGTTGACGAATATCCGCCAGCGCAGGTTTGCGATAGCTGCCAGTTGACCGCGTCGATGCAGCGTGAGATCGAATTCACTCATGGGTGGCGCTCTCGTAGAGACGTTGCTGGAACCTCTCTCACCTGGGGCCTGCGCAGTAGTAGTTGGTGTAAACGCGATTTTTCGCCAACAACTCATGACGCCGTACAAATTTCACGCCGGGACGGGAGTTGTGGACGGTGGGATGAGGACTACGAGCTACCATGATGTGAATTCTGATTTCGCTTCTTCTTGCGTGATCTGCACAAACTCTGCCGGACCTCCTCCGTGTAGTTCAGAATGCGGAAAGCATTCCTTCCAAACCCCCCCCGTCTGTGGATTTTTCCAGAGCGCGGCTGCACGATTATGCTTCATCTCTAGCAATCTTGCCGGACGCGGTCTCGTTCGGATAGTTGAAGAAGAGCTGATTGCCGTCGGGATCATCGACCACCAGGAGCCGGTAGCCCCACGAACCCTCCTTGACCGGAACGCCCTTGGCCTCGAGTTCCGCGCGCAGCGCGTCCAACGCGGCGACCGCGGCCTCGCGCGTCGCCGGCTCGACGTTCAGGGAAATGAACATCAGCCCCTTGCCAATCTTCTCCGGCCACGTGTCGGCCAGGATAAGCGCGCAGCCCTGCCGGTCGACCTGTGCGACGTACGCTTTGCCGTCGTCGTCGTAGCGCCAGGGGCTCGTGAAGCCGAGCCGGTTAACGTAAAAGAGGAGCGAGGCCTCAACATCCGTTACGTGTAGGACGGGGCGTGCGAACCAGTCTGTCATAGGCTACATATCCTCAAATAAAGATAACTTCTTCCTAGATCAGTTTCAAAAACAAGGTGTCACCGTTCGGACTTTGGGCAGCGTTTTGAGCGGCTATCAGCCAGTCTCCGGCAGCCGTGCTAATTCGCCTTAGATGAAGTGGCAAATCCTCGGAATGAACGTACACGTCTCGCGAGTATCGCACGGCGCTGTCAACTGTTGTAATCAGGATTTTCACTCACGACGTGGTCATGAGTGCAATCGCGATTTTGCTACATTGACGCCATCGTTTCAGTTGTCCAAAGGGAAAAACCGAAGCCGCAAGGTTAAAGGGCTGCCGTTTGTGCTTGACTTCCACCAAAGGTACACGACGGAACCAGAGTTCGCAGTCCCGGATTCCGCTTTGGAATCAACAAATTGCACAGTCGATGCCAAGGGCCACTTAGATGCAACGGTTGAGGGGAGCGAGCATCCTTCTCCTCTCTTTCCGGTTCCTTGAAAGAGCTGTTTGATCACGGTGTAACCAAGTCGGGTCAGGCGTGTTGCAGTCTTGCGCGTCGAGCAACGGCGGGCCCAAATCCAAGTAAGTTACTACTCCAGAGGAGGTGGCAATGAACTCCCCCACTATGTTGTGCAATGACGACCGTTCACACGCTTTGCGAAGCTCCGAAGCTTGGGACATGGAAAGGGCGGGCGACCCCGTTATGACACCATTGACGACGGAATTCCGAGCTGAGTTTGACCAAGAGACCAAATTCCTGCTGATACGAGTTGCGGGTCGGCTCACGGATGAATCGCTGGCAGAGCTTTACGGGGCAAGTCGAAAGTATTCGACCACGACCGATGCCAAGCTGAGTATTGTGGATTTATCATCCGTTACTGAGTTCGCCTTGTCCACGGAATTTATCCGGCATCGGGCACGCCAGAAACCCACCATGGCGGACCCTCGCATTATCGTTGCTCCGCAAACATTTGCATTTGGTCTATTTCGCATGCTTCAACTCCTGGGAGAACGTACAGACCCACTACTGCAAATCGTGCACACCCTGGACGAGGCGTTCGCAGAACTTGGCATTCCGTCCCCACACTTCGAGCCTTTCGGGTGGACCGCACGGGTCAGTTGATGTAACCCGGCGACTACACCACTTATCGAATCCTGAACGGATGCCAGGATAATCGAGAAATGGCGTCCTGCCCCTTCGGCTCTTTATCCCAGCCACGAAAGTTCCTGCTCGGTGCGCTGGGAGCCGCCCACCGTACGCAGGAAAATCTGCTCAAGCGTCAACTTTCCTTCGGGAACTGGAGCAGAGCCATCGCTGCCCGCCGCTGGAGCCTGCGCCTCCACGCCCGCACGCAGTTCCTCCAGCGATCCTTGGGCTACCAGACGACCCTGGTGAATGATGGCGACGTGACTGCACAGTCGCTCCACAATCTCCAGCACGTGGGAAGTAAGAAAAATCGTGGCCCCACGCGCGATCATGCCCTGCAGCATCGACTTGAGTGTCCCGGCGGCGATAGCATCGACACCCTCAAAGGGCTCGTCAAGGAACAGCACCCTCGGCCCGTGAATCACTGCCGCTGCCATGGCCAGCTTCTTTTGCATTCCGTGGGAGTAGTCGGTCACCAGTTTCTTCGACTGGTCGGCGAGTTGCATGAACTCGAGCAGTTCGGACGCCCGCCTGGCAGCGGTCTCACGGTCCAGTCCGTACATGCGGCCGGCAAAATTCAGAAACTCAGCTCCGGTCAACCGCCCGAACAGTGCCATGCCTTCCGGCACCACACCAATCTGCCGCTTCACTTCGACGGAGCGAGCCGCCAAGTCCAGCCCCAGGATTTCGATTCGCCCTGCGGTTGGAGCCAGCAGGCCGGTGAGCATCTTTATCGTTGTGGATTTTCCCGCGCCGTTTGGACCCAGGAAGCCGAAAAACTGCCCCGGCGCCACGCGCAGGTTGACGCCGTCAACAGCCGTAAAATCTCCGAAGCGGCGGGTAAGGCCCTGGGTGCAGATGGTGGGCGCAGGATCCATGAAACTTCCGAATCTAGCACACCCCGGCGAATTCCGCGCGCACCACGGCTCGTCGCTGCCTGATCTAAAGGTAAATCAGTCGTGGCACTGTCTGTCCGCCGGACTGTCAGTCGATCCGCGCTGCTTCAGGCGTTCTTCTTTAGCTTCGAGAAGATTATTGATTTCCCTGACGAGTTCGAGGAGCCTGTGCGAATCTTGTTCGTTCGCGGCCAGTCCGCAGAGTTCCAGGAACCGTTCTTTCTCTTTCCCCAGCACGACACACCTCCAACCTTTCAAGAGGAGTTCGAATGTAGAGTCTGTTTATCACAAGCGCTATAAACGCTTCAAGAAAGGGCAATTGTACGGCAGCGTACAAAGGCGATTATGCGCTAGCTGCGTGTTTGAATTCCTCACCGCTGTAAAGTTCGCGAATGCGCTGCTGGCGCTCCTCGAATTGCACCATTTCTTGATCCGTGAAGCCGCCAAAAGTTTGCTTTTCGAGAGCCTCGGTCTGCTCTTGCACCAATTGCATCATTTCGCGAAATATCGAGCCTTTCGTCATTTGTACCGTCTTACCGCACTTGATCTTCCAATTTCGATATAGCTAGCCTATCAATCCGGGCGAGACGAGGGGGATACCCTACATGCTGTAAAGAAGGGTGAACTGCGCTCACTCGCGAGGGCTCAGTTGGGGCGCTATTTATGCGCCTCTTCCCGGCATGGTCGGGCTTATCGTGTAGAGGAAATCCTGCAGCTCTTGCCCTGCCTCGAACGAGGGAGTATCCCCAGAAGGACCGCCTCGGGGGCGCGGTTCGGACTCCCATTGGCCCACCGTCAGCTTAGAATCCCGGCGGTCGTTCGTCCACCACGCCTAACTTGCGCTCCAGCGCGACTCCGGCGGTCCCCAGCGTACCCTCCTCAAACAGCCTCCCGATCAGGGTGACGCCGTGAGGTACACGGCGTGGCGTCGAAAAAGTGGGCAGCGGATGATTTGGATCCGGCGCCCAGTCACTGCGTGCCTTCGATACTTCGACGAAGCCCGCCCGCAGAGTGAGCGAGGGATGCCCGGTGAAGTTGGTAATCGTGAGCATCTCGTCGCGCAACGATGGAACGAGGAGCAGGTCAACTTCAGAGAACACGCGGGTCATTTCTTCCGCCACTTTGCGCCGGAAGCGGTCGGCCTGCACGAAGTCCACTGCGGATAGGAATCGGGACTGGCGAAAAATATTCGGCCACGCGTCGGGCACTTGAGCTTTCAATTGATTCAGCCCGCCACTGAGCGTAAGTTCTTCGAACGCTGCGGCCCCTTCAGCGAAGAGGATCAGGTTGAGCGAGTCATAGGGCCAGTTGGGAATAGCGACCTCGACCGGAACCATCCCCAGCTTGCCCACGGCTTCCAGCGCAGCGCGGTCGACACTGGTGGCGGGATTCTCCTTCATCCAGCCGGGGAAGTAGCCTATGCGCAGACCCTGCACGCTCGCGCCTGCATCGAAGTCAAGCCTGCTGGGCACGCTGGCCACATCGCCGGCGTCAGGCCCGGAGATCGCTTGCAGCACGAGCATTGCATCCTCGACACTGCGCGTCATGGGACCGAGCTTGTCGAGCGACCAGCACAGCGTCATGGCGCCGGCGCGGGCCACGCGGCCGTATGTCGGACGCAGTCCCGTAATTCCGCAGCGCATGCTGGGGCTGACAATGCTGCCGCCAGTTTCACTGCCGATGGCGAACCCGACCAGTCCGGCTGCAGTCGCAGCGCCGGGGCCAGCGCTCGATCCTGACGATGCTTCTTCAAGCAGCCACGGATTCATCGTTTGACCGCCGAACCAGATGTCGTTCAGCGCCAACGCACCCAAGCTCAACTTGGCGACGAGCACGGCTCCTGCGTCGTGCAGGCGTTTAACGACCACGGCATCTTCGGCGGGCACGCGATTCCGGAAGGGCTCAGCGCCATATGTGGTCGGGATCCCGGCGGTGTCAAGCAGGTCCTTGGCCCCCCAGGGGATGCCGTGCAGAGGCCCGCGGTACTTTCCTGCGGCAATTTCTTCGTCGGCCCTCTTGGCCTGCGCGAGGGCCAGTTCGCGCGTGAGGGTGATGACGCAGCGCAGCTTGGGATCGAACTGCTCCAGACGCTTAAGATAAATGCGGGTGAGCCGCTCTGAACTTAGCTTTCGTTGTTCGATCCAGCGCGACAGCCGCGTCAGCGAGGCGAAGGCTATATCCTCGTCGCGCGCGGGCAATGCACCGGGGTCGATGTTGCTGCGAATAAACCGGTCGCGCTGTGGGCCCATCTTCACGCCCGGCAGCATCGGATCCCATCTTGTCGCGGGGGCAAGGCCCGATTCCAGCGCCACTTTGTGCGGCCCGGTGCGCCGCTCGTAGAGCGGTGCCATCATCTTGCGCCAGCTGCCCGCTGCCACCGCGCGATCATTGGCGCTCATCTCAACTTGCACGAGCTTCTCTGCTTCGGCGAAAGTAGATGGCGATACCTCAGGTCCCACGGCCGGTGCCGTGCCAAAAGCCGGCGGCGCTCCGGGCGGCAAATCCGCGGGATTTTGTGCCCGGCTGGAGTACGCGGCGGCCGCGCCCAGCACGCCAAGAGACGTAACCGCCAAGAATTGCCTGCGAGATTTCGACATGTTTCTCATTTCCTCCGAACCGCATTGTAGCTTCTGCAAACGGCGGGCGCGCATATTGCGCCTCGACTGCTTCGGGTTCCACCCAAAAGCAAAACGCCCCGGACAAAGCCAGGGCGTTTGCGGCAGAGCAGTGGCTTCCTAGAACAGATTCCACAGGAACTGGTTGTAAACGTCGTGATGGTACTGCACCTCCGGTGCCTTCACAAACGTTCCCAGCTGACGCGGACAGCGATCGGCCGCCGCCTGTTTCAAGTCTGCATAGCGGCCCTTGACATCCTCACCCAGAAGCTCCGTCGTCCACTCGGCTTTGCGGAAGTTGTCCAGCGCGTCGTAAATATTGTCTGGCAAATACCGCTCCGCCTGGCGCAGGTTCTTGATCTTCGAGGTATCGCCGTCGAGTCCAGTCTTGAAGATTGAGTGCATCACCAGGTACGGATTCGCGTCCGGAGCAACCGAGCGAACCTCCACGCGCATACTCTTCTCGTTGCCGATC
>WNFI01025455.1_pt1 | contig 22632 bp, 22 predicted proteins | sample 5400471 | NCBI WGS metagenome assembly WNFI01 (sample SAMN13153348, study PRJNA577476) | soil metagenome | isolation source: 100 cm saprolite on Douglas fir-dominated hillslope | place: USA:California | collected 2013-09-17
TTTCTCGAGATAACGGGTGAGCGACTCGATGGCCTTGAAGGTCTCGGGGCTGATGTGGTGCTCCATGCCCTCGACGTCGTCGTAGATGATCTTCTCGTCGGCGACGCCGAGCACGCGGAGGAAGTCCGTGAGCAACTGGTGGCGGTGGGCGATGCGCCGGGCGACCTCCAGGCCGGAGCTGGTGAGCACCATGCCGCGGTATTTCTCGTATTTGATGAAGCCCTCGGCATCGAGGCGCTGCACCATGGCCGTGACGCTGGCCTGCGAGATCTTCAGCCCGGCGGCGATGTCCACGACGCGAGCGTAGCCCTTGCGCTGGATGAGCTGCTCGATCTTCTCGAGGTAATCCTCGACCGCGACGGTGGTGCGAGGGCGGGCGCCCGGGGCAGGGCGGGCGGAGCTGGAGGCGGCGGCCACGGGGAAGCGGGGCGGGCCGCGGCGCGGCGCCCGAGGGCGGGTTATTTGCGCGAATCGCGCTGGAAACGGAAGACCGTCTTCAGCATCTGCAACGCGAGCCAGAACACGCCGGTCATACAGCCGGCGCCCGCGGCGCCCCAGAAGTGAATCATCGCCGGGTCGTTGGAGGGCACGTGGGAATTCACGAGCTTGTAGAAGATGGTAAACGCGATGGCGGTGAGCACGAGGTCAATGACGAGGAAGACGGCGGAAAAGGGCTTTTTCTCAGGCGAGGCCATGCGGAAACAGAAGGAGCCGGCAGGGGGTTTGTCGAACCGAAACTTAGCCCGGCAGGTGTCCAACCCGCAAACTGGTTGATTGGTTAAGCGCCGTTAACCGGTCCGCGGCTCGAACAGTGGCAGGATCTGCATGCCCGGCACAGTCACGAGGCCCTTGTCCGTGATGCGGATCTCGGGGATGACCGACAGCGGGATCAGATTGAAGCCCATGTAGGGCAGGGTGCAGCCGGCGTCGGTCCACGCGGCCTTGAGGGCGGTGGATTCCGCGGCGACGGCGGTGGCGCGCCGGTCGGACAACAGGCCGGCGATGGGCAGGGCGACCTTGGCCACGACCTTGCCGCCGCGGATGACACACACGCCGCCGCGCATGGCCTTGATGGTTTTCAAGGCGAGCTGCAGATCGGCCTCGTTCGTGCCGGCGAGGATGATGTTGTGGGCGTCGTGACCGACCGAGCTGCCGACGGCGCCCTCGCGGAGGTTGAAGTCCTTGAGCAGGCCGTGGGCGACATTGCCGTTCTTGCCGTGACGTTCGACGACCGTGACGAAACATAGGCCATGCTGCGCAAACAGGTCCGCCCACGTTCCGCCGGGCGCGGGGTCGAGGGCGACCTTGTCGTGGAAAAGGATGATGCCGGGCAGCGTGGTGCGGATGACGTTCGCCGTGACGGGGCCGGCGGGGAGGGCGGGCGTGAGCTTCAGTCGCGGCGCGATCTTCACCGTCTCGTAGGCGGCCTTGGGGTAGCGGTAGCGCTTCGTGAGTGCCTTATCCAGGATGGGCGTAACCTTCCGGTCCTCGACGACGAGTTCGCCGCCATACCACGTGTTCTGCGGGACGAGATCGTCGTTCATCAGCACGAGGTCGGCGCGCCGCGCCGGGGCGAGGCCGCCGATGTCGCTGTCCTTCGCATAGCGCGTAGCCGGGTGCAACGAGCCCATGCTCCAGGCGGTGACGGGCTTCATGCCGTATTTGACGGCCTCACGCACGACCCAGTCCATGCCGAAGAGAAAGAGGTCGTCGGCGTCGCGGTCGTCGGTGCAGACGCACACGCGCTTCGGGTTGGCGCCGAGTTCGGTGACGGCCTTGATCGCCAGCGGCAGCGAGTGCCAAGGGGTGGTGGGCGGGCCGCCGCGGAGGAAGACCCAGACGCCGTTCTCGAGGAAGTCGTCGGCGATCTCGCGGTCGATGGCCTCGTGGGTGTCGTTGATGCCGCTGGCGGCGCCGGCGGCGACGAACTCCCGGCCATAGATGTGCCCGCTGACCGGCCGGCCGCGCTTGATGGCCTCGGCGAGGATGGCATGGCTGCGCCGGTCGCCCATCGCCACCTGCACGAAGTCCATCTTCTCGCCGAGCGCGACCGCCTCCGGCCACCGGTCGAAGAGCCGGCCGATTTTCTTCGCGGTCAGGTCGCCCCCCGCCGTCTCGAAATGCGCGGAGGTCGCCGGCACGGTGCTGGGCACGGTGAGGAAGATGCTGAGCGGCGCCTGCCGGGCGTCGCGGAGCATCCACTCGATGCCCGCGGCGTCACAGACGCGCCCTGTGCCGGCTTGAAGGTGCCGGCGGGCTTCACGACGGCGATGCGGCCGGACTTGATCCAGATTTCCCGTCCGTCGTGGATGCGCTCGGTGTAGGTGGAGAGCAGGCGCGCGCCGGTGATGACGAGGTCGGGCGCCTCGCGGCCCATGGCCACGGCGGCGAGCGAACGGGTGACGGTGTGAAGCGGGGGGACGGAGAAGCGGGTAAGTTTCATGGGGAAATTGAGCAACCGGCGTGCCACGCGAGGCGTCAGAGCGCCTTCGGGATCGCCGCCGTCAGGTTCTCGGGCACGCCGGCGGTCACGAGGATGTTGTCCTCGATGCGCACGCCGCCGAGGCCCAGCATTTTTTCCGCCAGCGGCCAGTTGACACAGTCGCGGAATTTTTCGCGACGCGCCGGATCATTGAGCAGGGCGGGGATGAAATACAGGCCGGGCTCGATCGTGACAATGTAGCCGGCGCGCAGGATGAGGTCCTGCCGCAGGTTCCGGAGGCAGGGCCGCGGGTCCCTGGCGCGGCCGGGCTCGAGGCCGCTGGCGTCGCGCACGCCGAGCCCGAGCATGTGGCCGATGCCGTGCGGAAAGAACAGCATGTGCGCCTCCTGTTCGACGAGCGAGGACGCGTCGCCCTTCATCACGCCCATCGCCACGAGCCCGCCGATCAGATCCACGGCGGTGCCGAAATGGATGTCCTTCCACTCCGCCCCGGGCTGGCAGCGGTCGATGGCGCGGAGCTCCGCGTTGAGCACGACCTGGTGGAGCTCGCGCTGGAAGGCACTGGGTTTGCCGGCCACGTAGGTGCGGGTGACGTCGATGACGTAGCGCTCCAGCTCCGCGCCGGAGTCGATGAGGATGAATTCGCCCTCCCGCACCGCGCGGTGCGACGGCGAGCCGTGGAAGACCGCCGCGTTCGGCCCGGTGCCGACGATGCTGTCGTAACCGGTCTTGGCCGCGCCGTGGCGGAAGTATTCCGCCTCGAGCTCGATCTGCATCCGGCGCTCGGTGACGCCGGCTTTCAAAAACGGTTGCACCGCGGCATAGCCCGCAGCGGTCGCGGCGGCACAGCGGCGCATCAAATCGATCTCACCCGGCTCCTTCGGCCGGCGCGCGTGCTGGTAGGCCTCGCGCACCTCGGCGGTGCGTGGCGCGTCGGCCGCGATGCCGGCCACGGGCGCGCCGAGCATGACGATGCGGCGGCCCTTGCGCGCGGCGAGCCACGCGGGGAATTTGCCGAGCGGTTCGCCGGGCAGTTGCTCACGGCCCTCCCACACGCGGTCGGCCTCGGTGACCTCGGGCACGAACGAGACCCAACCGGATCTCGGATCAAGGGCCAGGATGCCGCCCATGGCATCGGCATGGCCCGTCAGGTAGTAATACTCCTGGTGGGCGATATAGGGCAGCATCGCGTCGCTGATCTCGGGTTTCGGCAGCGCGGGGCCGGCGCCGACGAGCAGGATCTCGTCGGTCAGGCCGAGGGCCGGGGCGATCCGGGCGCGGCGGGCGGGGAAGTCGAAAGACATGGGTTTAAGATAAAGGTCAGCGGCGGTCCGCCAATACCAAAGGGGCTAGGCGAGCGCATCGTGCAGAATCTCGACCGGATGCAACGCAAGCCGGCCGGTGGCGTCCTTGATTTGGTGGCGGCAGCTCGTGCCCGGCGCGGCGATCAGCGTTTCCTCCGGCGCGGCGCGGACAGCGGGAAAGAGCACCAGCTCGCCGATCTGCTGCGACAGCGCGAAATGCTCCGCCTCGTAGCCGAACGAGCCGGCCATGCCGCAGCAACCGGAGGGGATGAGCGACACCCTGTGGCCGACCGGCAGCTCGAGCATCTTCACCGTCGGGTTGAGCGACGACAGCGCCTTCTGGTGACAGTGGCCGTGAAGCTTGATGGCCCGGGCTTCCGCCTTGAACGCCGCCCGGTTGATCCGGCCGGCGTCGGCCTCACGGGCGATGAACTCGTCGATGAGCAGGGCGTTTTTCGCGAGCGCCTGGGCGGTGCGGAGAAGATGATCCGGCACGAGGTCGGGATATTCGTCGCGGAAACCGAGGATGGCCGACGGCTCAAGTCCGATGAGCGGCGCACCGGTGGTGACGACATCCTTCAACAGCTCGACGTTGCGGATGGCGAATTTCTGCGCCTCGCGCACGAGGCCCTTGGAGAAGTGGGCCCGGCCGCTCTCGACGTGCACCGGAATGACCACCTCGTAGCCGAGCTTGTTCAGCAGCTGGACGGCCTTGATGCCGACGGGCGTGTCGCTGTAATTCGTGAACTCGTCGCAGAAAAGATGCACGCGGCCGTTGGGGTAGGCGAGCGACGGCGGGTTGGCGTTCTGCGCGTACCATGCGGCGAGGGTGGTGGCGTGCAGATGCGGCAGGCTGCGTTTTTGCGCGAAGCCAGCGAGGCGCTTGATCAAGCCCGACACGCCGGGTGAACTGACGGCCCAATTGTAGAGTGCCGGGGCGAGCGAGGCCAGGCGCATGGATTTCGTGTAGTTCGCCACGAGCCGCGAGCGCAGCGGCACGCCGTTGGCATCGTTGTAGTGCTGCTGCCACTCGGCCTTGAGCCGGGCGACGTCGACGTTGGACGGGCACTCGGATTTGCATCCCTTGCAGGAGAGGCAGAGGTCCATCACGCCCGCGACCTGTTCGCTGTCCCAGGCGTTCATCCCCTCGCGGGCCTCGGTGAGGACATGGCGGAGCATGTTGGCGCGGGCGCGGGTGGTGTCCTGCTCATTGCGCGTGGCCATGAAGCTCGGGCACATGGTGCCGCCCATGAGGTGGGTCTTGCGGCACTCGCCGACGCCGTTGCATTTCTCGGCGGCGCGGAGCACGCCCTGGGTGGCATTGAAGTTGAAGACCGTCTTGTGCCCGGGGGTCGGGTGATCGGGGCCGTGGCGCAACGAGGTGTCCATCGGCGGCGTGTCGATGATTTTTCCCGGATTAAACAGGCCGGACGGGTCGAAGGTCTCCTTTATCCGGCGCATCAGCGCGTAGCACTCCGGGCCGACCATGAACGGGATGAACTCGCCCCGCAGACGGCCGTCGCCGTGCTCGCCGGAGAGCGAGCCGCGGTATTTCTTCACGAGCGCGGCGACGTCGGTGGCGATGCTGCGGAAGAAACGGAGGCCCTCGCGGGTCTTGAGGTCGAAAAGCGGGCGGGTGTGCAGCTCGCCGGCGCCGGCGTGGGCGTAGTAGACGCTGCTGATGCCGTATTTGTCGCGCATGAGCGCGTCGAACTCGGCGATATAGGCCGGCAGGTCCTCGACGGCGACCGCCGTGTCCTCCACGACCTCGCGCGGCTTGGCGTCGCCGGGGACATTCATCATCAGGCCCTGGCCGGCGCGGCGCAGATCCCAGACCCGGTTGGCGTCGTCGCCCCACAGCACCGGGTAGGCGTAGCCGAGGCCGGCGGCGCGGAGCTCGGACTCAAGGGTGCGCATCGTGGCCACGATGACCGCGCGATCCTCGTGGCGGATCTCGATGACGAGCACGGCGCCCGGGTCACCCTGCACGAAGAAACGATTCTTCGCCTGCTCGAGATTGACCTTGGTGCACTCGAGGATGTGACGGTCGATGAGCTCGCAGCCGAACGGCCGGTGGCGCATCGCGATGAGCGTGGCGTGGAGCGAGTCCTGGATGGTGGCGAAGTGCGCGCACATCAGTGCCCCCGGCGGTGGCAGCGGCTCGACGTTGAGCTCGAACTCGACGCCGAAAAACAGCGTACCCTCGGAGCCGGCGAGCAGCTGGCAGAGATTGAAGGGTTTCGCCGAGGCGGGATCGAAAACATTGCACTCCATCAGCCGGTCGAGCGCGTAGCCGGTGTTCCGGCGGGTGACAGCGGGCTTTGGGTAGTTATCGCGGATGAGCGTGCGGTTCCGGGCGTCACCGAGCAGGTCGCGGATGGTGCGGTAGATTTTTGCTTCGAGGGTGTCGGGTCCGGCGCATTTTTTATCGAACTCCGCGCGGGTGAGCGGGCCGAAGGTGACCTCGGAGCCGTCGCCGAGGAAACCGCGGATGGAGACGACGTGCTCGCGGGTGGTGCCGTGGACGATGGAGTTGGCGCCGCAGGAATTGTTGCCGACCATGCCGCCGATCATCGCGCGGTTGGCCGTGGAGGTCTCGGGCGTGAAGAAGAGACCGTGCGACTTGAGGTGGAGGTTGAGCTCGTTGCGCACGACACCCGGCTGCACGCGGACGCGGCGGCCCGCGACGTCGAGGCTGAGAATGCGGTTGAGGTGGCGGCCGACATCGACGACGAGCCCGGCGCCCACGACCTGGCCGGCGAGGGAGGTGCCGGCGGTGCGGGGGATGAGGCCGGTGCGGTGCCGGCAGGCGAAGGCGATGAGCTCGCGCAGGTCGGCCTCGGACTTAGGCAGCGCGACGGCGACGGGCAGCTCCTGGTATTCGGACGCGTCGGTGGCATAGAGCGTCCGCATGGTCGCGTCGAAATGCAGCTCGCCCGTGAGGCGGGCGGCGAGCTGGCGCAGGTCGGCGGACGAGGGGACGGCACTCATGCGTGCTGCCTAAGTAGGAAACCACGCGGGGTTTGGCGAGCCTGACGATGTGCGGGGCGGCTTCATCCTTTCGGGCGATGAGAACAGGCTTGGACATGGGCGCAGCGCGGGCTTATGTCATAAGCCAAACCAATTCCCCGCATGACAGTCCTGAACGCCCCCGCGAATTTCAACTGGCCGCTCGCCTACGAGGCGGAGGAACTGCTCTCGACGCACATCAACGCCTTTCTGGCGAAGAACGCCACGGCCGCCCGGCTGGCGCAGCGCACGCACGACGAGACAGGCACGGAGTTCTTCGAGTGGACCGACCATTTCGTCGTGGCGCAGAACCACGAGGCGGCGTTCCGCGCCGCCGGTTTCACGCCCGAGGCGAGCGACGTGCCAACCTTTCAGACCGTGCTGGCGCATCCCCACGCGATGCTGCCGCGGGTGATCGTGAGCCTGAAGGCCAAGCCGTCCGCCGCGCCGCTGTCGCTGGCGGTCCGGGCGGAATACCTGGCCGACTTCATGGCGCGGCACGGGCTGACCGGCGAGCCAACCGGCGCGCCCTGCGCCCGCTACCGGGTCATCAAGGTGAGCGAGGAGAACGGCGCGCTCTTCCAGGCGGTCGAGCGGCTGGGCTACCGCGGGTTCATCGTGAGCGAGCCGCGTCCCGGCTTCGCCGAGGCGGTGCTAAAGGTCCGCGAGCTGTGGCGGACGCGGAAGCGCGACTTCGCCAACGACGACGACGGCGTGAAGCACGTGTTCGAGGTGCAACAGAAGTGCCTCGACCTCGTCGGCGTGGACGTGGCGTGCGAACTGTATTTCGCGGAGGAGCGTTGTTACTGGGAACTGCTCAACCGCGCTGGCCGGGTGCAGAAGCGCCGGCAGGACCTGCTCGGCCTCGGCTGGGCCAACCACGACCACCATACCTTCCGCTGCTCGCGCCGGTATTTTCCCGACCTCGTGAAATTCATGGAGAACCTCGGCCTGGCGAAGCGCGAACGCTTCTACGCCGGCGCGGAGGCGGGTTGGGGCGCGCAGGTGATGGAGACGGCGTCGGTCGGCATTGTGGTCTTCGCCGACGTGGACCTGCTGCCGGAGGAGGTCGACGAGGATTACGCGGCGAAACGGCTGCCCGAGATGCCGCTCATGCGCACGGTCGGCCTCTGGTGCGGCTTGCACGGCGACAGCTTCCTGCAATCGGGCATGCACCACCTCGAGGCGCGGTTCAACCACCCGCTCTTGAAAGAACAGCTCGCCGCCGAGGGCATCGCGACGATGAAACCGTTCTCGGATTTCCCGTTCCTCAAGCAGGCGTTCACCGAGGGCGAGCGCTGGAAGGTCAACCCGGCGCGCGTCGAGGTTTTGCGCAAGAAGGGACTGATCACGAACGTGCAGGCCGAGGGTTTCATCAAGGACGGCGCCATCGGCAGCCACCTCGAAAATCTCGAGCGCAAGGGGGGCTTCAAGGGCTTCAACCAGAAGGCCGTCAGCGCCATCATCGCGGCCACCGACCCCCGCCGGGTGCAGGAAGCCGAGCACGCCACCGCCTGAAACTCCACGTCTCGCTGACCTTTTTGCAGGCGCTTACATTAAACTCCCCATGAAAATCGGAATCGTCGGTGCCGGCAAAGTCGGCGGCACCATCGCCACCCTCCTCGAGTCCTGCAAGTTCTGCAAGAGCGTCGCGCTGGCCGATGCCCGCCCGAACATCGATCTGGCCGGGCTCAAGAAATCGAAGTTCGTCCAGCTGGACGTCAAGCAGGCGGCGCAGCTCGCCGCGTTCGTCAAAGGGGTCGACGCGATCGTCAGCGCGGCGCCGTATTACCTGAATAAAGGCGTCGCCAGCGCCTGCGCCAAGGCCGGCGTCAGCTACTTTGACCTCACCGAGGACGTGGAGACGACGGCCTTCATCCAGAAGCTGGCGAAGAAAGCGAAGGGCACGTTCATGCCGCAGTGCGGCCTCGCGCCCGGCGCCATCAACATCGTGGGCGGCTCGCTTGCGTCGTCGCTCACCTTTGTCCGCAATTGCGAGATGCGCGTCGGCGCACTGCCGCTCAACGCGAGCAACCAGATGAAGTATTACCTCAGCTGGAGCACGGCCGGGCTCATCAACGAATACTGCCAGGTCGGGGAGGCGCTGCACGGCGGCAAGCTCGTGACGACCATGCCGCTCGACGGCGTGGAGCGCATCACGATCGACGGCACCGAGTATGAGGCGTTCAACACCTCCGGCGGCGTCGCGACGATGTGCCAGACCTTCGCGGGCAAGGTGGGCGACCTGAACTACAAGACCATGCGCTACCCCGGCCACCGCGACCTGATGAAGTTCCTCCTGCAGGACCTGAACCTCGCGCCGCGCCAGGAGCTCGTCACCCAGATCTTCGACCAGGAGGTGCCGCTCACCGAGTCCGACGTCGTGGTGTTCTACGTCAGCGTCGTCGGCAATGAGTCCGGCGGCGGGCTCAAGCAGCGCAGCTTCATCAAGAAGATGCACGGCGACACCATCCACGGCCGCAAACTCAACGCCATCCAGCTCACCACGGCCGCCGGCATCGTCGGCGTGCTCGAGCTGTTCGCGCAGGGCAAGCTCGGCTCCGGCTTCGTGAAGCAGGAATCCGTCTCGCTCGAAAACTTCCTCGGCACCCAGTGGGGCGGCTGCGTCTACGGCAAATAATCCAGATTTTTTAACACAGAGGTCGCAGAGAACGCAGAGTAGTGATTTCTATTCAGTGGGTTTGTCTCGTATCTAAAAATCTCCGTGTCCTCCGTGAACTCTGTGTTTAAACTGTCTTAGCCTTTCAGTCATGAAATCTCCCACCGTTGCGTCCGTCGCCAGGGCCATTTTTCCGAAGCTCGGGCTCTCGGAGAAGGCCGCCAACTCCGGCGTCTTCGCCGGCGCCTGGGGCGGCTCGGGCGCCGTGCTGGCCAAGCACTCGCCGATTGACAGCTCGCTGCTCGGCCGCGTGCGGCAGGCGACGCCGGAGGATTACGAGCAGGCTGTCGCGGCGGCGCACCAGGCCTTCCTCGCGTGGCGCGAGGTGCCGGCGCCGAAGCGCGGCGAAGTCGTCCGCCAGCTGGGCAACGCCCTGCGCGGGCTGAAGACCGAGCTCGGCCAGCTCGTCTCGCTCGAGGTGGGCAAGATTTTGCCGGAGGGCGGGGGCGAGGTGCAGGAGATGATCGACATCTGCGACTTTGCCACCGGCCTCTCGCGCCAGTTGCACGGCCTGACCATCGCCTCCGAGCGCCCGGGGCACCGGATGATGGAGCAGTGGCAGCCGCTCGGCGTTGTCGGCATCATCTCGGCCTTTAATTTTCCCGTGGCGGTCTGGGCCTGGAACAGCTCGCTCGCGGTGGCCTGCGGCGACGCAACGCTTTGGAAGCCGTCCGAGAAAACCCCGCTCACCGCCATCGCCTGCATCAAGATTGCGGAAAAAGTCTGCCGCGCCAACGGCGTGGATCCCGCGATTTTCTCGCTCGTCATCGGCGACGGCCCGTCGGTCGGCGAACTGCTGACCAACGACCGCCGCATCCCGCTGGTGTCGGCCACCGGCTCGACCCGGATGGGCCGCCGCGTCGGCGAGGTGGTCGCCAAGCGCTTCGGCCGCAGCCTGCTCGAGCTCGGCGGCAACAACGCGATCATCATCACACCCTCCGCCGACCTGAAGCTCGCGAAACGGGCCGTCCTCTTCGGCGCGGTCGGCACCGCCGGCCAGCGCTGCACCAGCACGCGCCGGATCATCGTGCACGAGTCCATCCGGCAGAAATTCACCGATTCTTTAATCGCGGCCTACAAGCAGCTACCCATCGGCAATCCATTGCTCAACGGCAATCTCGTCGGCCCGCTCATCGACGCGGCGGCGGTGGACAACATGCTGAAGGCCCTTGTCGACCTGAAAAAAGGCGGTGGCAAGGTGCTTTTTGGAGGCGGGCGGCTGGCGGGGACAAGACATCCCGGCGGGCTCTACGTGACGCCCTGCATCGCGGAGGCGAAGAACTGGCTGCCCGTGGTGCAGCACGAGACCTTCGCCCCGATCCTCTACGTCATGGGCTACCGGGACCTCGACGAGGCCATCGCCATGCAGAACGGCGTGCCGCAGGGGCTGAGCTCGGCGATTTTCACGACGGACCTGCGTGAGGCGGAAAAATTCCTGGCGTCCCGCGGCAGCGACTGCGGCATCGCCAACGTCAACATCGGCACCAGCGGCGCGGAAATCGGCGGCGCGTTCGGTGGCGAGAAGGAGACCGGTGGCGGCCGCGAGAGCGGCAGCGATGCCTGGAAGGCCTACATGCGCCGCCAGACCGTCACGATCAACTATTCCGATTCACTTCCGCTGGCGCAGGGGATCAAGTTCGGCGACTGAGCGGATTAATGGAGGGCTCAGCTCCGGCTGAGCCGCGGCCCAGCGGGAACCGGGCCCGCCACCAAGCAAATCAGAACTTCGTCCCGAGGTAATGCGGGAGCATCTTGCGCCACCAGGGCCAGTCGTGGTTCACATCGTGTCCCCAGAGGTCGACGGTGTGCGGGATGCCCTTGACCGACAAGATGCGGCCGATGTCCACCGATGACGAGGGCTTCTCGTAGGCGCCCTGGCCGGTGACGAAATGGATGTGCCGCTTCGCACGGAGGTGGGCGAGCATGCCCTCGTCGTTCAGGCCCGGCAGGTAGTCGATCGGCGAGTTGAAATAGACGTCCTCGTCCCAGTAGCCGTTGGTGTAATCCTTGAGGTCGTAGCTGCCGCTCATCGCGATGCAGCCGTCGATGAGGTCGGGGCGGCGGAAGAGCGTGTTGGCGCTGTGCAGCGCGCCAAGCGACGCGCCGGTGACGATGGTCTCGACGCGGCCGCCGCAGTGGGTGTGGATGAAGGGCACGACCTCCTCCATCACGTAGCCGTTGAACTGCTGGTGGCGGATGGCCTTGTGCCGCGGGGACATCGAGTCGTTGAGCCAGCTCTCGTTGTTGATGGAATTGATCGAGAAAACCTTGCACCTGCCGGACTCGATGAACGGCGCGATGGCGTCGATGACGTGGAACCGCTCATACTCGAGGTAATCGGCCGCGGCGGTGGGGAACATGAGCAGCGCGAAGCCGTAGTGACCGTAGACGGCGACCTCCATGTGCTTGTCGAGACGCGGGCTGTGCCAGTGGTGGATTTCGCGGTGCATGAGAGCACCCAAATGTGAAGACACAGTGAGGCCCACAGCAAGCCTCTCAGGTGGGCTGCCGGTCTAAATCCAGGTGGGCGGGGTCGCTGAACTCCGGCCGGCGCGCAACGAGGCGGGTCTGGCGCCTCCCTCGCGTCCGGCAGGGAAAATGGGCCAGTCACCTTGTATCAGGCGGTGGTCTTACCAGTATATTGGCAGGCCAATCCACCTTCTGCTGTGACGAGCGGGCCGCGTTTAATGGCGCGGCTTGCGCCTGAAAACCCGTGCAGGCAAATTACTTCGTGATATAAAACGGATTGGGCAGCTTGAAGTAGCGTTCGGCGTAGCCGCCGGCGAGGTCGCTGTCCTGGTCGCCGATGTTGGCGATGATGATGTAGCCGTCGGCCATCAGCTTGCGGCGCATGTCAATCTTGAACGCCCGCGTCGTTTCCGTGAAGTCGTTCGGCTTGAAGAAAATCTTCGTCCAGGTCTCATAGCCGACCTCGCGGAGGTTCCTCTCCGTGCCGGGGCGGTCGCGCTCCCTGCGACCGGTGATGAAGAAAACGTCCACCTTGGCCCGGACGACCGTCTCGTAGACGGCCTGGACGGGGATGATGGCGGGCGCGCGGCCCTCCGCCACCCAGCCGTCCCAGGTTTTCGGCACGTAGCTGAAGTCGTTGTCGAGGATATGCGACAGGTTGGACAGGGTGGTCTCGTCGATGTCGAACACGACGGCCAGTTTCTGGCCCGGCTTCGCACCGCGGACGATGCGCTTGACGAGATATTTGTTGGCCTGCAGGGCGACGGTGGCGATATCATTGACGTAACCGCCGGAGTCGACGTAGGCCTTCAGCTCCTGCTTGTGCGGGTAGAGATTGGACGGCTCGAGGGCCGAGGCAGGTTCGCAGAGGAAGGCCAGCGCCAGCCCGGCGGCCAGCAAGGGGCGGAGAACGTGTTTATACATGGTCCGACTAAAGCGCGGCGACGGGGAAAGTTCAATCCAGCGTTATGTCCCCCCGGGCAGCGGGTCATCACTGCCTGGGCGGGGGTGCCGGCGGCGCCTGATTCGGGTGGCGCAGCGCCGACTCCGCCTTGTCGGCATCCACCTCGAAGTGTTTCTCCTGCCCGGTATTCCGGCCGATGTATTCGACGCTGACCGAGGCGAGCACGGGAATGTAGGGCGCCAGATCTTTTTTCTGGTCCTCCACCGACACGTGCACGCTCCACAATTCGTCGCCGCGCTTCCGCCCGCGGGCCGGGCCGGGCGCGGGCGCGGGCACCTCCGGCGTGGGTTCCCGGCCGGTGAGCTGGAGGAATTTTTCAAAGACCAGGATCGGCTTGGCGGGCGGTTCCTGCGGCCCGATGTTGCTCATCGAGACGTCGGCGGGCGAGCGGTAGACGATCTTGATCTGCCCCGGGCCGACGCCGTATTCCAGGTCGATGATCATGTCGGGCTTGGCGTTGGCCGGCGCCTCGTAGAGCCCGCGGGCGGAAAGGGCGTCCTTGGCGTTGGCGATGGCCTTGGCGCCGAGTTCCTTGTCCACGCCGCCGCTCGGGTCGTGCACCTCCAGGCGGTAGGAAGTCCCCATGGGTTTCGTCGGGTTGTTGATCGCGTCGACCATGACCTCGTGAATGGTCGCGCAGCCGTTCAACGCCCCGAGGATGGCGGCCAGGCAGCCGCCCATCCAAATGCGCCGGATGCAAGTGTCTGCGGCCATCATGGAAAGCAGTGAATCCGGTGCCCGGCAATTCGCAACCTCAGAGCGGCGGGCCGCGGGCAATTGGCGCTGAGCGGGGAACAGTGCGCCGTTGCTGGCTTCTGCCGGCCCGGTGTTTGTCCACGGTTCTCGCTACGCGAAAGCGAGGCAAAAGCTGTAAGCGGAAAGCCAGAGGGTTCCTGCTTATGGCGGCCAGCTAGGAAGCTCCTGGCTTCCCTCCGGCTCGCCCCGCTGCAACGGGCTCAGGTGAGCGAGGCCATGTCGATCACGAAGCGGTATTTCACGTCGCTCTTCAACATGCGCTCATAGGCGGCGTTGATCTGGTCCATGCGGATCATCTCGATGTCGCACGTGATGTTGTGCTTGCCGCAGAAATCCAGCATCTCCTGCGTCTCGGGCAACCCGCCGATCAACGAACCGGAGAAGGACCGCCGGCGCATGATCAAAGGGAACGCCGCCACCGGCAGCGGCTTCTCGGGCGCGCCGACCAGCGTCAGGTTGCCGTCGCGTTTCAGCAGGTTGAGGTAGGCGTTGAGGTCGTGGGCCGCGGACACGGCGTCGAGGATGAAATCGAAGCTGCCGGCCTGTGCCGTCATCTGGGCCTCGTCCGTGGAGATGACCACTTCGTGGGCCCCGAGGCGTTTGGCATCCACGGCCTTGCCCGGTGACGTGGTGAACAGCACGACGTGGGCGCCGAAAGCGCGGGCGAACTTGACGCCCATATGGCCGAGGCCGCCCAGGCCGACGATGCCGACCTTCTGCCCGGGTCCGACCTTCCAGTGGCGCATCGGGGAATAGGTGGTGATGCCCGCGCAAAGCAGCGGCGCGGCGGCCGCGAGATTGAGGTTGGCGGGCATCCGCAGCACGAAGTCCTCTGTCACCACGATGCTCTGCGAGTAGCCCCCGAGTGTCGGGGTGCCGAGATGCTTTTCCGTGCCGCCGTAGGTTCCTCCCGTCATGCCGCTGTCGCAATATTGTTCCAGGCCCTGGCGGCAATTCGGGCAGGTGCGGCAGGAGTCGACGAGGCAGCCCACGCCGACGGTGTCGCCCACCTTGAACTTCTTCACGCCGCTGCCGGTGGCTGTCACGCGGCCCACGATCTCGTGGCCCGGCACGGCGGGATACTGGGTGAAGTGCCATTCGTTGCGGGCGAAGTGCAGGTCGGAGTGGCAGACGCCGCAGTAAAGGATCTGGATCTGGACGTCGGTGGCCGTCGGCTGGCGGCGCTCGATGGTGGCCGCGGAGAGCGGGGACGTGGCGCTGGGGGTGGAAAAAGCCTTGGTGGAATAACAAACTGGTTTGGCCATGGAAGGAGGAGGGTTTGCCGCCAAGGATTGCCAATCTGGCGGGAACTGCAACTTGCGAATGGGGGAGGAGACTGGCAGGGTTCAGCAGTCAGGAGTCAGCAAAACAAGTCCGGGTAAGTTCCCGCTAGTCACGCAGCAGCATTCCCTTCAGATCACTGAATCCAATCGGGACTGAAGTGTGTTCGTGCATGATCTTCCAAGCTCCTCCTTCGAGTTTGAGCACCCAGGTCAGCCGGTTCTGCATGCTGCGTAGTTCAACCCCGGCAGGAGAAATCGCCGCGTAGATCACCCGGGCGGTGAGGGAGGCCAGGCCGCCGGTGACGGTGGCCTGCAGACGGTCGAAGGTCACGGCCACGCGTTCCGCGCCGAGGGAGGAGAACCACTCCACGATGACCTTGCGCCGGGCCTGCTCACCCTCGTAGGACCACACGCCCCAGGTGTCGAAGACACGGGCCGAGGGATGGTAGAGCCCGAGGAACGCTTCGACGTCCTTCTCGTGGACGGCGCGCGTGTAGCCATCGCAGATCCGGAGGAGGCGGGGATCGATGTCGCTCATGGGGATTCCCTTTTCCAGCAATGAACGGGTCTTGGCAAACCAGAAGCCGGGTTCACAGGCAAACGAAGGACGCGAAACCTGTGCGGGACACCGGTCCTCAACCCTTGGCGAGGGCCTGGCGGATGGCCGGGGCGACCTTCGTGCCGAGCAGTTCGATGGCGTGCATGAGTTGCGGGTGCGGGAGCGAGGCGACCGACATCTGGAAGCTGAAGCGGTCGATGCCGCCCAGGACCTCGTGCTGGCGCAGGATCTTCTCCACCACGGCCGCCGGATCGCCGACATGCAGCGCGCCCGTCGGGCCGAGCAGGGCGTCGAAGTGGGCGCGGGTCGTGGGCGGCCAGCCGCGTTCCTTGCCGATTTCGGTGAATGATTTCGCATAACCCGGGAAAAACTCGTCCGCGGCCCGCTGGTTCGTGTCCGCCACATAGCCGAGGCAGTGGAGGCCGACGCGGAGCCGGTCCGGGGCGTGCCCGGCCTTGGCGCCGGCCTTGCGGTAGAGATCGATGAGCGGCTTGAAGCGGTGGGGTTCGCCACCGATGATGGCGACCATCAGCGGCAGGCCGAGCGTGCCGGCGCGGACGAAGGATTCCGGGGTGCCGCCGACGCCGAGCCAGACGGGCAGCGGATTCTGCAACGGGCGCGGGTAGACGCCCTGGCCGGTCAGCGGCGGGCGGTGCGCGCCGGACCACTGGACCTTCGTGCTCTCGCGCAGCTTCAGCAGCAGGCCGAGTTTTTCGGTGAAGAGCTCGTCGTAGTCATCCAGCGCCAGGCCGAAGAGCGGGAAGGCCTCGATGAAGGAGCCACGCCCCACGATCATCTCGGCGCGGCCCTGCGCGACCAGGTCGAGGGTGGCGAACTCCTGGAAGACGCGGACCGGGTCGGCCGCGCTGAGCACCGTGACGGCGCTCGTCAGGCGGATGCGCTTTGTGCGCGCCGCGGCCGCGGCGAGGAGGACGGTGGGCGCCGAATCAAGGAACTCCCCGCGGTGGTGTTCGCCGATGCCGAAGACATCGAGGCCGACCTGGTCGGCGAGGGCGATCTCCTCGAGGAGGTCGGCGATGCGCTGGACGGGACTCGGGGCGATCCCGGTGACGGGGTCGGCGTTGGTCGCCACAAAACTGTCGATGCCGATTTGCATGCTGATGTTGGTATTCAAGTTGGTCCGTACGGCTGGTCAATGAGTTGATGGCGGTCGGTGAGTTTCATGGGAAGGAGGCGTGGGAAGGATGGTGGCAGGGCTGGCTCAGGCCGCGCTGCGCGCGGCCAAGAGCGGGGCAAACGCGGCGCGTTCGCGGTAGAATACCACCGACCAGAGCGCGACGGCGATCACGGCCGGGGCGAAACCCGCCGGCGCCATACAGGCGTGAAAGAGGGCGATGTTGACGAGGATCGGCGCCAGGATGACCAGGGCAGCCCGCACGAACCGGTTGGCGAGCAGCAGGACGCCGGCCAGCAGCTCCAGGGCGAACACGGCCGCCAGGTAGTTTGAGACGAACAGCGCGCCGATGTATTGGCCGGCGATACCGGTGGGCATCGGGGCGGGGATGAAGTGCAGGAAGCCATTGAGGCCGAAGACGGTGAACATGAGCCCCAGGAGGAGCCGGGAGATGAGGACGATGGTTTTCATGGGATGGTTTTTTAGAGGTTGGAGGGACGGAACAGGGAGGGCGGCTTATTCGTGATGCCCGGTTTGGGCTTCATCGATTGAGGTCAGGAGCGTGAGGGCGGCGAGGATGAGGGTGGCGGTGATCATGGGAGTGGGGCTTGGAGGGATTTGTGGTGGCGGGCGGTTGGCGGGGTGAATCCATTCCTGTTGTCGTCAGACAGTCGGCACGGTGCCGCCATCGATGACGTATTCAGCGCCGTGAATGGCCGACGCCCGCGGCGAGGCCAGGAAGGCGACGAGTTCCGCCACTTCCCACGGCCAGGCGGGCCGGCCGATGGGAATACCGCCGAGGGCATTCAGGATCCCCTGGCGTGCCGTCGCTTCATCCGTGCGCCCGTGCTCCGCCAAGCGCGTCACCATGGACTGGGCCGCAGTGGTGTAGATCCAGCCCGGCGACACCGAGGTGACGCGAACGCCCTTCGGGCCGACTTCCTTGGACAAGGCCTTGCTGTAGGTGGTCAGCGCCGCTTTCGCGGCGGCGTAGGCCGTCGTTGATTCAGGCAAAGGCAGCCGGCGTTGGATCGACGCGATATGGATCACGATGCCGCTTCCGCGCCGAACCATCCCCGGCACGAATGCCCGGTCGAGCCGCACGGCGGCGAGCAGGTTGAGATTCAATTCGTCGAGCCAAAGATCATCCGTCAGCGCGGCAAATCCGCCGCCCGGCGCTTTCGAGCCGCCGAGATTGTGCACGACTATATCGGGCGTGCCCCAGGCTTCGAGGATGGCTTCGGCTGCTTGGGCCGCACCACCGGCCGTGCCCAGGTCAGCCGCCACGAAAATCCCCGGCAAGTCGGAATCCTTCAGGACGGAGCGGGCGGTAGTGGCGACTTGGGCGCCACCGGCCGAGAAACGGCGAACCATGGCTTCGCCCGCGCCCTTGGTCCCGCCGGTGACGAATACTCGTTTCCCGGCGAATTCCGTCGGATCGATGACAAGATTGGGCCTTTCGGGGTTCATGTGATATCGAGGGTTGAGATTTTTTTGTCGCGGAGCCGGAGATGGTAGTCGAGCGTGACAGGACTGCCGGGGAACTTTCCGGCCACCGCGACCGAAAGGTTCACGTCGTCCCCGTTCACCGCCGTGCGCATGACGGTGAACGCCGGGCGGTATTTCCGGCTGGTCTCCGCGATCCAGGCGCGAATGGCGTCCCGGCCCACGTGATCATGGTTCTCGTCGTGCACCGAGGCATCGGCGGTGAAGCAATCGGCGGCGGCGGCGGCATCGAACCGGTTGGCGGCTTCGAGATAGCGCGTCACGGCGGCGGGCAGGGTGGCGGCGGTGGAGGTGGTTTTCATGGGATTTGTTTTTGGAGGGTGGTGGCGGACGGGACAGGGGAGGGCGGCTTATTCGTGATGCCCGGCTTGGGCTTCATCGATTGAGGTCAGGAGCGTGAGGGCGGCGAGGACGAGGGTGGCGGTGATCATGGGAGTGGTTGGGTTGGGAGGAGCGGTTGGTTGTTGGCGGGACTGACGGGAGAATATCCGAAACCCGCCAAACTGCCCAATGCCGTGTTTTTGGCCTCGCCCATACTTTTGGTAATAGCTGGAATCCGCCCATGGAACTGCGCCACCTGCGCTACTTCGCCGCCGTGGCCGCCCACGGCAGCTTCAACCGCGCGGCGGACAACCTGCACCTGACGCAGCCGGCGCTCAGCCGGCAGGTGAAGGACCTCGAGGAGGAGCTGGGGGTGCCGCTCTTCGTGCGCGGCAAGAACGCCGTGACCCTGACGGAGGCGGGGGAATTGTTTTACGAGGAAGCGCGCGACCTGCTCGCCCGCGCCGACCAGGCGATCCAGCGGGTGCGCGGCGAGGCGCGGAACGAGATCCTGCGGGTCGGCTACGCGCCCTCGGTGACCGCGGGCATCATGCCGGGAGCGCTGGAAAAATTCCAGGCGGCGACCCCGGGGGTGCGGATCGAACTCGCCGACCTTTCCTCGCGGGAGATGAACGAACTCGCGAAGGCGGGGCAGCTGGACCTTTTGATCACGCCCGAGCCGTCGGCGGAGGCCGTGCCCGGGTTCCAGTGGAGCGAGCTGCGACGGATGACGCCGGTACTGGTCATGCCCGAAACGCATCCGCTCGCGAAGTTGAAGAAGATTCCGCCGTCGCGGTTGCGGGATCTGCCGCTGATCGGCCTGGCCCGGGAGAATTATCCCGACTATGTGCGTTTCGTGCGGACCATGCTCAAGCCGTTCGGGATTACCCCGCGGTTCATCGCCCTCATCAACGACGGGATCTCCACGCTGTTTCCCGCCCTGGAGGCCAATCGCGCCGCGGCGATTCTCGCTGACGGGGTCGCGAGCATCATGCCCCGGACGCTCGTCACGCGGCCGTTTTCGCCGGCCCTGTCGGAAGGCTCGGTCAAGCTGGGCCTGCCGGCGGTGCGGCCCAACCCGCATGCCGAGACCTTCGCGCGGCTGCTGCGCGAGGAAGTGGCGCGGCTGAAATAGGCGCACCGTTGCCCGCTGCTGCGGGCCCGGTATTTGTCCCGAGAACTCCGCGCTCCGCCGGATTCACGGGCAAACGAAGGGCACGAATGGACGCGAAGCCCGGGAGAGACTTAATCACGGAACGCACAGGCGAAGGCTTGGCGGAGATGGCGGAGCAATACACGAAAAGAAGTCGTGCCGGATCAACGTGTTCGCGGGCGTTGCCCTTCACGCATCTGGCGTTCGGAATCTTTCATCTTCGCCTCAAACGCATCCGTTATTTCGAGGGATTCATCGCGCGCGGACAGCCACGCGCACAGTTCGGTCAGCTCCGTATCGGAGAGTTTGCCGATGACTTCGGTGATTTCCTTCAAGGTACGCATGCAAGTTCAGGCTGGAGGCAGATGAGGGGTGCCCCGGGCGCCATGCCAGAAGCGAAGGACATAGACCGCATCGGGGCTCCGGTGGACCTCGTAGATGATCCGGTAGTCGCCATGCAGAACCTCGCGCACGGCCGGGTCGCCGGCTTCGGGCACGATGCGGCCGCGTTCGGGGAAGGGGTCGATGGCCAGGGCGGCGTCAAGGAGGGCGTGGCCAAAGGCGCGGGCCCGGTCGGGGCTGGCGGTGGCGATTCGGCGGACGATGCCGCCGAGGTCTTCGATCGCCTGCGGGGTCAGGATGACGGGGAGGCCCATAGATCGACAAGTTTGCGAACTTGCTCGACGGGCTGGCCTTCACCGCGGCGGACTTGAGCGCGAGCCGCCTCGATACCGGCGCGCAGCTCGATCTCCCGGGCGATCTCCCTGAGGGGAGTGTCGGGGGGCAGCTGCTGCACGATTTCGATGGCGAGCTCGCGATTGCTCATGGCGGGGAACATAGCGAGGAAGGGGAGTCAGGCAAGGGGGACTTTTGGCCGGATAGTTACCTTATTTCAGTTCGAGATCGTTCACGCGGACTTCTTTCACGGCCCATTTGGTGACCGTGAGGCCTTTCGAGGTGCGGGTGCTGACAGAGACATGGGTTAAATCAAAATCGATTTCCCTGACTCTCGCCCCGGAACGTCCGTCGAGCGAGATGTGAATGCTCTTCGGCATGTCCTTCTCGCGGTCGGCAACGTGAAGCCAGACCACTTTTGAACCCTCGGTCTTCGCCAGGGGATAAAGTTTATCCCGCGACAATCCTCCGATTTGGAATTTCTTCGCGAACGTTTTCCCCTCGGGACCGTCGCGATAGAGCATGGAGTAAAACTTCGTGTCACCGTCCTTGGGGAACACGGCGCAGTGGAGAATCTCGCGGCCCATGAAGACCTTGTCGGCGACCTTCGACACCTTGAGCGAGCCGTCGGCCATGATGCAGAGGGCGCTGTCGAGGATGGTGCATTCCATGACGAACTCGTGCTGGCGCCAGTTGAGGCCGATGAAGCCGTCCTCGCGGTTGACGTAGAGGCGCTGGTTGGCCGAGACGACCTCCGAGGCGTCGATCTGTTCGATCTCGTCGTAGCTGGTGCGGCGCTTGAGGCCCTTGCCGTATTTCTCGGCGAGCATCTCGAACCACGCGACGGTATACTCGGTGAGCTTCTTGAGGCTGGCCTTCGTCTCCTTCATGCCTTCCTCGATCTTCTTCATGGCCTCGTCAGCCTGGAAGCGGTTGTAGCCGGAGATGCGCTTGATGCGGATCTCGGTCAGGCGGGTGATGTCGTCGTCGGTCACCTCGCGGCGGAGCTGCTTGAGGAAGGGCTTCAGGCCGTCGCGGATTTCCTGGAGGACGCTTTCCCAAGTTTTCGATTTTTCAATGTTTCGGTAAATGCGTTCCTCGATGAAGATGCGTTCGAGGGAGTCCCAGTGCCATTGCTGGTCGAGCTCGGCGAGCTTGATCTCGAGTTCGCGCTTGAGCAGCTCCCGGGTCTTCTCGGCGCTGCGCTTGAGGATCTCGCGGACGCCGAGGAACTCGGGCTTGTCGTTCTCGATGACGCACGCGGCGGGGTTGAGCTGGGCCTGGCAGCCGGTGAAGACGTAGAGCTGCTGGATGATCTGCTCGGGGTCGCTGCCCTGCGGGAGGTGGACGAGGATCTCGACCGTGTCGGCGGTGTTGTCGTCCACGTGCTTGATCTTGAGCTTCCCCTTGGCGTTGGCGGCGAGGATGGACTCGATGAGCGACTCGGTGCTGGCCCCGAAGGGCAGCTCGATGATGGCGAGGAGGGACTTGTTGCGCACCTCGATCTTCGCGCGGACCTTCACCTTGCCGCCGCGCTCGCCGTCGTTGTATTCCGCGAAGTCGGCGGTGCCGCCGGTGGGGAAGTCGGGGAAGATGCGGAAGGTTTTTCCCTGGAGATGGTTGATGGCCGCGCGGCAGAGGTCGTTGAAGTTGTGCGGCAGGATCTTGGTCATCAGGCCGACGGCGATGCCCTCGGCGCCCTCGAGGAGCACGATGGGGAACCTGGCGGGGAGGGTGACGGGCTCCTTGGCGCGGCCGTCGTAGCTGAGCTGCCAGGTGGTGGTCTTGGGGTTGAAGAGGACGTCCTTGGCGAAAGCGGTCAGGCGGGCCTCGATGTAGCGCGGGGCGGCGGCCTCGTCGCCGGTGAGCATGTTGCCGTAGTTGCCCTGCGGCTCGATGAGCCAGGCGCGCTGGCCGATGGCGACAAGCGCGGCGCCGATGGAGGCGTCGCCGTGCGGGTGGAAGCGCATGGTGGCGCCGACGACGTTGGCGACCTTGTGGAAGCGGCCGTCGTCCATCTCCCAGAGCGTGTGGAGAATCCGGCGCTGGACGGGCTTCAGGCCGTCGTCGATGTGCGGGACGGCGCGGTCGAGGATGACATAGGAGGCGTAGTCGAGGAACCAGCCCTTGTAGCTTACGGCGAGAGGCGCGGGATCATCCTGGATCTTAACACCTTTCTTTCGCTTCGGAGGCGGAGTGTCTGCATTTGAGGATGTCGCTTCGCTCGGAACGATTTTCGATTTTTGATTCTCGATTTCAGAAACCTCCGAATCTGAGGTTTGCGATTTGAGATTTGAGACCGGAGCAGCCGATCCAGGCGCGGGGGCTTTGGATTTCGTGGCTTTGGTCTTGGCCCTTGGCCCTTGGCCCTTGTC
>WNFI01610510.1_pt1 | contig 22624 bp, 20 predicted proteins | sample 5400471 | NCBI WGS metagenome assembly WNFI01 (sample SAMN13153348, study PRJNA577476) | soil metagenome | isolation source: 100 cm saprolite on Douglas fir-dominated hillslope | place: USA:California | collected 2013-09-17
CTGCGCGTTATCCAACAGCACTTCCAGTTGAGCCGGTTTACCGGGACGCTCCTGACGCGTGTAGGAGAGCACAGCCGCCGAGACATCGAGGTATTGCGTGGGATTGCTTGTCTGGAAGAGCAGAGCGCTATAGACTGTTGCCAGTGAAAACACATAAGCACGCGCCCCAGCGTTACCCGTTGGCGGCGCTGGCCAATTCAGCGCAATGACGCCATAGAGTGAGGAGAGATTGTGCAGGATGAGGCCCTCCGACCAGTGCTGCAAATCGGCTGATTGACGCAAACGCGGATAGTTATAGATCGAGCCAGTCAGTGCGCCAGCGTCATACTCAACACAGGCCAGCGTGTAGACGCCCTGAGCTAGCGAGAGGCGCGGCGAGACACGACCGATCGCGTCACTGGTGCTGGACGCAATCACTGGCCTGGCAAGCATCATTCCAGCCATCCGCGCTCCCAGGACTCTGATAGGGAGCATAATGCAGCACCTGATCCTCGATCATCAGGCTCAGGGCTGGTACGCGGGTCAGATTGTCGAGGGCTGCGGTAAGGGCGGAATTGAGGAAACGAACCATCGAGAGGCTCCTTTCAGTTGGGAAGAGGTTACGTGTGAGGAGAAGCATGAGAGGCGGCGAAAGGATCGCCTGGTGCCAGTATAACGGAGGAATGTAGTAGATGCAAGAGAGGAAAAATTCATATGAAGCGAGAAAAGGCAAAAACGGTTTCTCCGTTTTTGCCTTTTCTCGCTTCATATGAATGAAAAACTTAATCTGCTGGTACTTCTGTCGGGGTTGCAATGCCAAGACCCTTGGCGACACGCGCCCCCAGTTCCTTGTCCACCTGCTGCCAAAGCTTGAGAGCGCGCTCCTGCACGGGGCGTTCGACGCCCGCGCTCATATGGTCCACGATATTGTTCACCAGATGGTCACGATCTGTCTGCGACATCACATTGCGATAGAGGTTGCCTGGCTGCACAAAATCGTTGTCCTCAGCGTGTGGTGTATAGGCGCTACGCATGATCTCGCCGCTCGCGGCCCAGCCAGGGTCGGCACCGAGTTCCGTATCGGCCTGTGGACCGCCGTAGCTGTTTGGCGCGTAGACCGGCTGATTCCCGTTATGCCGGTAGCGCATCGCCCCATCCTTATTATAGCTGTGCACCTCAACCTCCGGCTGATTGACTGGCAATTGCAAATAATTGGGGCCAATACGATGACGGTGAGTATCGGGATAGCTAAACAAACGGCCCAGCAGCATCTTGTCAGGGCTGGGGCCAATCCCAGGCACCATATTTGCTGGCTCAAAGGACGCCTGCTCCAATTGCGCGAAAAAGTTCTCCGGATTGCGATCGAGCACAAAGCGCCCGAAGGTGACTGGCGGATAGTCTTTGTGCGGCCAGATTTTCGTCAGATCAAAGGGGTTGAAGCGATACGTCGCCGCGTCCTCAAAGGGCATGATCTGCATTTCCAGGCTCCAGGCCGGATAATCCTTCTTGTCGATCGCCTGGCGCAAGTCGCGACGATGGTAGTCCGGGTCTTCCGAAGTCATCGCCTTCGCTTCGGCGTCGGTGAAGTTCTGAACGCCCTGCTCCGTCTTGAAATGATATTTGACCCAGAAGCGCTCCCCTTTAGCATTGACCCACATAAAGGTGTGACTGCCATAGCCATTCATATTGCGATAGGTGCGCGGAGTCCCGCGATCGGACATCAAGAACGTCACCTGATGGATTGCTTCTGGCGAAAGCGACCAGAAATCCCACATCGCGTTATTGCTGCGCATATCCGTGTCGGGCATGCGCTTCTGCGAGTGAATAAAGTCCGAGAACTTCGAGGGATCGCGCACAAAGAAGATCGGCGTATTGTTGCCAACTAGATCGTAGTTGCCCTCTTCGGTGTAAAACTTGAGCGCGAAGCCGCGCGGATCGCGCACCGTATCAGCCGAACCCAGCTCACCCGCAACCGTAGAGAAGCGAGCCAGCATCGGCGTACGTTTGCCAACTTTATTGAGAAACGCCGCTTTCGTCCATTGGGTAACGAACTGCGCCATCTTCTGAATCAGATAGTGGTCTTGCAGCAGCAGTGGGCCATTGGGACCCACTGAGAGCGAGTATTCATCACTCGGCGCGGGGATACCTGCGTCAGTAGTGGTTTTTGGCGTTTTTTGATCACTCATAGGGATCTTCTCCTATTTCTAACCTGACGTCAACTCTTTTTGTGCGCTCATCTCACAAGCGAGGGAATCATGGATCACACAGGCATATCTCCCACTAATATCTCCCACTAACTCCAACCATGCAAGATTTACCACGTCAACAGCCGCTGTTCTTGTATCCACGCTGAAGAAGGGATCAGTGGAATGTGAGGTCCCATTGGACGTGTGAGTGGAGTGCACCGTCGTATCTAACCGTTACGCTTGTATAGTAACAGGCACACCCCTCTAGAAGCAAGCTGAGCAGATCGGGTATTCCTCTTCAGCTTTTATTAGCTAGTATATTTGAATATAGAGTTTCTATACTCTCGATTTAGGAGAGCTTAATGCAAAAGCAGAAATGCCAGGATCATTTAGCGCATCTCTTTCTTCTTAAATGACGCACATCAAGTATGCCAATCTCCTGTACGTAGAGCGTTCATCGTTGTCTAAAGAAAGGGAAACTCAATGGGGAAAATACGGAAAGTAGGTTTTGCAGGCATTATCAGTCTGCTACTGAGTCTGACAATGCTCGCGACCGGTGCCTTTGCGCAAAGCGTAACTACTGATCAGAATGCGGTGGGTGCGGGAGCACAAAGCAGCGTGACAACCAGCGCCCAACACGTAGCCATCCAGCCCGCTGCTGTGTGTCGTGGAAACCGATGTTACCAGAACGTCAACCGCTATCGCCCAATTAACCGTTATCGTCCGATCTATCGCCCGATTGTCAGATGCAGACACCTCATTCAACGAACAAGATATGGGGTCCGTACAGTTCGCATCTGCCGTTAGGTGAAAAATAGCGCAACGCAGTTCTCCACAAATGGCAGCGCCTTTCACGCGCTATATGAGAGAGCGGAACGAGGGAGCAATTGCGAAGGTTTAAACACATGCAGCAAACGTCCAGAGTTGCAATCATAGAGGTCAACTACCCCATTCAGAGCATACGCAGCCAACAGCGTACCTGTTGGATTCCAGGCCACGGTTCGCGTGTTTGTGGAGGCAGGAATGAACGCGGGATCAGGATCGGGCACATGTGCCACATTCTGGACGTTCAGGGCATCCAGCTCCCCCAATGTTGGCGAAACCTGGCCCGGCGACTCTATCAGGCCGGTAAATGTCATATTCGTAATCACAGATTGCCCATCAGGCGACCAGGTTGCAAAATTGCTGGACCAGAGGTACACATCTGTCGTGTGCGCGAACGGGAGCACCATCGGACGGCCAGGCTGCCAGATGCTAAACGTGTGGTCACCAGCAGGATTACCAGGCTGGAGAGGTGCGTAGGTCGAGAGATTATCCTGCGCGCTCAGCGGCGTAAGCGGAACCAGGGTATCACGCGCACCCCACGCGTAGGTAAGCGCGGGCACCAACGTATTGAGCGGAACGACAGTATTGCTCTGAAGCTCCCATTGCAGCGGCACAGACCGGCTCTGCTCTGCTTGCTGATGCTCAGGCCGAAGCAAAACTTGCGCGTGGCTCCCATCTACACCTGCTAGAAAGAGGCCCTCATACGTCATCAAGCGGGTGAACGCAACAAAACTCATTGCCACGCGTGCACTATCCGGCGACCAGAGCATTTGCAGATACTGAATAGTAGGCACCGGTCTGCTCGGTTTGCGCACTGCTATCGCGCGTATATTCAGAGATACACCTGGCGAATCTAGTAAGGTCGCGAGGATTGCCTGGTCGGGCTGCCAGTGAGTCACTTGCAGACCAGTTGCAGCATTATAGAGGTCGATCTGGGCGGGCACATAGCCGCTCTGATTACAGGATTGTGTATAACCAAGAACCGCAATCGACTCGCTATTGGGCGACCAGGCGGCCTGGACCGGGCAGCGTATTTCAGTGAAGTCAGGGAGAAAAGTCTGGCTGAGAGCAGCGGTTTGCGCGCTCGGAGGCATTTGCGCGGGCTGAAAAGGCCAGTGTGCTTGCAACAGGGCGGTCACGCCAGCAGCAGGGCTGAACAGAGCTGCGATAAGAGCAAACGCAACACAAGCCAGCAGAGCGCCACTCAGCCAGAGTCGCGCCCGCCGTCGTTCTGGGCGTTGCCACCGCAGAATCAGATGCCCCAAACGCGCGCGCACCGGACTCTGGACATGGTGAGGAAGATCAAGGTCTGTAATCTCCACCTCGAAGGGATTAAATTCGTTTGGCTGATCATTATCTGGCATGGATAGATTCTTTCATGTATTTAGAAACGTAGGTTCCTCCTGATACAGTTTAGCATACATTTATACAGATAGTGATCTATTTTATGCCACTGAAGACCAGGCGATACACAAGCATAGGGTTCTGCTATGCTTGTGTATCGCCTGGTCTTCAGTAATAGTAATTTTCAAGAAACCGCTACAGCCGCCGCTTCCCACGCGCCCTGCATGCATTGTTTGAGCAAGAGCAGATTAGTCAGAGGGCCGACGCCTCCGGGGACGGGTGTGATGGCTCCAGCTACCTGTTGAACAGAGGCAAAATCGACATCGCCGACGATACCACCGCTCCCATTGGGGTTCTCATTGATACCCACGTCAATCACCGTCGCGCCCGGCTTGATCATCTCACCAGTCACCATATGCGCGCGTCCGGCAGCGGCCACGAGGATATCGGCCTGGCGGGTGAGCGCGGCCAGATCGCTGGTACGCGAATGGCAAACGGTGACGGTGGCGTGCTTTTGCAGGAGCATCATAGCCAGTGGCTTGCCCACCACATTGCTACGCGAGATCACTATGGCCCGTTTGCCATCAAGCGGCGTGTGAGTGCGCTCCAGAATCTCCATCACCGCCGCCGCAGTCGCCGGAAGAAAGCTGGGCAGACCGAGAAACAGATTACCGGCACTGCGCGGGCTGATGCCATCGATATCCTTCTCAGCAACCACGGTATCCGCGACCATCTGCTGCGAAAGATGGCCGGGCAATGGCATCTGCACAATCACCCCGCGCGTCTGACCAGAGGTATTCAACTGCTGAAGCAGCTCCTGCAATTCTTCGGCTGAAGTGCGCATCGGCAACTGTTCCAGGCGCGCGGCCAGGCCCACGTTCTCGGCGGCACGCAGAATCGCCTTGCTATACACTCCTGAGGCCGTATCACCGCCCACGCGCACTACGACGACTTCGGGGGTCACACCCTGTTGTTGGATATATTTCGCGACATCAGAGCGCAGTTCGGCCCGCAATTCCGCCGCCATCGCCTTTCCATCGATCGTCTGTGCCGTCATGCCCGCTCCCCCACAATCGTCGTCACCCTCTGGCAACGGCTGGTAATGCCGTCCAAGGCCGTGGAGAGGCGCACGCTCAACTTCTCAAGCATCTCCTGATCCTTGAGGCTTTTCAAATTGACGCGCACCATCCAGGCAGCGGCTGTACCCGCGCTGGCGGCAAGCATGGCGGAGGCAGCGATGTCGCTCAGCACATTCGCATTACCAATCTCAGCCACGCGCTCGCAAATCTTCGCCGTGGCCACTGATCGCTCACACATCTCCAACGGCACCAGCGCGGCCTCGACCAGGCTCTTTTGGACGGCCTCAGCGCGGGCCTGACGGTCTTCTTCGCTTTCGCGCGGCATTTTAAAACAGGCGGAGAGCCTACCATAAGCGGCGATGTCCTCGGCCATGAGCTGCTGAAAATGCTGGCGCTGCTCCTCAGCCTGGGTCAGTAGTGCGCTGATCTCATCCTGAACATCGGCGTACTTCGCTTTGCCCAGGGTGAGCCGACAGACCATGCAGGCCAGCGCGGCAGCCATCGCACCGCTAACCGCCGCGGCTGAGCCACCGCCAGGGGTAGATTGAGACGATGCGAGATCGTCCAGATACGTTTGCAAATGTTGATCTATGTACACAGTCGGGATTCCTCTTTCCAAAGTTATCTGCTGTGACCACGGGCTGAAACACCGTGGCTCGCGGTGAGTTCCTGCTGTCATTCTAGCACCTGATGCGAAGACGCGTCGAATACGTCCCCAGTCTCATCCCCTACGCATCGCGCGATCGAGTGTGCGCGGAGAGGCCGTGAGAAAGTGGTCCCAGGCACTGGTCTGCCAGTCATCCACACGATCGGGCATGACATGCAAATCGGGTAGATCAACGAGCAGATAATAGGCCAGGGCCTCGACAAACGGCTCGTACATCTGGCGCAACTCTTTCAAACGGTTACCAGCATCCTCATCGTCGCGCAGAACGATCCCGCGCGCGGCCAGTTCAGTGCACAGGCGCGTGAAATCGTCTGGGGCATATTTGCGATGCGCTTTGACCGGGTCGATGCCAAAGCTCTGTGTCAGATCAACCGCCGTGTGGCGGGCCATGGCGAAGATAAATTTGGCTGGCTTGGTCGGTATTCCCTCGATGCCCACCAGGATCAGCGCGCAAGTGTCCAGCATCGTGGTCAGCGCGCTCAACCAGGACTGGTTCTCGTGCTGGGAGCGATAGTAAGCCAGCACAGGATACGAGAGGTGGCTTTCGAGCAATTCCGCGCTCCAGCGCTCCCAATCGCGCAAGTACTGGATTAACTCGTCGGGGCTCTGCCCATTGTAATGGCGAATCAGCAATTCTGGCCCACTGGGAGGCGTGCCGGAACGCGCATCGAGCAAGGAAATATTGACCTCACGGCGCGAAAAGGTCTGGTAAATGACCGGCACATAGCCAATCACCAGAGCCAGAAAGCCCAGGCCGATACCGCCTTCAAACACAGCCAGAAAGCGCCCGAAGCCGCTCAGTGGCGTGATATCTCCCAGACCAAGCGTCACAAAGGTCGTGCCGCTCATATAGAGATAGCTGCCAAAACTCAGCACCTTCTCCGGGGCCTGCATTGGTAGGCTCAGACCCCAATTTATAAGGCCAAAACCCAGAATGAACAGCGCCGCCCACAAAAACAGCAACAGAATCAGCGAGAGCGGTCCGTAATAACTCAAATAATACTCGCGCCGATTGCCAGGACGCAGCTTGCGACCGAGCATGGACCAGCCCGCCCAGCTTACGCGATAAAATATCTTTGCCACCCGCACCCTGCGCACCACGCGCCGGGGTAGGACTATCGTTTCAAACGCGTCAAAAGCGATGACAATAATGCACAGAATGCCAAAAATAACCGCGGCGACCTTCATAACTCTTTCCTCTGATCTTCTGACACTGTCTCTTCCAGGAACTTCGTGCGCATCTGAATGGCTCAGGTGCAGAGCGCATACGCGCGCCCTGCATTGTAGCATGTAGGAGACAGATGCTCAAAATCGGAGGAATGCTCCAGGTCAGGTCATAGACACCATCTGCACATCAAAGATCAGGTCTGCGTCGGCCGGAATGGGGCCATTGGCCTGAGAGCCATACCCGAGGGCAGAGGGAATGAAGAGACGACGAATTCCACCAGCCTTCATGCCAACCAAACCCTCGTCCCAGCCCTTAATCACCTGGCCCTGGCCGAGCGGAAGCGAGAAAGGTTGAGCGGGCTGGCTACCGTGGCTGTCATACGAACTATCGAACTTCTGGCAGGAACTCGCCAGCCAGCCAGTATAATTGACCGCGATCGTACTGCCATTGTGCGCAGCGGGGCCGCTGCCAGTTTTGATATCCACATATTTCAAGCCATCCGCCAAGACTACCGGCGTTCCACCCACCGCCGGGGCCGTAGCCGGACCTGAAGTCGGCGTCGCGCTCGCTGCATACACAGCCGGAACACGCGGGCCAGATGGATCGACGAAGCAATTTTTGGTAATCGCCGTTGCAGTAGATGGAGTTGTGCCTGATGATGTGGATGTCAAATAGCATAGCATAGCGCCTAAACTGAACTATTTTTCCTAATAGCACAAAAGGACCAAGACGGAGGCGAGCTCCGTCCTGGTCTCGCACTCGCCTGTCCAATTTGTTGGCGCAGGTGTGCTCGCCATCGGCGTGTGGGGTGGGCGATCAAAAGGGCTGGACAAAATGTTCTAAAGCTGCTATACTGACTCTGTGAAAAGCCCAGAAGGAACGCAGCTACCGGAAACGGGAACGGGTCTGGGGGTCGTCATCAGCATGCTTCAACGATGAGGAAAGCGCAGGGAAATCGTGGGAAAAGCGGCACGCAGTACCATTCTCCAACTGGATCTCTCCGCCCGCGCGGGTGGAGGGGCCAATAAAGAGAAGCGTGCTGCCCTTGAGCAGACCTCAGCCATCCTCACCAAGGCCCGCACCTTCTTCCTCGCCCACCACGCGCGTGCTGAACGAGAGGGTGTCCTACTACTCGGAGAAGCATCAGGAGATGCGCGAGGGGCCAATCTCGGCCAACGAACCGCGCAGTTCGTTGGCTGGAGGAATGTACCGTCTCGACGAAAGAGCATCCGCACCTCTTCCCCGGATGGGATTTCAAGGCCCGCTTTCCAGGGATGCTCATCCACGCCCGGCGTGCAGCCATGAAGGAGGCCATCGGCAAGGCACGAGCCTATCTGACCGCATTGGCGACCTGGCAAAAGAAGGGGAAGAAGCAGGGCAAACCGGCACATTGGCGCTACACCTTACGAGCTAGCTCCCGGTATGGTGGAAGCGCGAAGAAAACGGCGCTACAATAGGTACAGAAAAGTCAAGCACTCCATAGCTGAAGCTAGGGGCTTGCGAAGGAGTACCGGACAGGCGGCGGGAAACGAGCAAGAGTAATTGCGAGACTAGACTGGACAAACTCAGAGCGAGCATTCAACTCTGGGCGCTTGAAGTCAACTGAACTACACAGTGGGGTCTAAAGCCTGTCCTCGGATGTGAGAGACGCCTCCCTAATCTCTCATCTCTCAGTAGTCAGTGTCGAAGGGAATATGGGCAGCAATGCCCACTACTGGCGCAAGCCAGCCTTAACGGGCCAGTTGAGGCACTCTGGTTCAAAGTGCCTGCCCGCAAGGGCTAAAAGCAGAAAGGAGCCGTGTGGTTTCCTCCCCACGGATACATCCGGGGGTCTCCACTTGCGCGAATACTGATGAGTGCATCGATGATCCCCATTGTCCACTTAACCCATGTCTATGAGCTGCTTATTGAGGCCTATGGCGTGCCAACAAACGAGCCCGATTACGATCCGCTCGGCGGCTTGATCGGCACTATCCTTTCGCAGCACACCTCAGATATCAATTCGGGCCGCGCCTACCAACAATTGGTTGTGACCTACCCCACCTGGGAAGAGGTACGAGACGCACCCACGTATAAGGTCGCGGAGGCTATCAAGTCTGGCGGGCTGGCGAACATCAAATCGGTGCGCATCCAGGATGTGCTGCATACCCTGACAGAGCGCCAGACGGAGGATGGTCAGCAGGGTTCGCTGAGCAGGTATCTGCTGCAAAAGTTGCGCGCATGCGCGCCGGAAGAGGGTTGGCGCTATCTGCGCACCTATCCAGGCGTGGGACCGAAAACCGCCGCCTGCGTGCTGATGTTCAATATGGATGAGCCTGTAATGCCAATCGATACCCACGTCTTGAGAACATCTAAACGGCTAGGATTAATAGGCGAGAAAGTGAGTGCCGATCTAGCTCATACCCTGTTCGCAAAAGTGATACCTACTGAATGGGTTTACCCACTTCATGTAAATCTGATTACACATGGACGGCAAATCTGCCATGCTCAACGGCCTGAATGCTCAGTATGTACCCTGTACAATGAATGTGCCTATGTGGGAAATGCTAACGCTCAAGAAACTGCAATCCCAACTGACTAGAATATTTCCCTCCTACAATATTTTTGCCCCTTTCCACTTATTGCATGGCTCGCATGCCGCCTGGAGGTTTTGCGGGTGTGTATAGCCACAGCGTGCTAATGGCTTTTTATGATCCACCTGGGTTGCTTTCCAAGGGGCGAAGCGAGAAAAGAGAAGTATTCATCTGCTTTAAGATCTCCTCACCCGGATTTAAAACAGGCGTTTCTTCTAAGTTAAAGAGAAAATCAATTCCATAGATATTGACATGCACGCATGTTCCTCCCCATCTGATATCGTGCGTTGTCGTAATTTGCGGCTGCGGTTTGACCGTGTTACAGATTAACAGATTATTAGGAAAATCTTGTTTTCCGCAAATAAAAGCTCGTGCAGCATCATATTTACTTTGGCAGGCAGCATTTTTTCCCTCAAAGAATGCGATCATCCCCAAGCCGATCTTATACATTGCTCTGGCTATGATTATAGGGTCAAATTCTTTTTTCCCTTTTACGCTTATGGAAAAGCTGATGGAGCCATCTTCTTCTCTGGATGTAATGGTAAACTTTTCCGATCCATCTGTTGATTTGTCATTCATGACGATATGAGTAGGACTGACCTTTTTGATTGAAAAGTCTTGATACTCTGCCTGTGGTAACTTGCCTGCTTTTGTGTAAGGCATATACATCGTCTTGAGGAGTCCAAGAAGGTCAGAATCAACAAGTGCTGCATCTAATCCAGATAGAACTTCATTGTTGCACTTATCGCAAACAACCCCTTTAGCCAGAACCGTATCATAGTTTCCCAATGACTCAGGAACAATATGCTCCTCTGAGGTAAAAGTCCCTGTGTCCCTTAAGCAATAGATACAGCGTTTATCGATAATTGCTTCTTCCTGGAAGAAACTTTTGTACCGTTCATCTTTTTCTACTTCCAAGAGGATATCAAACATCAGGGAAATCATATGAAGAAATCCAAGGTTATACGTGTAGAACTCATACAAGAGCATGGTGCCGAGCGGCAGACCTGCTAGGTTTTGTAGAAATGCAGTCGCTTCAAGGTCAGATTTCTCGAAGAACTCTCCGTTTGCCATAATGTGATATACATCCTCTGCCGTAATATCCTGTTGGTCTACCTTGATTGCAACCTGACCTTTGTTGAGTTCTTTGATGAAGCTATCGATGGACATCTCTCTGTCAGCAGCTATAGCTTCTGGGAACGATTCTTTTAGAATGCTCCATATGTTCAAATAATGCAATACATTTGATGGGTTCAGAAAACGCCGCATCAACACCGCAAACCGTATAGTCTCTCCGTCGTTCGGTGTTTCAAGTTTTGCTCGAATACCATCTTTATTGTAGGAAAATTGGTAGGAGAAAGAGCCATTTCTGCTAACTAATAATTTATACACATCTTTTGTTTTTAAGTAGTGCCGTTTAAAGGCTTTGAGTAAAAACCGCGGCGAATTGTTCTGGGGCTGCATGCTCTCTTCTCCGTACTATTTTGTTGAGCTTTAGCATTTACTAAACACAACTGCTAAAGATTAAGCAAGAATAGCACATCTCTATCAAGAGAACAAGATCGACATTATTGGTTTTCCGATGCGAATACCTATTCCTAGCTCTCTCATCAATCCGCTGCTTTTAATCAATTTCAGATCGAGTCTGTCAACTATTTTGTGTAAATTGGTCAGAATCTCCTCAGTGCCGAAACCGTTCAGCAAATTCAACGACAAACCAATTTAAAGCGGCTTTCCAGTTATGAATGGGCATGGTCCATTTTTTCGTGATATTCTGGATTGCCAGATACAACACCTTATACACGGCTTCATCAGAGGGAAATATCCGATGATTCTGTGTCACCTTCCTTATCCTTAAGGTACTATTGACGGATTCGATCGCATTCGTCGTGTCAATCACCTTCCGAATCTCTTCTGGGAACGCGAAGAGCGGAATGACTCGCGTCCAGTGTGCCCGCCAGGATTGGCTGATGGCAGGATACTGCTTGTCCCATTTCTCGGCAAACAGTTCCAAATGGAACTCTGCTTCCGCCTCTGTGGCCGCAGAGTAGATCGCTTTCAGATCTTTGGCCACCTCAGCTCGTTGCTTGTAGTTGACATACTTGAGCGAGTTGCGCACCAGATGGACCATACACAGTTGAACCCGTGTGTGTCCAAAGATCGCCTCAATAGCCTCTGGCAGTCCCGTGAGGCCATCCACACAGGCAATAAAGCAATCTTTCATGCCCCGATTGCGCAGCTCGGTGCAGACCGCAAGCCAAAATTTCGCTCCTTCGTTTTCTGAGATCCACATACCCAGCAGTTCTTTCTGCCCTTCCAGGGTGATACCCAGCACCAGATACACGGCCGCGGTTCGAGGATACGCTGGTTTTCGCGTACTTTGATGCGGCATCCAGTCCACATACATGATCGGATACAGAGCCTCCAGAGGCCGGTTCTGCCACTGGCGCACCTCGTCCATCACCGCCTCGGTCACATTGGAGATCAGGGTTGGGGAAACCTCGACTCCATACCATTCCAGCAATTGCGCCCAGGACAAGCGCGCGTCGAAAACCCATGGGCATACATCCACAGGATTTTCTCATTGAAGCCCATCAGGCTCGTCTGATACTTCTTCACCAGCAGCGGGTCATAGCTGCCCTCCCGATCTCGTGGAATGGCTAGTTCTACCGGCCCTTGCTCACTTTTGAGGGTCTTGCGCGAAAAGCCATTGCGCAGATTTGTCTTCTCTTCGCTTCCACGCTCGTGTTTCTCGTAGCCCAGATGCGTTGACAACTCCGCCTCCAGGCAACGCTCAATCAGCGCCTTGCTCAACTGCTTGATGATTCCGCCGGGCCCAAACAGGTCTTCCTGGGTGGGTAATGCTGAGCATCCCTGCAACAACTCGTCGAGTACTTCTGGCCGGATCGTCGTTTGTTTCTTTTTGGTCATCTTCTTCTCCTTCAACCTTCATCATCATCGTCTGCTTGTTCTGACCTTTTACACAAACTATTTTACACCCTCTTGCCTGGTCAAGTTTGCGGATTGATGGAAACTGGTTCATTTCGCACCTCCCAGCCAGGGCTTGCTATAGAGGTCTGTGGTGAGGAGTTGGTGCAAGATGGTTATACGCCGGAGCCGCTCGGTTGCCCGTCCGACAACTGGACCTATGGGTAGATACCCACGTCCACCGGGTAGCGACGCGCCTGGGGCTGATCGGAGCAAAGGTCGGCGCGGACCAGGCGCACACGCTTTTCGCGCAAGTGGCGCCGCAAGAATGGGTCTATCCTCTCCATCTGAAAGCTCCCTCCGATTGAAATCGAGGGGTTCTCACGAGCCACTCCACGCTTCCAGCCGGTTGTGCCGCCACAGAAGAGGAGGCGCAATCGCTGGCTCTAGAGGAGAGTCGCTTTGACTTTCGAGCCGACGAACTCTGGCACGGCGAACGGCCATGCTTTCAGGCAAGATCTGCCCTTCTTTCGCTCGTTGAAGTACCACAGCGTGTGCGGCTTGCAGGCGGGCTTCCCCACCTTGCCAGGGGACGACATACTGGCCACACGCGGGCGGGAGAGGATGGTCTGGATCAGAAACATCGAGATAGGCGGCCAGGAACGCGGAATACAGATCCCGTTGGATGGGGCCAATCCCGCAGGAGCATGCGTGCACCCGCAAAGCGAGCGGCTTTTTGACGCACGCTCCACAGCCGTGACAAAACTGACTCAGTTTGGTGGTACGCGTGGAGACTTCGATCAGGATGCCGCCCGTGCTTGCAACGGTGCGCTTCAAATGTTCTACAAACATCCCTGGTGCTCGTTCGCTCACGCTCTTCCCAAATTGCTTCTGCCACGCTTTGTAGGAAATCTTTTCGAGAATGATGGTGTTGCCCACGGCTGTTATCTCATGGGCCAGCTTGCCATGGAGACTCTTGCGATGCGCGGCGCGCTTGCGTTCTTTGGTGGCCAGGCGTCGTTGGGTGCACACTTCTGCGCGACTTTTGTTCCAGCGCAGAGGCTTCTTCTTGGAGGCTTTTTGGATCCGACCCTGCTCGTCGTAGTTCAGGGGGTTGGCCACACGCCGTTGACGGTCGATTTTGCGCTGCAAGCGACGGATGGCTTTGCTGTGCTCGGCTTTGGGGGAGAGAGCCGCGCAGAACACGTCCAGGCGGGCCTCGCCCTCTCGTGGCACCACGGCAATCGTCGAGGGTCCCAAATCGGCTCCCACCACGTCGTGGCCCACCAGGTGCTTCGGTTTGCGCCGCGGCACTCCTTCGACCACGAGCTGCACCGCGTAGCAGAACCCGGAGGCATCAGCACCTTTGGCTCGCTTGCTGCTCGCTTTGCGTTGTATGAGGCGACTATATTTTACGCGGCACGCGAGGGCATGGGCAATGACCGGATCGCGCCAGTCGATGCGGACGCGCAACTGGAGCCCCTGCCAGAAGACGAAGCCTGCCGAGCGTTGTCCTCCGCGTTGGCGCGCCTGTCGACGCCTGTGGTTGCCTGCACGCCGTGCCCCTTTCTGGACGCCGGGGCTGGAGGAGGTCATCGGCGAGAGAGGGGGCGTGTCTACGGCCTCGTCAAGCAACTCAACGAAGGCAAAGCGCAGCCCGGTGTCGTTGCGCTTATTTTCGACCGAGCCCAGGCCGCGTCCTTTGCTCTTAAAACGCACCTTTTTGGCCTGGCCAAGTACCATGCGTTGCAGTGAGCGATAGGCGCGCGTGGCCAACACCTGGCAGACGACGGCTTCGATGTGCTCAGCCAGGTGGCCCACCCGCAGGTATTTTGCGGCCTCTTGCATGGCGTCGTCGGTGAAGCCGTGCGTTTCCCGCAGCGTGGCAAACGCCTCCTTCCGCTCGGCCTTCCGCGTGCGGGGGATCGCTCGTGCCCGGTTCCATCCCGGATCAGCGCGCATCCGTTGCAGGCGTCGCAACCCCAGCGACAGGATGGCATTGTACAACTGACGAGCCGCCTCAAAGTTCGTTTGGAGCGATGTGGCTTGGTGCTCGCTTACCTCAACAGGCAACTCCACCTGAAAGGTGGGAGTCTTCTTCCGGCGCGGCTTCTTCTCGTCGCTTGCTTGTGATAGTAGGTTGTGCTGCTTCGTGCTCATCGTGCCCTCAGTCTACCACGTTGAGAAATGGAACGCAAGTCCCAATTTTGCGCTGTTCGCCTTTTCCCCACCCCGAAACAAGGAACGCCGCCCTCATCCCCATGGCTGGAAGCGCAGGGGCTTTCGGCGGCGGCATCTGGTAAACATGATTCGGCATGGGCGGCAAATCTGCCATGCTCAACGACCCGCGTGTTCGCGTTGCCCACTTTACAGCGGATGTGCCTATGTAGGGAGCGTCAATCCACAGGAAACTGCTCTTCCAAACTCATAACGAATTATTCAGCAATATTTGTAAATGACTTCAACGGCGAATGGTAACAATCTTTATGGGCTGCCGCGAATTGCCAGCGGCTGTTACCAGCAAGAGTCTTTGCTCGTATCTAATAAAGGGGCTTCGATTAACATGTAAAGCAGCTCTGCTTTTCAATGCACCGGAAACATGCCTTCCTTACAGGATAGAGGTGCCGTACGCCGTTTTTCCTAAATTTTCTCTATGTTTTGCCATTGTGCATCCTTTTTCTGTTTTGTTGCGTATTTTTATATATAAACCTTGAATATGTTATGCATCATTGCGTAGAAATATTCTAGAGCGGAGACCAGCATGCAAACTCCTGAGGATTCAAGAACACCCGCAAAGTTGCCAGAGCACAGTCGCGCCGCCGCAGCACAACGCCTGGATGAGCGCGCCGTCAATCCCGTTCGTCGCGGGGTCTATTACGATACACCCCATACCCCACCCCATGAACAGGGCTGGTATATTCGGCGCCACATGAAACGCAGAAATCTACGACGCAGCAACCTGCACTATGCCCAGGTCGATCGCTTCGGTACGCGTTGGTCGCTCCTGCCCATGGCTCTCTCGACACTCACCCTGCTGATCGTCACGGCAACCTTTTTTCTCGCCTACACCGCTTTTGCCACATCAGTGAATCAGCGTTACCAGGCAAGTCTGGTAACACTGCCCGATCTGTTACCTAAAGATAGTCTGCGCATGTACGATGAGCATGGCACAATGATTTACGAAGCTGTTGATCAGGGTTTGCAAATTTCTGAACCGCTCAGCGCAATTTCACCAAACCTGATCCACTCCGAGATCGCCATTGAAGATCAATACTTCTGGAGCAATCCTGGCTACGATATCACCGGCATTGTGCGCGCAGCCCTGGCAGATCTCACCCACGGGCATGTGGTAGCCGGTGGCAGTACGATCACCCAGCAACTCATAAAAAATAATCTCGTTGGCAACGGAAATAACCTCGTTCGCAAGCTTGACGAGATTATCCTCGCTCCCCAGACCACGCGCTACTATACCAAGCAGCAGATTATGGATATGTATCTCAACACAACATATTATGGGAGTCAGGCCTATGGCGCGGAAGCTGCCGCATTTACCTATTTCGGTTTGCAAGATACACCCAAAGCCACGGCGGCCCAACAACTGGATATCGCGCAGGCCGCTATGCTCGCTGGAATTCCGCAGAATCCGTCGCTCTACAATCCCTTTATCAATCCTCATACCACGTTCGATCGCATGCAAGCGGTGCTCAATCAGCTCGTGGTGCAGAAATATATCAGCGTAGCTCAAGAGCAGGCAGCGATCGCCGAAGCCCAGAGTCCTCACTTTTTGCAGCCAGGCAGCATCAATAACGGGCTTGCACCGCACTTCGAGCAGTACGCGCTCAATGAACTGGCCACGCGCATGAACGTCAAGGTGCCAGAACTCTCGCGTTCCGGCCTGCTCGTTTTAATCCGCAATATGGGCAATTCGACGTAGCCACGCAGGGCTATCGGCAGCCAGGCTCGTCCTTCAAACCTTTCATCTATGCCACAGCCTTCGAGCGCGGCTTCAGTCCCGGCATGCCGATCCTCGATGAGCGCACGAGCTTTCCCATGTGCTGTGGCCTGCCCGCGTATACGCCCAATAACTATGATATGCACTTTCATGGTCTGCTCTCTGCGCGCTCCGCGCTGCAAAACTCGCTGAATGTTCCTGCGGTAAAGTTGCTCTATAAAACGGGCGTGGATGCCTCACTACATACCGCGCAGACAATGGGTATTAGCAGCTATGTCGGTACGCCCAACTATACGATGGTCCTGGGCACGCTGGGCGTCCATCTGCTGGATATAACCTCGGCCTATGGCGTCTTTGCCAACGGCGGAACACGCGTGCCAGCTCACGCCATCGCCAGCGTCACCGATACCCAGGGCAAGTCGGTCATTCGCGTCGATACCACCGGTCAGAGCGTGATTAGCCCACAGGTATCGTACCTGATGACGAATACGCTCAGCGATAACAAGGCGCGTACCACTGAGTTTGGCGCGTGCAGCAACCTGTACCTGTACAGCAACACGCAGGCGCAATGTTACGCGGGCAATCCCGGTACAGTCTACCCCTCGGCAGTCAAAACAGGTACATCGCAAAACTTCGCGGATAACTGGACCATCGGCTGTTCCTTCAGGCGTGACACAACGCACCGTGACCTATCGCGAAGGTCTCACTACAACCGACTGGTATATTCAGGGTCAACCAGCCAATGATTGGGGCCTGGGATGGAAAGGCTCACTCTAATTCCTGTTTTTTGCGAGGTTGAGAGTATCATGCACAGGTGTGTGCTTATGCATGATACTCTCAACCTCGTTGAAAACATATACCATCCTGGCTTATCCTCTCTCCGACTTCACCACCTCGCAAGATGCCACGTCATCCTGGCTTATCCGCTCCCAGGCTACACCATAGGTACTATCGCTTATCCACCGGCGAAACGATTATGCCAGTGTTGGCGTATCCTTAATTAAGATGCCATTCCGTATCAGGCTGCCGATAGTTAGTCCCTTGTCTCTGCGTCGCTAACTGCCTTAATCACTTTCACAGTGTCTCTCATAGGGAGACGGCAATGCTGGTCGTAAGTACATTTTTTATGTAAACAACCAGCGCGGATAACTGCCACGAAATCCGGTGAACTATGCCATCTACGGCCAAACGGAGTGACTCCTGCACCCGTTCGTTCTACTACTTACAAAGGGAGTAGCAAAGTGAACATTCAGACAGTACAATTCGCCCACATTCTGGAAAACCGCGACTTAGAAGCCCTACACGACTTTCTGTCGCACACGGCCTTTGTAATTTCCCATAAAAGCGAGAGCATCGAGACGATTCTCCGCGTCCTCTGGTACATTCCCGTCAACAGCACAATCATTATTGTGACAAACTGCCTGGAAGAAGAGCGCTCTGAGCTTGCCAGCACGCTTAAAACCAGGCTGGCGGACCATCGCAAAATCTATCTTATCCACCAGAAAGACGAGCGCATTGCTGCCCTTTTCCAGGCTTGCAATGTCTCGCAGATCCTCGGTCAGGATGGCAAAGTTCGTAATGGCAAAGGTGAAGGCATGTATATCGGGGCGCTCTGTGCCCACCAGTTGGGCGATCCCCGCTGGCTTATATTTTACGATGCCGATAACTTTGTCCCCAGTGCCCTTTTAGAGTATACGCTCGCTATGTGCCGGCTCTTTACCACCGCTCCCTACCCCACACATGCCTGCGAATACGATAGCCCGGTTGTGCGAAGACAAGCACACCGGCAGGGCGCGCCAGATTTACACAATATCCGCATTTGCTGGTCATCCAAACCGGACATAGGGAAGGTAAACCTGGAAACGCGCATCCTGGGTCGCACGACCAGGGTGGTCTCCCCACTCATCGAGAGCTTGCTTGAAGGATGGTTCGGCGTACAGAATCATCCAATCAGTTCGTCGAACGCGGGCGAGCAGGGGATGACCGTCAAGACCGCAGCCTCTCTGCGCTTCTCCTCCGGTTTCTCGGTCGAAACCCTCCAGCTTATTGACCTGCTCTTCAATGCGACGAAGTGGAAAAAACATCCCAGGGAGGTTATCTTCCAGCAGTATCTCTCCCAGAGTCCTCATTTCCACGAGAAAAAAGACGACGAGCATATCAAAAAGATGATCGAAGAGAGCCTGGGCAGCTTCTGGCACTACGAAGCCGCGCTCCCCACGAATGTGAAGGGCCACTTGCAGAGAGTCTACGACGAACTGGAGCTTGAACGCGTGCTTCCCGCCGTTTATCCACCCTTGCAAACCCTACCATTGAAAAGGTTTGCAACGCTCATGCAGCAATATGCCCTGGGCATGTCTGCTGATTACACCCATCCATCGATCAATGAGAGGAGCACAGAAAAACACGTGGCTATCAACGTTCACGCTCAGGACCTTCTCCCAATCGAGGTCGATACACAAAAACGTATGGCAGTGAACGTCAATACGCAGGAACACCTGGCCGTCAATATCAATGCCCAGGATATCCTGCTAGCAGAGGCGCCCTATCAAGAGCTATTGGTCGCTGAACCAAATTATCGCGACTCTCTGCTGAATGATTAATAAGAAGTTACGCATTGGGGAGAACATTTTGCGCGGCTCAGCCGCGCAAAATGTTCTCCCCAATGCGTAACTTCTTATTCTTCTTCCATCGGCGTGCTTGTGTGACGATGAACCATGCGCCATTGCTGGTCTTCGTAGCGATAGACATTTGTGGCAAGCGCCTGACGCCGAATGATCTGACGCTGCTCCCTGAGTTGAATGTGCTCCCTGACAACCATCGAGACCATCTCGGCGCTTGCCTGAACTGCGAGAATTTCCGCGGTTGCCGAGATGCTACCCGGCTCCGCACTGTTCAACAGGGCCGCGTGATTCCAGTAGTCCACGAGCGCCTGGCGACCAAGCTGAACATGCCCAGACGGATCGCAATAACTGCTATCATCGCGTTCTGACCAGAGTGCCAGCATCGCGCTCGCATCTCCGTACATTACGCCTTCGTTTACTGCTGCGTAAAATTGCTGAGAGACTGTCTGTAACTCTGTGGGTATGTGTTCCATTACGAGATGCCTTTCGTACTGCTGCTAGCGCCGACCCTCCCATAATTTGCGCTCCACCGAATGCGGATCGTTCACCACTTCCGAGGTGGTATCGAAACACATAGTGGCGCGGCGGTCAAGATCATAGCGCGACCAGCCGGGATTGCCGTTGGTAGCGAAGGCGACCCAGGCAGCGTGCATGGCATTGGCAAGCTCCTGCGGGCCATTGGGTCCCACCAGACCTTTATTCGCGTCCTGGTGCAGATTGTCGAAAACAAAGGCCAGTTCCAGAGCGTGACAGGAGCCGAGACGACCTCCCAATTGCGGCGAGCGCCAGGCAAACTCGTACATGCAAGCCTGTTCCGCGTGCGCCACGCGGGCCTCGGCCAGGCGCATAGCCGGGATACGGAAGAACCAGTCAGTGATAATTGTCGCGAAGAGTTCACCAGGGCTGGCAGTGGGATGAAGTTCGCGATAGGTAGTCAGCGTTTCCTCAAATGGTAAACCATACGCCATACACAGGAGGGGCAGGGCGCTCTCGCCAATAGCATCGATCGAGCCAGTTGGAACGAGGAAAAAGTCATATTCGTTCGTATTCGTGCCAACCAGGACATCGACGCCAGCTCCGGCTCCGGCGGCGAGCAGTTTGATAGGTAGGTCGGGCAGGATCTCGCCGTCAATGACCGGCTCGTGCGTCATCGAGTTGACCGTCACTTCGCGCCAGCGTTGGGGATCGGGCTTCGTAATGAGTTCAGTGGCTAACTCTACCTGGACCTGGAGCAGGCGAGCAGGCGGGATAGCCGCGAAAGCCTCTCGCGTAGCTTCAATACCCAGCTTCTCCGCGAGATATTGACCAATCAAGCGTGCGGTTTCCAGGGTGAGCGCGTGATGACCAGCTCCGCTCTGCGCGATGACGCGGCGGAACAATCCACGCGCTCGTGGCATTGCCAATAGCGTTGATACACTCATCCCGCCTGCCGATTCGCCAAAGATCGTGACATTGTTGGGATCGCCGCCGAAGGCTGCAATATTCTCCTGTACCCATTCTAGCGCGGCGAGCTGGTCGAGCAGGCCAAGGTTGGCAGTCCCTTCGCCCAGGTAGAGAAAACCCTCGATCCCCAGACGATAATTGATGGTCACGCAGACCACCCCGTCGCGCGCGAAGTTCGTACCATCGTACGTAGGAATCATACCAGTACCATTGCGGAAAGCGCCGCCGTGAATCCAGACCATGACTGGCAGCCCGGCGCGACCAGGATCAGGAGTCCAGACGTTGAGGTTCAGGCAATCTTCTCCAGGCACAGACGGCTCCGGCAGCAGTTCGTCGAAAGGCGGGGCATAGGTGGAGCTGCATAGGGAATGCCCTTGAAAGCAGCGATGCCTTCAACCATGCTTCCGCGTATAGCCCCGCTCTGTGTTCTGACAACAGTGTCCATCGTAGATCTTGGCCTCCTTCTCATAGCGAGTGTACCAACAAATATGCTCAAGTATATTAACACACCAACCAGAGAACAAGGCAAGTCCTTTGCGGTTTGACAAGCAAGGGCCGAGGCCGCATAATAAGGAAAAACTTATAACCCGGCAAGCAGTTATTTCACGAGGGGATCTCGCATGACCAGGCCTGTTTACGTCATTGGACATAAAAACTCAGATATGGATTCCGTTGCCTCTGCCTATGCCTACGCCCGTCTGCTCCAGTTACAGGGCGAGAAAGAAGCTCAAGCAGCTCGCAATGGTGAACTCAAGCCAGAAATACGTTTTGTGCTGGAGCGCTATCAAGTGGCTGCGCCCGACGCAATTGACGATCTCTACCTTCAGATACGCGATGTCATGCGCCGCAGCATCACCTGCGCCTCCCTGGATCACTCGCTGCTAGAAGCAGGAGAACTCCTCCAGGAACACAATCGGCGTTCCATGCCAATTATTGATCATGATAATAAAGTCCATGGTATTATCACCACCGACGACTTTGCTCAGCTCTTTTTCAATGGTATGCAGCCGCAGGGAGTCAATCGCATTCCGCTGCATAAAAACGATCTGGTCAAAGCCCTCAAAGGCCGCGTGCTGGTCGAGGGCAAACGGCCGCTGGGGGATCGCGTGCTAGTTGGCGCCATGCAGGCCGAGACGATGGCCGATTATGTCGAGCCTGGCTGCCTGGTCATCATTGGCGACCGCGAGGGCGCGCAGCTTACCGCGATTGCCCGCGGAGCCGCAGCCCTGGTCATCACTGGCGATCTGCTGGTCTCTGAGCGCACCCTGACGCAGGCGCGCAATCAGGGCGTGTTGATTATCAGTACCGGCTATCACACGTTTGACACCATCCGCCGGATTAACCTCAGTGTCAGCGTCGAGCACATTATGCACCGCGAGTTCGACTACTGCCATCCAGAGGATCAGGTCAGCGATATCGAAAGCCTCCTGATGCGCCGTCGCTCGCTGCCGGTCGTGGACAACGATGGCAAACTTGTTGGCTTTCTGTCGCGCACTGACCTGATCAAAGCACGCCCCAAACGCGTCATTCTCGTGGACCACAACGAGCGCTCACAGGCCGTTGATGGCATCGAGGACGCCGAGGTACTGGGCATTATCGATCACCACCGCATCGCCGACGTGCATACCCAGCGGCCCATTATGTTTCGTGCCGAACCCGTAGGCTGCACCGGCACCATCATCGCCGAACTCTACCACGAGGCCGGGATCGAGATCCCGCGCGAGGTAGCCGGGCTATTGCTCGCCGGACTACTCTACGATACCCTGATCCTGCGCTCACCCACCTGCACACCACGCGATGAACGCGTGGCTGAAGAACTGGCGCGCATCGCTGGGGAAGATATTCAGACCTACGGCCAG
>WNFI01657022.1_pt1 | contig 22623 bp, 24 predicted proteins | sample 5400471 | NCBI WGS metagenome assembly WNFI01 (sample SAMN13153348, study PRJNA577476) | soil metagenome | isolation source: 100 cm saprolite on Douglas fir-dominated hillslope | place: USA:California | collected 2013-09-17
GGAGCGGAACAGGAAGAACAGCAGGACCGCCATGCCGAAGACGACCAGGAACCCGAGCGTGCCCGGCGCAACGTCGCTGCCTGACGCCGCGGCCAGCATGTTCACGGGCTCACCACCTCACACCCTCGAGCACTCCCGCACGCCGGCGAAGAGATCGGATTCCGGCTTCTCAGTATCCACCACCGACCTGGCCAGATGGAAATCCTCGGTCGGCCACGCCGCCTGCTGCACGTCCCGCGGGCAGGCGAACCAGAACCCCTCAGGGTCGATCTGGGTGGCGTGGGCCAGCAGGGCCCGGTCACGGATCTCGAAGAAGTCGCCGCAGGGCACTCGGGTGGTGATCTCAAGCCCGGGGTGATCGGGGTTGTCCACCCACTCGTCCAGCCGCTCAGCGAACGGCGACTCGAGACCGCGCCGCACCATCTCCTCGTGCAGCGCCATGAACCGCGCCTTGTGGAAGGTGGCGAAGTAGTAGAGCTTGAGCGGCTGCCAGGGCTCACCGCAATCCGGGTAACGGTCCGGGTCCGGTGCGGCCTCGAACGCCTCGACGGTCACCTCGTGGCACTTGACGTGGTCCGGGTGCGGGTAGCCGCCGTTCTCGTCGTAACCCAGGATCACCTGCGGGCGGAACGCCCGGACCGCCTGCACCAGCGGCCGGGCCGCCACCTCGAGCGACTGCAGGGCAAAGCACCCCTCGGGCAGCGGCGGCAGCGGATCGCCCTCGGGGAGGCCGGAGTCGGTGAACCCGAGGAACTGCTGCCGGACGCCGAGGATGCCGCGGGCCCGGTCCATCTCCGCGCGCCGGACGGCGGCGAGGTTCGCGCGGACCTCGGGCCGCTCCATGGCCTTGTTCAGGATGTCGCCGCGCTCGCCGCCGGTGAGCGTACAGACCAGGACATCAATGCCTTCCCCCGCGTAACGGGCCATGGTCGCGGCGCCCTTGCTCGACTCGTCGTCCGGATGCGCGTGCACGGCCATGAGCCGCAACGCTGCGCCGCCCGGCTGGACTGCCTCGGTCTTCCCGGCGGGCGCTCCCGCGGGATCGGTGGTCACGGCAGACAAGAACGTCCCCTTCTTGCATAATTGATAGACAAGCCCGGCATGACGCCGCTGCCTCGCCGGGTTTCAGGCGTCGGCATCGCGGCTACGCTGACAGGTCATTGTGCAACACAACAAGCCTGCTCCGGAGGGGCATTCCCCGCGGCGCCGCCGTCCAGGCGGGCGCCCGGCCCCCTGATCCAGGGCCGTTGACACACATGAGGTACTTGCGGAGCCTTGTTAACCTCGAAGGATTACCCCCAAGGGCCCGGCCCGGGCCCGGCGGACGTCTGGTCCGCATCCACTGCTAGGAGTTCTCGTGACCGAAACCCGTGATGACACCGTCACCTGGCTCACCCAGGAGGCGCATGACCGGCTCAAGTCGGAGCTGGATTACCTCTCGGGCGAAGGGCGCACGGATATCGCAAAGAAGATCGAGGCCGCCCGCGAAGAAGGCGACCTGCGGGAGAACGGCGGCTACCACGCCGCCAAGGAAGAGCAGGGCAAGCGCGAGGGGCGGATCCTCCAGCTCATGCACATCCTGGACAACTCCAGGGTCGGCGACCCTCCCCGCACCGAGGGGGTCGTAGGCCCGGGCATGACCGTCACGGTCCGCTTCGCCAAAGACGAGGACGAGGTTACGTTCCTGCTCGCCTCGCGCGAGGAGAGCGGTGCACCGATCGACGTCTACTCACCGAAGTCCCCGCTGGGCAGCGCGATCAACGGGAAGAAGGTCGGCGACACCGCGACCTACACGCTGCCGAACGGCCGCAGCACCGCGGTCGAGATTCTCGAGGCGGTCCCGTACGTAGGAGCGTAGCCCCGCTCGCCGGAAACAGGCGCAACTCTTAGCCGCGGTGGCCTGGCAATCCGGGCCACCGCGACCAAGATTATTTTCTCTAACGTTACTTGGCGAACTCAGGTTCGGCCGCCGGAGCCTGGGCCGCCGGTGCGCTGCCGCGCAGCGGGACCTCCTTGATGAACCAGGCCAGGACGAACAGCAGGATGGCCGACGGCGCCGCCCAGAAGAACACGCCCTGGATCGCGTGGGCGACGGCGTAGAACACGTCGTGCCGGACCGGGGCAGGCAGACGGTTCACCGTGGCCGGATTGAGGCTCCCGTTAGCCGTGTTCAGGTGCACTCCGGGCAGCACGCTGGTCATGGTGTCGGTCAGCCGCCTGGCGAAGACGGCGCCGAACAGCGCTACCCCCATCGACCCGCCGATCTGCTGGAAGAAGGCCCGCGCGCTGCTGGCCACGCCGATGTCACGCGGCTGCACGCTGTTCTGCACGATCACCGAGGTGATCTGCATCAGGAAGCCCATGCCGATGCCCAGCACCAGGAAGAACAGGCCCGAGGTGACCCGGCTGGTGCCCACCCCGAGCCCCGTCAGCAGATACATGGCCAGGCTCATGATCGCGCCCCCGATGATGGGCATGGCCTTGTACCGGCCGGTCCGCGTCATCACGAACCCGCCGAGCTCATCCCGCTGGCCAGGGAGAAGTTGCGGTTGCGGAACACGTGCAGCGGCAGCACCGGCTCCGCCGCGCGCGTCTCGGCGAGCAGGAACGCCGCGACCGCCGCGACGGCCAGCACGCCCAGGCCGACGATCGGCGCGGACCCCCAGGCGTACTGGCTGCCGCCCCAGGTGGTCAGCAGCACGATCGAGGTGGCCGCTACCGCCAGCATCCCGGCACCCAGATAGTCGATCTTGTGAGGGACCTTCTTGTACGGCAGGCGCAGCGTGGCCCAGAGGTAAAGCAGCGCGGCCCCGCCGACCGGCATGTTGATGTAGAAGATCCAGCGCCAGGACAGGCTGTCGGTGATGTAGCCGCCGACCAGCGGCCCGGCCACCATGGCCAGCATCATCGCGGCCATCATGTAGCCCATGTACTGGCCACGCTCCCGCGGCGACACCAGGTCACCGATGGTGGCGATCACGCCGACCATCAGGCCTCCCGCGCCTAGCCCCTGCAGCGCCCGGAATATGATCAGCTGGTCCATCGACTGCGACAGCCCGGACAGCGCCGAGCCGGCCAGGAAGATCAGGATCGCGGGACCCCGCCCAGGTCGCCCACGATGCGCGGCAGGGCGGTGGAGACCACGGTCTGGTCGAGCATGGCGAGGATGAGCGCGAGCAGCAGTCCGGGCAGCACGATCAGGATCTCGCGCTTGCGTTCGCTGGCCGCCACCCCGGCCGCCCCGACCGACTGGGTCTCCGCCATGCCCGGCTCCCTTCGAGGTTGTCCGGCGGCCAGGCCCTTCTCAACCTACCTGCCGACCGGCTAGCATCGCAGCAACAGTAAGGGTAGGCTGTCTACTAACCGGCCGTCAAGTAGGTTTGGCCGCGACGCTAGGCTGAACGAGAGGGCGATGAACAGGCAGATGCGCGACACGACGATGGCCGCCGGGACCGCGGCCGTCGGGGCAGCCGCGCCGGCCGCGGTCCTCGCTGCCGCTGCGCCGTCGGCATCGGCGCCGTCGGCCCCCGATACCGGCGGGCACGACGTGCGCCACCGGAGTGACACCAGGGCGCGAATCCAGCAGGTGGCCCTGGAACTGTTCGCCGAGCAGGGGTACGACAAGACCTCGCTGCGCGAGATCGCCGAACGGCTCGACGTGACCAAGGCCGCGCTCTACTACCACTTCAAGTCCAAGGAAGACATCGTCCGCAGCCTGGTCGAGGACTACTTCGGCCAGATCGACGCGCTGATCGCCTGGGCCAAGACCAAGCCGAGGACCTCTGAGATCCGCGGCGAGATCCTCAGCCGTTACGTGCAGATCGTTGCGGACGGCAGCGACGTGTTCCGGATGCTGCACCACAATCAGGCCGCGGTGAACAGCCTGGCCGCGGGCAAGGAGCGCGGCGACGTGTTCCGGGAAAGGATCAGCGGGCTGATCGAGGCGCTCACCGAGCCCGGCGGCGACATGGAGGATCGGCTGCGCGCCGCCATGGCGCTCGGCGGGGTGAGCGTCGGCTGGATGTTCTTCGCCGACCAGGTCGACGACCGCAAGAAGCTCAGCGCCGCGATCCTGGGCATTGCCGCCGGCCTGGCCATCGGCGACCCCGCCGGCCAGTAAGCCTTAGTGGCCGGCCGCTGCGGCCTCCCAGAAATAAGGCGTACGCCCGATGCGGGCCGGCCATCCTCAGCGGCAGCCTCCATAGTGAGCCGAGGAGCGCCTGGACCACAGATTCGGCGGCGAGGGCGTCACGAGCCCCGGCCCGCCAACCGGACCAGGGGCCGGACCCGGTAGCTGACCGGCGCGGCCAGGGCGATCACCGTGGAGGTCCGTACCACCCCCGGCACATCGACGATCGCGTCGATGACGCGCTGCAGGTCCGCGTTGTCGCGCGCGACAGCGCGGCAGAGCATGTCGCCCGCGCCCGTGATCGTGTGCGCCTCGAGCACCTCCGGGATGAGCGCGAGCCTGGCGGTGACGGGGTCATGGCCGCCCGCCTGGCGGATCTCCAGGGTCACGAAGGCGGTGACCCGGTAGCCGAGTGCCGCGGGGTCGACGTCCGGCCCGTACCCCGTGATGACACCGCGGGACTGAAGCCGGTCCAGCCGGGCCTGCACCGTTCCCCTGGCCACGCCGAGCCGCTTGGACGCCTCGAGCACGCCGACGCGCGGCTCGGCCGCCAGCAGGTCGATCAGCCGCGCGTCAAGCTCATCGATCACCGCGGACCTCTCAGCTCCGGCTACATGGTGCCCAGTCCGCCCACTATATCGTTGCGTTGACTATACAAATTGCCTAGATATTCTAACGCCAGTTGCACATCTTGACCTGCAAGCCCGAAGCTGCCAGTAAGGGCGACCGAGGGGAGCGTGACATGGCAGCTCAGGTGCAGCGGGGACCGATGACCGCGGCAGACGAGTTCCCGGTTACCGGAATGGACGCGGTGGTCTTCGCCGTCGGCAACGCCCGGCAGGCCGCGCACTTCTACTCCACGGCGTTCGGGATGCGGTGCGTCGCGTACCGCGGCCCGGAGACTGGCTTCCGCGACGAGGCCGCGTACGTGCTCGAGTCCGGCGCCGCGCGCTTCGTGTTCCGCGGGCCGGTGCGGGCCGGCACGGCGCTCGGCCGGCACGTGGCCGCCCATGGCGACGGCGTGACCGACCTGGCCATCGGCGTGCCGTCTGCCGAGGCCGCCTACGCGCACGCGATCGCCAACGGGGCCACCGGCCTCGATGAGCCCGAGGTCTTCGAGGACGCCCACGGCAAGGTCGTCCTGGCCGCGATCGCCGCCTACGGCGACACCAGGCACACGCTCGTCGAGCGCGCCAATTACAGCGGGCCCTACCTGCCCGGCTACGTGCCGGCCGGCGCGCTCGCCGCGACCCCGGCCAGGCCGTTCTTCACGCAGATCGACCACTGCGTCGGCAACGTCGAACTCGGCCGGATGGACGAGTGGGTGCGGTTCTACCAGCGGGTCATGGGCTTCACCAACATGAGGGAGTTCGTCGGAGACGACATCGCCACCGAGTACTCGGCGCTCATGAGCAAGGTGGTCGCCGACGGCACCCGCAAGGTCAAGTTCCCGATCAACGAGCCGGCGGCCGGCAAGAGGAAGTCGCAGATCGACGAGTCGAGTGGGTCGGCGACACCCGCGTGCCGCCGGACGAGCTGCGCGAGCTCAAGATCCTCGCGGACCGCGACGAGGACGGATACCTGCTGCAGATCTTCACCAAGCCGGTCCAGGACCGGCCCACGGTGTTCTTCGAGCTGATCGAGCGGCACGGGTCCCAGGGATTCGGCAAGGGCAACTTCAAGGCGCTGTTCGAGGCGATCGAGCGCGAGCAGGCACGCCGCGGGAACCTCTGATCTGATCCCGCATCAGCTGAACAGGAGCTTGTAGCCGGACTCGCGCAGCTGAGCGATGGCACTGTCGCAGTGGGCCGGGCCCCTGGTCTCCACCTGCAGCAGCACCTCGACCTCGTCCACGTGCAGGCCTGGCGTGACGCGTTCGTGGACCACGTCGAGGACGTTGGCGCCGAGCCCGGCCACCTCGCCGAGCAGCGTGGCCAGCGCTCCGGGGCGGTCGGGCAGCCGGCAGCGGAACGTCAGGTAGCGGCCGGCCGCGGCCAGGCCGTGCCGCAGCACCTTGGACAGCAGCAGCGGGTCGATGTTGCCGCCGGACAGCACTGCCACCACCGGCGGCTCGAAGGCGCGGGGATGTTCCAGCAGCGCTGCCACCCCGGCCGCCCCGGCCGGCTCGACCACCTGTTTGGAGCGCTCCAGGCAGATCAGCAGCGCCCGGGACAGGCTCTCCTCGGACACGGTGACCACACGGTCGGCGTGCTCGGCGAGCAGGACAAAGGCCAGCTCGCCCGGCCTGGCCACGGCGATGCCGTCGGCCATCGTCGGGCCCTGCGCCACGGCGACGGGATGGCCGGCGGCGAAGGACGCCGGGTACGCCGCGATCGCCTCCGCCTGGACGCCGATCACCCGGATCGGCGGGCTGGCGTCCTTCGCCACGACCGCGATGCCGGACGCCAGGCCGCCGCCGCCGAGCGGGACCGCGATCGTGCGCACGCCCGGGCACTGCTCGATGATCTCCAGGCCGACGGTCCCCTGGCCGGCCACGATGTCCGGGTGCTCGAACGGATGGATGAAGACCGAGCCGCAGCTGTCCGCGAGCTCCTTCGCCCGGATCAGCGTATGTTCCACGGTGCTGCCGTGCAGGATGACCTCGGCCCCGTAGGACGTGGTGGCCTCGATCTTTGGCAGCGGAGCGCCCTCGGGCATGACGACCGTGGCCTTGGTACCGAGCATGGCGGCCGCGAACGCCACTCCCTGGGCGTGATTGCCGGCGCTGGCGGCCACGACCCCCCGGCCCCGTTCCGCGTCCGACAGCCTGGCGATGCGCAGGTAGGCTCCGCGGGCCTTGAACGATCCGGTGCGCTGCAGGTTCTCGCACTTCAGGTACACCGGGCCGCCGATCCGCTCGGAGAGCACCCGCGACTGCAGCAGCGGCGTCTGCAGGATGACCTCGCTGAGGACCTTGCGCGCCGCGGCCACGTCGTCGGGCTGCACGGACGTCGTCGTCATGCTTGAAGTGTGGCACTGTCCGTACGCTGCGCGGGGACCAGCTCGGCCCCAGGGGACGACCCCCCGGTTCGCCGTGCCCGTCGGCCGTGTCGACTGTCCAGCGCTATTTCGTGCGCGCGATGCCGGCCCACAGGGCGGCCGGGCTGGCCGCCTCGGCCTCGCTGGCCGGCCGCCATTTCGACGCCTGCACCACTCCCGGCTCTACCAGGTCCAGCCCGTCGAACAACCGGGCCACGTCAGCGCGGGCCCGGAAGGTAACCTTCTCGGCCATCATCTGGTTGAGGCTTCCGGCCATCTTGGCCATCGCCTCAGCGTTGATGTCGCTGGCCGGGTGCGACAGCGCCAGGTAGCTGCCGGCCGGCAAAGCGCCCGCCAGCGTGGCCACGATCTGGTACGGGTCATCCTCGTCGCCGATGTGCTGCAACACGGCCATCAGCAGCACAGCGACCGGGCGGCCGAAATCCAGCAGATGCGCCGCGCCGTCCAGGATCTTCCGCGGGTCGCGCAGGTCCGCGTCGATATAGTCGGTGGCGCCCGCTGGATCGCTGGCCAGCAGCGCCCGGGCGTGGGCGAGCACGATCGGATCGTTGTCTACATAGACAACCCGCGACTCCGGCGCTACCGACTGGGCCACCTCATGGGTGTTGTTCACCGAGGGAATGCCGGTGCCGATGTCGAGGAACTGGCGGATACCAGCTTCTGCGGCCAGGAAACGCACGGCCCGCGCCAGGAACGCGCGGTTGGAGCGGGCGGACAGCGCGATGTCCGGGAAGGCCTTGATCGCCTGGTCGCCTGCTGCCCGGTCGGCGGCGAAATTATCCTTTCCGCCCAGCCAGTAGTCATACACCCGCGCGACGTGCGCGACGCTGGTGTCGAACGACGGCGACTTGCTGCGGTGGCCCGCGGCGACTTGGTGGTCCGAGTTGCCTGCCATGGATGACCCGCCTTCCTCCCAGGGCCCCCCCGCCCCCGCAGCCTACCGCCCCCAAGGCAGCTGGCTGCTGACTTGATGACGGCGCCCTGTCAGCCATTCCGCTTGAGGATGATTTTTCTCTCCTTCCGCTCGATGGTGACTTTCCCGGCGAGATACACGACCATGGCACCCCCTGCGAGCAGCAGGTCGACGGCCGCTAGGAACTGGAGCGTCCCGATCATTTCATCTTCCTTTCAATGGGAGAGCAACGGGACAGTCTGGCTGATGGTCGGGTGGATTTCCTGATAGGCGGCCTGGCCCTTCGGATGGTTTCGCGCCCTGCCTTGCGGGGTGGGTGTGACACGAGGAGCCGGGACCACATGGTGGGAGGCGGGCACGCCGAACGGCATGGGCGCCACCTTGTGGTGACCGGGGGACAGCGCGCCGTAGGCGGCGGTGCCGCCGACAGCGATGGCGCAGGCCACGGCGACCAGGACCCGCCTTGGCAGGTGCCGGGACCTGACCTGGCTGGTGACCTGCACGAACGCCGCCGCGGCGGCGACCTCGTCAGCCAGCTCCTGTTCCGTGCCGGGCCCGCTGATGATCTCCAGCGCGCGGGCCAGGACCTGCTGACCGGCCGGGGCATCCCCGGGGACGCCCCGGCCGGCGAGCAGCCGCTCAGCGGTCGCCGCATCCAGAGACTGGCGAGCCCTGAGGCGGGAAAGGATCGACATGACACCAGGAGAACCGCCGGCCGCCCTCATCCCGTCACACCTTTTTTGCTCTCGGACTGCGCGGACAGCCGGGCGGCCAGGGCCCGCAGCCCCCGGTGGGCAGCCATCCGCACGGTGCCAGGGCGCTTGGCGGTGATCCGCGCGACCTGGCCGACGTCCAGGCCGGCGACCACCCGCAGCACGATCACCTCGGCCTGCAAACGCGGCAGCGTGGCGATCAACTCCAGCACGGCCTCGGCGGACAGGTTGTCCAGCGCCGCGGCGGCGGTGTCGTCGGCGGCAGGCCGGTCCAGGTCAGCGGTGTCCCCGGTCAGCCGCACCGGGTGGCGGCGGTAGTACCGGCGCAGGTCCATCACCCGCCGGCGGGCCAGCGTGAACAGCCAGCCGCGGAACTCCGGCTCGCCTCCCTGGAACCGCGCCAGCCCTCGCGCGATCTCCAGCCACGCCTCGGCGGCCACATCCTCGGCGGCGTCACCGGCTACGACCCGCAGGTAGCGCAGCAGCAACGGGTGGGCATCCCGGTACAGCCGGGCGAACGCGCTCTCATCACCCCGGGCTGCAGCCCGCAGCACGCCGGGGAACTCCCGCTCCAGCACAGGGCGACCCTACGGGTTATGCGGTGAGTTCGGCTGGTTACACCCCAGTATCAATGCCCGGCGCCATACGAGGACGCCCTTCCCGGGCATCCGCCGACCGCGCCGTCGAGGTCACCCAGCCACACGCGGGGCCATGCTGGCCCAGGCCAGGCCGCTGGCCCGGTCATGACGGGTCAGTCGCCCGTCCAGTACCGGTCGCCGACGAGGATCAGCGCCGCCGCGCCGACGAGCCCGGCGTTCTGGCCGAGCGCGGCCGGAACCACGGTGAGCTGGCGCACGAACGCGAGCTTGGCGTGCGCGTGCAGTGCCTCCTCCAGCGGGTCGAACAGGATCGCGCCCGCCTGGGAGAGCCCGCCGCCGATCGACACCACCTCGAGATCGCACAGGTAGGTGGCGGACGCGATCGCGATGCCCAGGGCCCGGCCCGCCCGGCGCATCGCGGCGACGCCGACCGGGTGGCCGTGCGCGCCGTCGTCGGCGAGGTCCCTGGCTGTGGCGTCCGGCTGACCCTGGCGCCAGCCCTCGCGCTGCGCCCAGGCCACGAGCGCGGGCCCCCGGGCGATGCCCTCCAGGCAGCCGCGCGCGCCGCAGGCGCACAGCGGCCCGTCCTCGGGGTCGACCACGACGTGCCCGATGTGACCCGCGTTACCCGAGGCGCCGTTGATTACCCGCGAGTCGAGGATGAGGCCGCCGCCCACGCCGGTCGACACGACCATGCCGAGCACGTTGTCCCGGCCCCGGCCCGCGCCGCGCCAGTGCTCGCCGGCCACCACGCAGATCGCGTCGTTGTGCACCCGAACCGGGATCGCGCCGAACCGGGCCCGCAGCCGGGCCCGGAGCGGGAACGACCGCCATGCCGGAAGGTTGAGCGGCGAGACGATCCCGGCCGGCCATTCCATCGGGCCGCCGCACCCCGCGCCGACGCCCGCCAGCTCGTCCGGCGCGGCGATCCTCGCGTCGTCAAGCACCCGCTGCACGAGCGCGTCCAGGGTCCGCCACAACTGCTCGGCGTCCACGTCCCGGGGGGTGGGCACCTGCGCCCAGGTGATGAGGCGGCCGCTCGGCTCGACGGCCGCAGCGGCCAGCTTCGTGCCGCCGATGTCAATTGCCAGGGCGGGGCGGTCGGTTGTCACGGGTCGCCTCCGGTGCCGGGCCAGCGGGCCGGGTCAGTGCTTGCCCGTGATTGTCCCCGCTCGGCGCGGGCACCGCATAATAGGCAGCCCGCGCGTTCCGTCTGGGCGGCTCGGCAGCGGCCTATCAGGTGGTCAGCTTGACGCGAGCGTCGGCTCGTGACTCGAACCCGGGCTGCAGCTCCAGGCCGAGCCCCGGACCGGCGGGCGGGGCTGCGTATCCGTCCGAGATGACCGGGAGATCGGTGACGAGCTGCGGGTACACATCCGCGCACAGCGCCCGGACCGTCTCCTGCAAAAGCGCATTCGGGCTGCTCACGGCGAGATGGACGCCAGCGGTCAGGACGACAGGGCCGGTGCAGTCGTGCGGCGCGATCGGGCGGTCGTAGGTTTCGGCGAGCGCGATGAGGCGCCGGGCCTCGGACAGGCCGCCCGCCCAGCTCACGTCGAACATCACGATGTCGGCCGCGCCGGTATCCAGCATGCGCTTCAGGTCGTAGCGGTTGCCGATCGTCTCGCCGAGCGCGAACGGAAGCCGCGTCGACTCGGCCAGACGGGCCAGCGCCTGCAGGTCACCCAGCTTTATCGCGTCCTCGACCCAGAACGGCTCGTACTCCTCGAGGGCCCGGCAGATCTGGGCCGCCGCAAGCGGCTGCCACAGGCCATGCAGCTCGATCATGACGTCCATCCGGCGGCCGACCGCGTCCCGGACCTTCCGGATCGGCTCGAGGCATCGATCGAGCTCCCCGGCCGTTATGTACTGGCCGTGGTTGGCGTGGGCCACCTCGTCGAATGGCCATATCTTCATCGCCGTGATGCCCTGCTCAAGCAGGTCAGCCGCCAGCTCCCCGGCCGCCCGCTGGGACGCATCCAGATCCTCGTACGTGCCGCCCGCGCCGGCCGGCCGCAGGACGCTTCCGCCGCCGGGCTCGGTGTCCGGGGCATCGCGGTGCCGGGCTTCCTTCTGGCCGTACCTGGATCCGGCACATGTGTTGTAGATGCGGATCTTCTCACGGCAGCGGCCGCCCCACAGCTGATAGAGCGGCTGCCCGGCGACCTTGCCCAGGATGTCCCACAGCGCCAGGTCGATGGCCGAGTGCGCCCGGGTCGAGACCCCGGTCCCGCCGTGGCCGATGTAGAAGCGCGGCAGATCGCGGGCGTGCCGCTCGATCTCCAGCGGATCCTGGCCGATCAGGCGGGGCGCGGCGGACTCGTGGATGTAGGCCTCCACCGCTCGGGGGCCGAAGCACGTCTCACCGAGCCCGGTCACGCCCTCGTCGGTACGCACCCGCAGGTAGCAGAGATCCTCGTTCTCCAGGTGCAGCGTCTCGATGCCGGTGATCTTCACCTTAAGCTCTCCCTGGACGGCCGGCCGCGATGACGTTGGCTGCTGCCGACGCTTCCGGCGGGCCGCGGCCGGCCCGGTTCGCACGTTACGACTCCTGATCAGCTAATGTCAACAGTAGACAACAAACCGGGCGAGGGCGCGGCGCGGCGGCGCGGCGGCCGGGAGGAGTCGCCATGCCGGAGGGCGCGTTCGTGTTCATCGGCGCGGGCGCGCTCGGCCGGACCTTCGCAACCGTGCTGGCGGCGGCCGGCCACCCGGTCGTGCTTGTGGCGCGGCAGCCCGCTGCCGGGCAGCTGCGGGCGCTCCCGGTCCTCCGGGTGCGCGGGGCGGTCGAGTCGCGCGCGCCGGTTCGAGGCGCGCCGCCCGCGCCCGGCGCGGTCACCGCCGCGACGCTGGGTGACGAGCTGCCCCGCGGCGCGGCGGTGCTATTCACCACGAAGGCGCACCAGCTCGGCGCGGCGGCGAGCGCAGTGGCGCTGACCTGGCCCGCAGCCGATGATCCGGACGCCTGGACCGCGGGCCTGCAGAATGGCCTGCTGGCCGGTGACCAGCTCGGCGAGATTTTCGGCCCGGGGCGGGTCGTCGGCGCTTGCACCGTGCTCGGGGCCCGGCGCGTGGCCGACGGCGCGGCCGTCGCCAGCCTGGGGATGACGTACCTCGGCGAGCTCGGCGGAGGTCGCGGCGGGCGCGCTGAGGCGGCGGCGCGGGCGCTGCGCGGAGCGGGCCTGCCGGGAACGGCCGCCGACGACATCCGCGAGGTGCTCTGGGCCAAGATGTGCAATGCGATCGGCGTGTTCGGCGTCTCCGCCCTTACCGGCATGCCGACCTCGCAGATCATGGGCAGCCCTCCCCTGGTGCGCGCCTACCGGGCCCTGCTAGAGGAAGCCGCGCTGGTCGCGCGGGCCGAGGGGGTGACCGTTGCGGATTACCCGGACCTGCCGATGCGGACCTACCTCGACCTGCCGCGCGAGGAGATGGTCAAGCGCCTCACCGGCCGGCGGGCCCCCGATGGTGCCGCGCAGAGCTTCTCGTCCATGGCCCAGGACCTGGCCGGCGGGCGGCCGACCGAATACGAGCAGGTCTTCGGTGACCTGGTCCGCAGGGCCGGCCGGCTCGGCGTACCGGTCCCCCGGGCCGCCCTGGTCTACGACCTGATCGCCGGCCTGGACGCCGCCGCCCGGGCGCGGGCCCCCGGCTAGCCCACGGCCCCCCGGCTAGCCCGGCAGATCGCCGTCGCCGGGCGGCGTGAGCGGGTTGGCCAGCGCTCCCAGCCTGGGGAACTCCACCCGGACCGTCTCGCCAGCGCGGAGCCAGCGCGGCGGCGTGCGCGCGCCGCCGACGCCCGACGGCGTCCCGGTGGCGATCACGTCACCGGGCTCCAGCGTCACGAGCTCGCTCAGGAAGCTGATCAGCCGCGCCACCGTAAAGATCATCTCGCGGGTGCTGGATGACTGGAGGACCTCATCGCCAACCCGCGTCCTCAGGTCCAGCTGCTGCGGGTCCCCGACCTCGTCCGCGGTGACCAGGGCGGGCCCCATCGGCGCGAAGCCGTCGGGGCTCTTGCCGAGCACCCACTGGCCGTTGCGGCTCTGCACGTCGCGCGCGCTGACGTCGTTGACGGCCAGGTAACCGGCGACATGGTCGAGCGCGGCGGCTTCCTTGACGCCCTTGCAGGTCCGGCCGATGACCACGCCGAGCTCGGCCTCGTAGTCGATCTGCTCGCTGGCCCGTGGCAGCGGGATCGGGCGGTACGGGCCGTTGACCGTGTTGCTCAGCTTGGCGAAGACCACCGGCTCGTCCGGGATGGGCAGTCCTGCCTCGGCGGCATGGTCACGGTAGTTCAGCCCGATGCAGATGATCTTTCCCGGACGGGGAACCGGCGCGAGCAGCCGGGTGCCCTCGACCGGCACCCGGCGTTCTGCCGGGGCACCCGCGATGACCTGGCGGGCCAGGTCAAGGGCGCCCGTTCCGGCGCGGAGAAGCTCGAGCAGGTCGGCGGGAAGGCGGGGATCGGCGTCGTTCAGGTCCAGGACCCGGACGCCGGCCGGGCCGGTGGGGAGCTCGTCGACCGCGCCGGACCGAACCTGCCCGTCACGGGTGAAGCTGACTAGATGCATCCGGTCTCCTCGTACTCGTCACGCTGAGCCTCCTCGCCCGTCTCGGCCTCGGCCTCCAGCCGCCGGCGTACGGCGTCGGGGTCAAGCACGCCCCGCTCGACGGCCGCCCTCAGGGTAGCGATCGTGTCGCGCACGCCCTCGCTGACCGGGCGCCAGGCCACCGGCCCTACCGTCGCGGCCAGCGCCGCCTCGTCCACCTCGACCGGTCCGACGATCGCCGCGTCACCCACGGTGACGCGGCCCCGCATCGCGGGCTCGGCGTCCTCGATCGCCGCGACGACATCGTGCACGCTGGCGGCCGAGCCGCCCAGGTTGAACAGGTGCGCGCCGTCCAGGCTCGCCCGCGCGGCCTGGACGAAGGCGCTGGCGACGTCGGCGGCGTGCTCGAAGATGATCCGGCCGCCCCAGGGGATGTGGTAGCCGGCGCCGACCGCCGCCGCCAGCATCGCCTTGCTGGGCGGCGAGCTGTTGCCCTGGTCGCGTCCTGGCCCGTATACGATGCCGCACGGGCGCAGCCCGGTGCTCGACAGCCCGTGCTCCTCCCAGTAGATCCGCGCCGTCTGCTCGTTGGCCTGCTTGAACACCCCGTACAGCGAGGGCGGGCGGATCGGCGTGTCCAGCCTCAGCGGGGATGAGGGATTGGCGTCCTCGGCGCCGTAGACGCCGCCGGAGCTGGCGTAGGTCACGGCGCGCACCTGGTCGCCGCGCCGCCTGGCCGCCTCGAGCACCGCGGTCGTCCCCACCACGTTCACCCTCGCGCCGAGCACCGGGTCCGCCCGCACGAACGGGAGCTGGAGCGCGGCCAGGTGCACGATCCGGGTCACACCCTGGTCGGCGACCACGCGCTCGAGGCCGCCGGAGTCGGCGACGTCGCCGGTCACGAACACGACCCGCGCCAGGTCCTCGTCGTTGATCAGGAGGCGCAGCCGGTCCGGGCGGGTCGCGATGTCGTGAGCCACGACGCTGGCGCCCTGGTCGAGCAGGTGCCGGATGGTCCACGCGCCGAGCGCTCCAAGGGCGCCCGTGACGAGGTACCGTTCAGGCTGGTCGGCGTTCAACGATGAGTTCACCTCTCTGGCGCCGCGTCGCCGAAGAGCAGGCGCTCCTCGGCGGTGAGCAGCTCGTCGATGAGCGCGCCGCGCTGGGCGCTCGGGACGAACTCGAGCCTGCGGATCCCGAGGGGGTCGACCTCGTGGCGCAGCGCTCGCAGCTCCTCCTCGGTCGGCGGCACGGTCACGGTCAGGCCGTCGGCGATCTTCGGATCGAAGCCCGTCTGCGCCCGCACCTGCTCGACCGTCACGCCCGGGTGCACCGTGGTCAGGACGAGCTCGCCGGCGACGGGGTCGAGCTCGAAGTGGGCGAGATTGGTGAGCACGGTGACCCGCCCGGGCCGCAGCCCGATCGAGCGCCGTGTCTCGTCGGTCACATGGTGGCGGCGGGCGGTGACGACGTCGACGGCCTCGACCAGGCTCTGCGGGCTGTGGCGGGTGAGGTACAGGTGGAAGTTGGTGTGCAGGTCGGCGACATCGGCCATGCCGCCCTGGCCCGGCAGCCGGACGAATCCCCCGGCGGCCCGCCTGACCATGCTGTTGTTGGTCGCGCCGCGCCGGTCGATCTGCGCCGCGCTCACGACCTCGTGCGTGACCAGGCCTTGCTGGTAGTACCAGTGGTAGGTCTCGTCACCGCCGGTGTGAACGGCGGCGGAGGCGAAGTCGAGCCATTCCGCGGCCATGACGGACATCGGCCGGAACGCGACGTCGAGCAGGCCCCCGTTGAAGGACATGAGGACCATCCGCGGCGCCCACAGGCGCTTGGCCAGCAGGTACGCGACGGTGGGCAGCGGGCTGACCGAGCCGACCGAGCAGACGCTGTCATCGTCCACGCTGCGGGCCAGGCAGCACGCCATCAGCTCATCCACGGTCCAGGCCGCCTCGGCCGCGGCCGGCCGCCCCGCCGCCCGGTCGCCGGCGCCGGCGAACGCGGCCAGAATCCGTTCCGGAGCGGACGCGGGCACCGACCTGGCGGCCGCGGCACCGTCCTCGCCCGGCTCCAGCATGGCCGCGGTGAGCGGGGCGTCTCTGCCCGCCGCCACGATGTGCTGCAGCCTCCGGTAGTCCGTGGCGTAGTAAGGCAGGCACGACGTCGGGTATGCGCCGAGCGGCGCCACGCAGATGCCGCTGACGAAGCTGCGCGGCAGGATGAACGCGCCGGGCTGGCGGCCGAGCAGTCCGCCCCGCACCCGCTCCTCGACCGTGACCAGCACGCGCCCGGCGGCGAACGCCATCGGCTGGTCGGTGCCCTGGCCCCCGGCCAGCTCGACGTTGCCATCGTCGTCGGCGCGCTGGGCGTGCAGCAGGAAGGTGTCCAGGTCCAGCCGCGGCACCGCCGCCATCGGCGCGGCGGTGACGTCCGGGAAGAGATCCGGAGCGCGGCGGGCGAAGCCATTGAGCAGATCAGACCCGAGCGGGGCCTGCATGGTCCCCCATCCGAGCCGCTCGCCAGCCGCGCGCAGGGCATTGATCAGGCCGAGCGCCGTCCACTCCTGCGTGACGACGGTGCCGGACTCCAGCGCGCTCCGGAACCGGGGCGCGAGCCCGAACATGTCCAGGCTGGAGAAGCAGAACACCAGCTTGCGCACGGCCCCGGCGCCGAGCAGCAGCTCGAGCGGCAGGCTGCCGCCCCAGCCGATCACGGTCAGGTCCCTGGCTCCGCGCTGGCACAGCGCGGCCAGCTGGGCCATCGGCGCGCGGACGAAGTGGAAGCCGCTGTACCCGAGCCGCTCGCCGTCCCGGACATCGGCGACGAGCTCGGCGGGCGTCGCCTTCCAGGGGGCCGCGGTCATCGGGGCCTGCCGGCCAGCCGGCTGCCGGGGCCGGACCCGCCCGCGCTGGCAAGGCTGGCCGCGTAGCCGCCGTTCAGGTCGTCGATCAGGCGCGCGGCGCGCCCGCTCCCGGTGAGGTAGGCATGCAGCCGCTCGGCGGCCCAGGCCTGGAAGGCCGGGTAGCCCGGATGGCGGGGGCGGGTCCAGCTCCCGTCGAGCGTGGCGCCCGGGCAGCAGCCGGATCAGCGACTGGATAGCGGTGAGCACGGCGAGGCCGTCGTCGCGACCGATGAAGCCAGACGGCGCCGTGCCGCAGGCGGCGCCGAGGTTCGCGGCGAGGGTCAGGAAGCTGGCGAAGGCGTCGGTCGGGCCAAGCGGCCACAGCACCATGCCCCGGCCGGCCAGATCGGCGACGTCGGCCCAGCGCCGGGGCGGCGGCCCGGGGAGCCGGTCCGGGCGGTAGACGCTGACCTGCGCGGCCGCGTCGCCGACGTGCGGATGGTCGATGACCAGCAGGTCGTGGTCCGCCGCCACCTGCTCGGCCGGCGTGACACCGAACTCGTAGAGCGTGCGCGGCTGCCAGGTGATCTCTACCCGGCCGCCGGTCCGGCGGCCGAATTCGGCGGCGGTGGCCACCAGCGGGTCGTGGCCCCGGGGATGTGCCCACGAGCTGCCCCGCAGCGTCACCGCCGGTCTCGACGCGCCGTCCTGGATACGCGGGATGCGGTTCATGGGTCAGGCGCGTTCCCGCCGCCGAGCATCTCGGCCGTGTGCTGGCCGCAGCGCGGAACGCCGCGCCGCAGCGAGGGCGGCGTGAGCGAGAAGCGGAACGGCGAGCCTGGGGTGCGGAAGCTGTCCGCGCCGGTCCCGACAGGCACGTCCCAGAAGACCTCGTTGTGGGCCACCTGCGGATCGGTCAGGAGGTCGTCATAGGTCTGGACGGGCCCCGCCCAGACGTCGTGCTCGAGCAGCCGGTCCAGCCAGTGATCGGTGGTATCGGTGGCCAGCCGGGCCGCGACGATGTCGTAGACGGCGATCCGGTGGGCAAACATCAGCTCATTGCTGTCGTAAGCGGCCAGCTCGGGAAGATCGAGCGCGCGGCCGAGCACCGGGCACGGCGTCATCGCGATCGCGAGGTGACCGTCGGCCGTGGAGTAGAGGCCGAACGGCGCGGTGGCCCAGATCGAGCCGAGGTTGCGCTCGGGCCGCCCGGGAATCTGGCCGTGGCTGAACCAGTACGTCAGCTCCTGCTGCTGCGCGGCGATCATGCAGGAGAACAGGTCGACCTCCACCTTCTGGCCCTCACCGGTTCGGTTCCGGTGGGCGAGCGCGGCCAGGATCCCGATCACCAGGTGCAGGCCCGTGTACTGGTCGGCGATGCCGATGCCGCTGGCCGTGGGCGGCTCCCCCTGGCGGCCCGCGAGGAACAGCGCCCCCGACATCGCCTGGATCAGCAGATCCTGGCCCGCGCGCCGCTGGTACGGGCCGGTCTGCCCGTACCCGGACGAGCAGGCGTAGATGATCCGGGGATTCGCCTGCTGCCATGCCTCGTAGCCCAGCCCCAGGCGGGCCATGACCCCGGGCCGGAAATTCTCCACCACCACGTCGGCGTCCCCGCCCAGGTCCAGCAGCCGGGCCCGGACGTCGCGATCCTTGAGGTCCGCGGCGACGCTGCGCTTGTTGCGGTTGAAGGCCAGGAACGCGTCGGTCTCCCCGTGGCTGCGGCCGTTGGCGATGCCCCACGCGCGCATCCACTCCCCGGCCGGGCGCTCGACCTTGATCACGTCGGCGCCCAGGTCGCCGAGGACCTGCGTGGCCATGGGGCCCTGCACTAGCGCCGTGAAATCCAGCACCCGCACGTGGCTGAGCGGCCCGTCGCCGTCCGCGACCCCTGGAGTCATGCCACCGCCTGTGCCCTAGAAGGTCATCCGTCGACAAATTACTGTAAACATATCGGGATCGCTGCTGAGCGTCAATCGTCCGGCCGCCGGATCAGCCGGTCGCCCCGGCCGGACGCAGTGGTGCGCAGCTCGCTGCTTGTATGCAAGCATCCAGGGATGGCTGAGACGCGGGTAGCGCTGACCGCGGCGGCGCGCGTGGGCGAAGGCCCGGTCTGGGACCCGGTCACCGAGGTCCTGCTGTGGGTAGACATCCCGGCGGGCCTGGTGCACACGAGCCGGCCGGAGACCGGCCAGACCACCACACTCGAGCTGCCCACCTGCGTCGGCGCGGTCGCGCCGACCGCGGACGGGGGCCTGGTGGTGGCCTGCGAGCAGGGCTTCGGCCTGGTCACCACCGGCGGATCGTTCGCCGTCCGGCGGCCGGTGCTCGCGCCGGGCGAGCGGATGAACGATGCCAAGTGCGACGCGGCCGGCCGGTTCTGGGCGGGCAGCACCGAGATGAGCTTCGCCGCCGGACGCGGCGCGCTGCACGTGCTGAATCCCGACTGGAGCAGCGACGTCGTGCTGGACGGCCTGACCCTGCCCAACGGGATGGGGTGGAGTCCCGACTCGAGGGTGTTCTACCTCGCTGACAGCGAGGAGCGGGTCATCCTCGCCTTCGACTTCGATCTCGCTCAGGGAACGCTGTCCGGCCGGCGCATCCTGGTGGCCTTCGGCGAACGCGACGGGAAGCCCGACGGCCTGTGCGTCGACGCGACAGGCGACCTCTGGGTGGCGATGTGGGGCGCTTCCCGGGTGCTGCACCTCTCGCCGCTCGGCGAGATCCGCGACGTCGTGTCCGTGCCGGTCCGGCAGCCGTCGTCGTGCGCGTTTGCCGGGCGGGCCCTCGACGTCCTGTACGTGACGTCGGCCAGGGAGGGCCTGAACCTCGTTCCCGGCGGCGGCGCCCTCGACGGGTCGCTGTTCGCCGTCACCGCCACCGGCGCGACCGGCCTCGCGTGCGCGCCCTTCGCCGGGAGCGCGTGATGGGCGAGCACGACGGCCGCGTGGCGCTGGTCACGGGCGCGTCGAGCGGCATCGGCGAGGCCGTCGCGGAACTGCTGGCGCAGGAGGGTGCCGTGGTCGCGGTGAACTCGAACGACCAGCGGGCGGCGGCGGTCGTCGTCGAGAAGATCAACCACGCCGGCGGCCGCGCGGTCACAGCGGTCGCCGACGTCACCGACGCCGCGGCGCTGCAGGCGGCGGTCGAGCGAGTGGCCGAGCAACTGGGGCGCATCGACATCCTCGTAACGTCGGCCGGCATCCAGCGGTACGGAACGGTCACCGCCACCACCGAGCAGACCTGGGACGAGGTGTTTGCGGTCAACGTCAAGGGCGCCTTCCTGGCTGCCCGGGCGGCCATGCCATACCTGCGCCGAAGCGGCAGCGGAGCGGTCGTGATCGTCTCCTCGGTTCAGGCCTCGGCGGCCCAGACCGGCGTGGTGGCCTACGCGGCCAGCAAGGGTGCGCTCAGCGCCTTCGCCCGCGCCGTCGCCCTCGACGAGGCACGCCACGGGGTACGGGTCAACGCGGTCTGCCCGGGGTCGGTCGACACCCCGATGCTGCGCGCCTCCGCCGCCCTGTTCGGCGGCAGCCCGGCCGGGGCCGAGTCCATGCTCGCCGCGTGGGGCTCGGCCCACCCGCTCGGGCGTGTCGGCACGCCGCGCGAGATCGCGCAGGCCGTCTCGTTCCTCGCCAGCCCGCGGGCCAGCTTCATCACCGGCGAGGACCTCCGGGCCGACGGCGGGCTCCTCGCCGCGGTCGCCGTCGCCCTGCCCGACACCCAGCACGGAGACTGATCATGGCGTTGCGGATCTCGATGGGCCACGTCGACACCTACGACGACACCGTGGCCGCCTATGCGCGCCAGCTCGGCCTGCGCAGCGTCCAGCTGCACTGCCCCAGCAACCTGACCGCCGCCCACGGCTACTGGTCCACGGAAGAAATGCGCGCGCTGCGGGAGAGATGCGAGCAGGACGGGCTCACGCTGGAGGGACTCGAGAACATCCCCGTCGCCCACTTCTACAAGATCCAGCGGGGCGAGCCCGGCCGCGACGAGCAGATCGAGAACTACCGGACCACCATCCGCAACATGGCCGCGGCCGGGATAAGGCTGCTCGGCTACAACTTCCTCTGCACGTTCGTGTGGCGCACCACCGTGGGCGGCTCCGGACGCGGCGGGGCCAAGATCACGACGTTTGACCTGGCCGACACGCCGGGCGGCAACCTCCTGGCCACCTACAAGCTCAGATGGCCCGACCCGGCCCTGCCGATCAGCGCCGAGCAGGTCTGGGACAACCACCAGTACTTTCTCGACGCCGTCCTCCCGGTCGCCGAACAGGCCGGGGTCCGCCTCGCGCTGCATCCGGACGACCCGCCGGTCGACGCGCATCTGGGCGGGGCGGCCCGCGTCTTCACCACCCCGTCCGCGCTTGATCGCGCCTGCTGGCAATCGCGGGGCAGCTCGAGCTGGGGCCTGAACCTCTGCCTGGGCACGGTCTCCGAGATGGGCGGCCAGGCGGCCGTCGATGAGGTCATCGACCTGTTCGGCCCCCGGCAGAAGATCTTTTACGTGCATTTCCGCGACGTCCGCGGCACCGTCCCCGCCTTTGCCGAGTGCTTCCTGGGCGAGGGCAACCTCAACCCGGCCGCGGTCATCCGGAAGCTGCACTCGGTCGGCTTCGACAGCTTCCTCATCGACGATCACGTGCCGGCCATGATCGGCGACCGCGATACCTGGCTGGACACCTCATCCGATGCCTACTGCAGCCGCGGCCGCGCCCACGCCATCGGATACCTGCAGGGCGTCCTGAACGGCCTCGGCCTTCCCGGCTGATTCACCGCGGTGTCTGGCCTGCGGCCACCTGCTGCGCTGACTCCCCCGCAGCTGCCCGGTGCCCTAGGCTTAGGGTGCCGGTCACGTAATAGCCGGGGCTGGGCTGGGTTCAAGATCATCGGTCATAACGCGCTGTTCCCACAGCGGGTTCTGACCGAAGTTCCGAGTTCCGGACAGCCGGGCGGCCGGGGCCGCCGATCCGGACATGCGGCGGCGGGGTCGCGGTGCGACCGAAACCGGCAGGACGTCGCTCCGGCGACCGAAACCGGCAGGACGTCGCTGCGGCGTCCGAAACCCGGCCGACACACCCGTGGCCCGGCGATCAGCCGTTCTATATGACCGGCCGACTATAGCCCAGCGATCGCAGAGGCGGCCCGCCGCGGGGGATACCGGCATCAGGAAGAACCGCGATGACCGCCGCCGCTCGCCGCAGGCCGGTGCCTGGCATTTGGTCGGCTGTTGGTGATAATTCGTTGACGATAGTCGGCGAACGGAAAGGGAAGTGGAGCATGTCACCGCAGCGCGTGAGGAAGCTACCGTCGGCGCTGACGCCCGCTAACCGCAAGAGTCTCGGCGAGGACGTGGCGGAGCGGCTCCGCGACGCGATCCTGCACGGCGAGCTCGAGCCCGGGCAGCACCTGCGCGAGGAGGAGCTGGGCGAGCGGCTGCAGGTCAGCCGGGGCCCGGTGCGGGACGCGTTCGTCCTCCTCGAGCGCCAGGGCCTGGTCACCTCATCCCGGCACCGGGGAGTCTCCGTCGTCGAGCTGACCCGCAATGATCTGCACGAGATCTTCACGCTGCGCTCGGCCCTCGAGCCGCTGGCCATCACGCTGGCAATACAGCGGGCGAGCGCCGCGGACCTGCAGGAGATGGACCGGAGCCTGACCGAGATGACCTCAGCGTTCTCCAAGCGCATCACCGAGCGCGACGCGGCCCGGCTGGATGTGCAGTTCCACGACACGATCTACCAGGCGGCCCACCATCAGCGGCTGTCCAGCGCATGGGACCAGATCCGGCTGCCCGCCTACTGGTTCATGCTCTCCCGCAACGTGGCAAGTCCGGACTGGCGGGAGGGCACGGTCAAGGGGCATGCATAGA